>Ga0193721_1000077_pt1 | contig 30517 bp, 31 predicted proteins | sample U2s2metaG_FD_145078 | JGI IMG/M metagenome (GOLD analysis project Ga0193721, IMG submission 145078) | Soil microbial communities from a riparian zone of the East river system, Colorado, United States - U2s2 | ecosystem: Environmental > Terrestrial > Soil > Riparian zone | place: USA: East River...
ACAGCGAACTGTAGGGCGTCTGTGTCAGGCGCCAATTGATTGGAGCTCGGCGTTTCACAGAATGGAGCCGCGGGGACGCGAGCGACATGGATGGGTAACCCATTTGGGCGAGAGAGCGGGAGCGAACGAATCAAACGCCCTACAAAGGCGGCGGGATTGCGCCTTCACGCTGATCGAATTGCTCGTCGTGATCGCGATCATTGCGATCTTAATCGGCTTGCTCTTTCCCGCTTTTCGCGCAGTGCAGAATCAGGCCAAGCAGACCCAGGCGAAAAACGATCTCACCCAAATCGTCAACACGGTGAACGCGTTCTATACCGACTACGGAAAGTATCCTTTGGTTACCGCCGATAATACGATCATCAGTGGCACGACCGCTGCGCCCAACAATAACTCGGACCTGTTTTACACTCTCCGCGCTCAGCCATTCGGCGCTAACGCAGCCAACGCCATGAATCCTCGCGCGATCGTTTTTATCAATCCCCTCTATGTTAAGAACGACACAGCCGGGCAAAGACGATCCGGCGTGAGTCAGACAGACGGCAGATACTACGACCCGTGGGGAACGCCTTATCTCATCGAGATCGACGGTGGTTACGACAATCAACTTCCCAATCCGTACAGTTTAAATGCCGGGCCGACAACGCTGGCAACAGGCGTAATTGCGTGGTCACTTGGTAGCGATCAGGCCGGGGCAACGATAGCGGGAGCCGGAGATAAAAACCTGAGTCCATTCGCCGATGACGTGATTTCCTGGCAGTGATGATTTGTGTGCGATGCTGTAGAGTCCGCTGTCCCCAGCGGACCAAAGAATGTGCGACCTCCTGTGTCGTTGTGCGCTGAGGACAGCGCACACTACAGCCGTTCGGCACGCTGGCGACTTTGCTCGGACGAGGGTTTGGGTTGCAATCAGCAATCGAAAATCTACAGTCGAAAATCCTAGTGCGGGTGTAGTTCAATGGTAGAACGGCAGCTTCCCAAGCTGCACACGAGGGTTCGATTCCCTTCACCCGCTGATTTACCTATGAATAGTAGGCTAAATATGCGCCGCAATTAGCTAAAGTCAGAACTAAAAATCAGAAAACATCCCTTTATTTCCGCCCTTGTCCGCCAATGTTTGTGGATCGGGGATTTTGCTTGTAGCGCTGGAGGAAATACTGACTGCGTTTCTGGAACTTGAAGCGGCGGTTCGCGTTTTCGGTGAATTGTCTTGATCGGTTAGCGAGATTTTTCCAAACTCGACGCCGTCTGGAACCGGGGTCAGGGCAGGAAGCCTTTCTCCCGGAGCTTTCTTCCCCTCTTTCAGACCTGCACTACCAAGGGTCAACCCGCCGGGAGCAAACCGGAAGGGAAAAATAAACATTAAACTTCAAAACTTAATTTACATTCTTATGGCGATTGTCGGCCTTGCGCTTTCACCGCCAACCCAAGCAGTCAATCCACCGCACACACCAGATCCAGGTCCTCTCCCCGCAACCAACACGGGGGATGGGCAAGGAGCTCTTCAGAACCTTACCACCGGTACATATAATTCAGCATTTGGCATATTCTCGCTCCTAAGTCTCACCGACGGTAATTTCTGCACAGGTGTTGGCGCTGGGGCACTCTTAAGTAATACGGCAAACGAGAACACGGCCACTGGCGCTGGGGCGCTTCTTAGCAATATTGCCGGACCCGCCAACACGGCCAATGGAGCGTTTGCTCTGTTTGACAACACAACAGGCAGGAAGAATACGGCTGTGGGTGACCACGCACTGCAAAGCAATGTCAGCGGCGACGGCAATATTGCACTGGGTGAAAGTGCGGGCTTTAAACTAACTATCGGCGATAACAATATTGACATCGGCAGTGAGGGTATCGCTGGCGAATCAAACACGATCCGGGTCGGTGACTCATCCATTCATTCGTCAGTCTATCTAGCGGGAATCGTTCCGATGACTGTCGCAGCGCCGCTCGAAGTAGTCGTAGTTGACCCGTCGAGCGGCCAGCTTGGTCGCGCCGATGTCGGCAACTTCAACCAAGGGCCTCCCGGGCCGCCCGGACCCCAGGGACCACAAGGCCCCCAGGGATCTCAGGGACCACAGGGACCTCAGGGACCACAGGGACCACAAGGCCCCCAGGGATCTCAGGGACCACAAGGCCCGCAAGGCTTACAAGGACCACAGGGACCTCCGGGACTTGGCGTGGTTATCACGGTTCCAGAGGATACCGCCGTTGGCGATAACGCGCTCTCTTCAAATACAGGAAAATTGAACACCGCCGCTGGCTTCCAGGCGCTCCTTAGCAACACGACCGCCAACAACAACACGGCCACTGGTGCTGAGGCACTAGAAAGCAACGTCAGCGGCGACTCCAACGATGCTTTTGGCGCTAATGCACTCCTTTCCAATGTTGACGGATCCAGCAACAACGCTCTTGGCGAGGAAGCGCTTTTTAACAATATCAGCGCCTCTGCCAATACGGCCATCGGCGATATCGCGCTCGCGAACAATGATTCAACCGGAGCCGGCCTTGGAAACGCCAACACAGCCGTTGGCGCTAGTGCGCTCTTTAGCAACGTCAATGGGAATTCAAATGACGCGGTGGGTTTTAATTCGCTGGGAGCCAATGCCGATGGCTTGTTCAACAATGTCATGGGTTTTAACGCAATGGGTGACAACGTACACGGCAGTGGAAACGTAGCCGTGGGTGACTCCGCGGGTGCCTTCGTCGAAGGCGATTTTAACATCTATATCGGTGCGTTCGCCGGTCCGGCTCCTTCACCGGTCCCGGTAGCCGAAAGCGAAACGATCCGCATTGGCGACGTGTTTCACGTAGCTTGCTTTATCGGCGGCATCTCAGGTGTAGCAGTCTCCGGTGACCCGGTTGTGGTCAATGCAAACGGCCAGCTTGGGGTTGCCCCTACGGGATCGCCCCTGACGGCAAACGAGTTGCTCAAGCAGCGACACCTCGTGCAGGAATTGAAGGCCGAGTTGCGCAAGCAGCAACACCTCGCGCAGGAATTGAAGGCCACGACTGAAAGACAATCGGCAGTGATCGCTTTGCAGGAGGGGCAAATTGCGGCCGTGACTGCGAGTATCAAGCAGCAGGCCGAGCAAATCCAAAAGGTGAGCGCACAGCTTGAAGTGAGCAAAACAGCACCGCAAACGGTTTTGAATAGCCGGTAAGAGCCGGTGTCAGCGCTTCTTCGTGATGACAGCAAGAAATCAGTCCGAACAGCAGAAAGGAAAAAGGATGAAAAACTCTAACAACAATCAGATGGCCGCGATCACTATCGCGCTTTTGATGGCAAGCGTTAGTTCGATCAGAGCGCAGTCTGAAAGCACGCGGGAGTCAGCGGGCGACGTTGCCAAGCCACAGACCTCTAGCCCAACCGATTTCGTTGATACTCTAAATTCCACGTTTGGGAAACAAACTACGAATCGGGCGACACACGCCAAAGGAGTCGTTACCTCGGGAAAATTTACACCGAGCGAATCTGCGCAAAACCTGAGCACGGCTGCGCATTTCCAGCACTCCGTTCCCTTGACTTGTCGGTTCTCGGATAACACGGGAATCCCCACGCTGCCCGACGCTGACGATCACGCCACGCCCCACGGAATGGCCTTAAAATTCCATCTGCCCGACGGCTCCGAAACAAATCTTGTCACCCATTCATTTAACGGGTTCCCCGCTGCGACGGGAGACGAAATGCGGCAGTTTTTCATTGCCGTGGGTTCCAGCGGTCCTGGCGTTTCTCAGCCGACGCCACTCGATAAATTCCTCGCGGCGCATCCGGCCGCGCAAAAGTTTGTGACGACGCAAGAGCCGCCACCCGTTTCCTACGCAACGCTGGCGTATTTCGGCGTCAATAGCTTTAAGTTTACCAATGCGGACGGCAAAGTAACATTTGGCCGCTACCAGATTATTCCGAAGGCGGGCAAGCACTTCTTATCGAAAGAAGAAATTGCGAAAGCTGCGCCTGGTTATCTTACGAGCGAGCTTCGCGATCGCCTGGCCAAAGCACCGATTCGCTTTGATTTTCGTCTGCAACTGCCTGAGTCGGGCGACAAGATCGACAATCCTTCCATTACTTGGTCGGACGAGAATAGAACCGTGGATCTGGGAGTGATTGAAATTACATCCGTCGTCCCCGACAGTGATACGGCGCAGCGTAATTTGCTGTTTCTTCCTGGGTTGCTGCCGGTGGGAATCGAGTCTGCGGATCCGATGATTGAGTTTCGCGATAAAGCATATCCGGTTTCATACGACCGCCGTCACGCTGCACAAACAAAGAAGTAGCTTCCGATGTTTGCTGAGTCAGGTAATGACACTCATTGAAGTAAAGCCTCGCAAGTGGGGTTGGTGCGTCTTCGAATCACCTGGCGTTGAACCCGTGTTCCTGCATAAGGATCAGGCAATCGGCTATGCGGAAACCCGCGCTCGACTTCGTACCGGCGAGATTCGCATTTTCGATTCGAGCGGAAACATCGAACGCACGATTGCGTTTGACGACGCCAATCGGAGACTGTGATGGAGGCGAGGCAACGCACGTGGCCTTTCGTGCCTCCTGACGCACGACAAAAGCCTCCAAGATCGAAGCGCCGCGCGGGAGGGAAACACGTCCTTCCAACCTCCGTTCTACGGAAACGGCGGAACGAAGTTCTCGAAACGGCTTAACCGCGAACATGCCCGGTAGGCATGACTAGAACAAAAACAGGCTACGGATGTGCCCCGGACCCAGTAATCGCAAGCGCGCTTGCCACGCCACCCTGCCGCGGCTTATCTCTTTCTCGTTAGACGATGACACATCTCGACTTCGCATCCGTGCTCAATCTGGTTTCCACGATTGCGATTGTCGGCGCTTTGATTTTCACCGCTTTGCAAGTCCGCGCGGCCAACCGCGCAAGGCAGGACCAAGCGGCGATTGTGGTCATTCAAACTACCCAGAATGAGAACTGGACGCGTGCGCTCGGTCTCATCTCTACTCTACCGCAAGATGCAGCGTTGGAACAGATTTCCGAGCGAGGAGCAGCAGTGGAGCACGCCCTTTTCGAACTGAGCATTCGGTTAGAAACAATCGCTTACATGGTTTTTTGTGGGATCGTTAGTTTGAGAGCAGTGGACGATCTGATTGGCGGTGTGACTATGGTTTTTTGGTCGCGGGCAAAAACATGGACAGAAAATTATCGAACGACGACTAATAATCCCAAGTTCAACGAATGGTGTGAGTGGTTGGCCGATCGACTTACGGAGCGACGGGACCGAGTGAGAAATGAACCCGCGCAACGACAGTACCAACATTGGCGCGAACGCTGAACGTGCACCAGGGCCCGCCTAACCAGGCGATGCAGCGAACCGCTGACCGCTCCGATGCTTCACCGCCTCGCAACTGCTCCCATAAGTCGGTTCCATTCGTCGAGGCTCCCGCGAAAGCCAAGCTCGCAGGCAGTATTGAAACTTAGCCGGGCGATCATCTCGCGGCGCTTGCCGCTTTTGGTATCGTTTACGTTCCGATAATGACGCCGCGAGACAGAGATGTGCGACGCAAGCGGGTCTTGTTCAGCTTTCATTGCCGCAAGCTCGGACTCGACATCACGTATCGCCACAGTAAGCCGTTCCAGCGCATCTTGAAGGCGTGCCGCACGCATAACTGTTCAATCGAACATGTCGACTGTGGAGCGTCAAGCGCACTTGCCGCGACACCATCCGGGGCTTATCTCCTTCTCGTTAGACGTTGTTCCAATGTGCATATTGACACCAAGAACACTAAATATTTGTGGGTTGATTTTGTCGTTCATCGGTGGCGTGATGCTGTTTATTAGATTTTTGGCGCATCTCATCAGGGCTTCAGGGCGACCTATCTGGCAGTCATGGTTCGTGCGTTGGTGCGGTGGCCTTGGAGTCGCGCTGATTACTATTGGTTTCCTTCTGCAGCTCGTCGCTAAATTTTCCAGGTAGAATTTGTCTTATCGGTTCAATAACCTTTTCACCGGCTTGTGCTCAAAGAGCGCGTGATTGCGTTTGATGATTCGAACCGGAAGATGTGATGGAGGCGCGACGATGACAGCGGACGAATACGAAAAGCTGCCGCCCGAAGAAAAGGAGCATTTCGCGACGTGCTCAGCATGTGGCGAAATCTTTGATCGGCGAAGCCTGGACGAAGTGCTGTTCCATCACACGGACCATAAGCACCGTCCGGACATCCAGTATTCCGGCTCGAAAAAGCTGCCTTAGGATACGAGACGCTATCCCGCGTTAGGATAGCCGATGTCACGCGCGAATCATTCCGTTTCCCAAATGCCGACTGACTCGGCACAATTCCCGCCATGCAGCTATTTCCTCGCTTCTCCCTCGGAAGGGCAGGAAATAGATCGCAAGATGCAGTCCAATTATAGTTAGGCGACATAATCCACCGAGTATGATCCATGTCGTAGATTTCTCGAAATCCATGAAATCGGCCGTGCTGGAGCTCATCCTGTCCATCCAGCGGGAGGAGTTTGGCTTCGACATGAGCGAGCAGGACCAGCCTGACCTCTCAGACATCCCAAACTTCTATCAGTCAGGAGCTGGCGGCTTCTGGGTAGCTCTAGCCGACAACGAGGTGGTCGGAACCATCGCGCTTAGGGACATCGGAAACAACCAGGGCGCCCTGCGCAAAATGTTCGTCAAGGCAACACACCGTGGAAGCAAACACGGTGTCGCCGCAGCTCTGTTGGAACAGCTGGTTCGCTCAGCCGAAGGCAAGGGCATACGTGAGCTCTACCTCGGCACAACAGAGAAGTTCCTTGCCGCTCACCGCTTCTACGAGAAGAATGGATTCGGTCGCGTCGGCCTTGAAAGCCTGCCCGAGGCGTTCCCACGCATGTCCCTCGATACGCGCTTTTATCGCCGAACGCTGCACCTCAGTCACCATCTAACAAGCCGATGAAGCCAACGGCCCCTAATGGAAGATTCGCAAGCGCGTTTGCCACGACACCGATCGCGGCCCCGAAGTGACAATCTTAATCGCTAAGTGCATCCCGTAGGAACTCACCGCTGGGACACAGCAATGCGTTAGGAAACGCTCGTGAGCATTCTAAAACGAATTTGTGGCTTTTCATTTTCCTCATTGGTTTCTGCGCCACGACCGGCCTCGCCTCGCCAGAACATCGCAGCATTCTTTTTCGCGGCGCGGATTTTGCTTTGAGCAGGGCCGTGATTTTCGTCGTTTAATACGCTGGATGAGCCGACAATTTGTTGGTATAATTAGGTTCCTCTCGCAACGATCATAGGCAAAGGAAATGGCACCAGGGAAAGATCCTCCAAGGCAAAGCGAGCGCGAGAAAACGGAAGGAAGCCGTTATGCTGGACGCGTTAAAACCGACGAGCCGCGCGACTCAGATTTAGATTTTGAGCACCAAGCGGACTTAAACCGGGATGCCGAACGAGTAGAAACAGACAAGGCCAAATTGCAAAGTCGAAGCGATTCAGACGCTTCTCGTGATCTAGGGAGAGCGGATATGGGAAGAAGCCGCGCAGAACGCCAGGCTGCAAGAGATGAAAGACTGCGCGTAGAAAGAGAAATTACGGACGAAGCAATCAAAGCCGAACGACTCCGAGCTGATGCTGCTACAGAAAGGGAACGGAGCGATTACCAGGCATCCGCCAAGTCTTCCGCTGAATCATTGTCCCAGGAACAAGAGAGGCACCAAAAAACCAAGGCGGCTCTTACTACAAGGGAAGAATTCCTTGCCATCGTAAGCCATGACTTGAGGAACCCTCTCAATCACATATCAATCGCAGTGCAGAATTTATTAGAAGAGCCGGAGGATATAAAAGAGCTCGCCTCATCAATAAATAGAAGCGCTGGAGAAATGCTCCGGTTAATTGAAGATTTGTTAGAGGTAGAACGAATAGCTGTAGGCAAATTAACACTGCACTACGAGGAGCATGACGTTAGCGAAATAATAAAACAAGCCGTAGAGGAACTACAAGGAGCCGCCGCTTCCAAAGGAATAACCTTGGAGGCAGAGCCTCAAGACGTGTGTGGCTACGTTGTATGCGACCGAAGCCGCGTCATGCAGGTGTTGTCAAATCTGATTGGAAACGCGATTAAATTTACACCGGCTAAAGGCCAAATTTGTGTAAGCTGCCAGAGAACCGGTCCTGAAGGCAAAGAAGTGCAAGTTTCAGTCAGCGATACCGGGGAGGGAATCGCCCCAGAGAAGATTAAAACCATCTTCGAACGTTTCTCACAGATACATAATCAAGATCGTCGCGGTATAGGACTTGGACTCTACATTGCGAAAATGATGGTCGAAGAACATCCGGGAAGAATATGGGTCGAGTCGAAGCTCGGAGAGGGCAGCACGTTTCACTTCACTCTTCCCCTTCGTTCTGGTGCAATCCGTGAAGCCAAACCGCAATAATGGCGTCGTGTTCGTCGCCTATCGCCGCAGCCAACCGCTGGCAGTTGCAAATGACAGTTCTTGAAATCAGACCGCACCGCTGGGGCTGGAAAGTTTTTGAATCACCAGGCGTTGAGCCTGTGTTCCCGGAGAAACGTCAGGCCATCGACTATGCCGAAACCCGAGCGTGCTTCCGGGCGGGTGAGATTCGCGTTTTGGATTCGAGCGGAAACATCGAACGCACCATTGCGTTTGACGAGACGAATCGAAAGATGTGACGAGACAGTGGCACCCGACGAACACGAAAAGCTTCCACCCGACGAAAAAGAGCACTTCGCGACGTGCTCAGAATGCGGCGAAATCTTTGATCGGCGAAGCCTGGACGAAGTGCTGTTCCACCATACCGACCATAAGGACCGCCCGGATATTCAGTATTCGGGCTCGGAAAAGCTCGATTATGGCACTACCGCCACCTAACGCTTGGCGTCAGCACGTGCAATGCAGGATGGCGTACGCCTGGCCCTTCTTCACTTCCTCCAATAGCTGACAGACTTCCAATGTGGGCGCCGCAATGACCTCGATACCGCGCCGTTTCGCCTCCGCTAGGACTTCGTCCATTACCGGAAGCGCGCCATGGGCGCCGGTCCCGATAATGAGCTGCTTGCCTCCCCAGGGAATTTCTTCCCCGTTCGAAAGCGGAGTGTGGCCGAACTTTTCGCGGAATTGCTTGGAAGGTGCTTTCTTGCGTTTCCGCACTTTGCCACCGTCGATTACCACATCATGCGTGTAGCGTTTTCCCTCGACCTCGATCTCGCCAAATTTCACGAGTCGTGCTTTCATGTATCAATGTTCCGCTGCCTCAAGATCCAAGGCAAGAGACGGGGCGAGACAACTTCTGCGTGTTTGCCACGACACCCTGCCGTGGCTTATCTCTTTCTCGTCAGAACGAACGGCTCGACGATCAGCAGCCGATGACTTTGCGATCGAGCCTGCGCTGCAGTTTCTGCGCGAAGCGTTCGAGGTGAATCAGTTCGCAGTCGAGCCAGTTCATCGGCAGTTCACCGCCCAGCTGCTTGATGCGTTTGCACAATTTGACGGCAAACTGCTGAGCCGCTGAGAGAGTAGTTCCCTTGAAGTGGCGGACCTGGTGCTCTTCGTTCCACTCAAGATCGTCCGGGTCGTCGATACGGACTTGATTTTCGTTTTTTTCGCGAGCGTTCGTCGACATCCTTGAGTTGTTCTACGGGAACTAGACCGAAAAGTTTCCAAGAATTGAGACGCGAGCCGTTCACCGTCTCGCAACAGCGCCCATGAGCCGCTCCCATTCGTCGAGGCTGCCGCGAAAGCCAAGCTCGCAGGTACCACGGGAGCTATTTGCGGAACGTGCGGGTCGAACTTATTCGCGACCGCGCCGAAGCCAAACCCCGCAAAGACAAACGCGGCGTCGATCTAATCGACTCGTGAGTTTGTTAACGTCGTAACATCATTGCCATAATTTGCCGAGGCCCAATGCCAAAGCGGCGGCGACGCATAGTTCGGCAGTCGGAGTTTGAACGAGTTATTCACGGGTTGTCCCGAGCGTTCCAACGACCTCGTGCGATGACGTTCCGAAACGATTCCGCTTCCAAAATGCCGAATGATTCGGCACAATCCTCGTTAGAGGTGGGCGGTATGTTGACCCCTGAACAGAAGGCCGCGATACGCGCAGAAGAAGTGTTCCGTGAGGAGATTTGCAACGAGATCGCCTCAGCGAGACGACATCAACGGCGCGGTCCCAAGCTCTGGGACGTGTTGAACAGCTCGCTCATCATTTGGTTCTTGACGAGTATCGTCGTCGGCGTGATCTCGTGGAAGATTTCCGATGCGGCCCTTAATCGCGAGAGGCGTGAAATGCAGCGGCGGCTAAAGTGGGAGGTTTACAACAATGGCCTCCAGTTCGAACATTCGATCAAACTGGCGTGGACCCGATTCGAGTATGAGGCGGCCTTCGGGCAGAATCTACAGAATCCGAAAGCCAGGCTCGTGGACTTGAAGCCTTTTACCTTTGACCGAATAACGTTCGAAATGGAACAGCTAGGGGCTCCCGCCGACCGGAATGCTGCTGGGGCTGTCCGGCGAGCAACGCTCGGCGTGTGGAAGCTAATTGAATCGAAGCTGGGTAAGCTCGACGGGTATGCCGCCCTAGACAACCGGACAAAGAAAGAGCTCGACGAAAGCATTAGTACCATCGTTGACAAGGAGATCATTGGTCCTTTCAGCCCTTAACCAAGCGATTGCCGCCATCTGTTCTGATGGTGCTTGCTTGTCACCAGCCTCGGCATACTCGAGAAGGAAGCCAACGGCCCCTTGTCGAAATAAGTCCACTGTGTTTGCCACGACACCCTGCCGTGGCTTATCTCTGTCTCGTTAGGCCGCAGGCGACAATGCTAGCTAGCCGGTAAGACCTACAATGGAAGCACCGTTACATATCACTCCGTTCTCGATCCAAATCGAGGCAGAGATCTTGTCTGACCTCCGAGAGCGCATTCGTAAGACGCGCTGGCCTGATCAGGCACCAGGCGCTGCTTGGGAGCAGGGGACTGACGTTGAGTACCTTAAACAACTGGTTGCTTATTGGGCCGACGGGTTCGATTGGGAGGCACAGGAGCGCGAGCTGAACGCATTCCATCAGTTCCGCGCGGAGCTCGACGGCGTCCACATCCACTTTGTTCATGAGCGCGCTAGACAGGGGCATGGCATTCCGCTCGTTTTGACTCACGGCTGGCCGAGCACGTTCGTCGAGCTGCTTCCGCTCGTGCCATTCCTGACCGATCCACATGCCCACGGCATCGACGGTCCCGCCTTTGACGTCGTCATCCCTTCCCTTCCTGGTTACGGGTTCTCCGAACGGCCCCGTCGGGTGGGCGTAAACTATCAGTACGTCGCCGGGTTGTGGCACCGCCTCATGCGTGGCTTGGGTTACGAGCGCTACGGTGCTCAAGGCGGAGATTTCGGTGCCGGAATTGCCACGTTCATGGCATTGAACAATCCAGAGCCAATGATTGGCGTCCACCTGAGTAATCTAGAGATTGCTCCTTACACTGGATCAGGGGCGCGGCCACTGTCCGCAGCGGAAAGACATTATCGCGAGCGCAACGAGGCATTCTGGCAGCAGGAATACGGTTACAAGGCAATCCAGTCCACGAAGCCCCAGACGCTCGGATACGCGCTGAACGACTCGCCCGCTGGGCTCGCCGCTTGGATTCTGGAAAAGTGGCGCTCTTGGGCAGATTCCCACGGTAATCTCGATGAGCGTATCTCCCGCGATTTCTTGTTGACTACTGTGACACTCTACTGGGTAACGCAGACGATCACATCCTCTATGCGGGATTACTTCGACAACGACAACAAGCTGTACCGAATCACGCTTGGACCACAGGAATTCGTCGATGTGCCAACTGGCATCGCCGTTTTCGCCAATAACTTCGTGAATGAGGGAACACCTCCCCGCGAATGGGCCGAACGTCTATATAACGTCCGCCGGTGGACGCCGATGCCGAGAGGCGGTCACTTCGCGGCAGCCGAGGAGCCCGAGCTGCTCGCCCGCGACATCGCAGCGTTCTTTGCCGGTTTATGAGCCTGTTCGGCCTAACCAGGACGGGCTTACCAAGGCCCGTGGAAGGAAACGAGGGTTCGATTCCCTTCACCCGCTGTCCGTTTTATCTGGGCGTTTCCATTTCCGCAAGCAAACGCGACGCGAAACGTAGACGTCCCATAGCCAAGGCTGGCCAACCTTTTTCTGGCTCTCATGCGATTTTATATCAATGGCCAAGGAATCGGAGGAGTCATTTGAGTCTGAAGTCCGGAAGTTGAATGAACTTTCAATTTTTGACCATTCCGAGACACGCCGAAAATTTATAAAGCAGGTTGCTGGAACCAGCGTAGCAATCGCGATTGGCCCAAATCTGCTTGGTTCCGCTCCACTTGACCACGCCGATTCCACGAGCCCAGCTGGAGCGTTGGCCGATTCGATAAATGTGCATCTGAAGATCAATGGCAAGGCCTATGCGCTCGATATTGATCCACGAGTCAGCTTGCTCGATGCGTTGCGGGAACGGCTGCAGCTCACCGGCTCGAAAAAGGGATGTGATCACGGGCAATGCGGCGCCTGCACCGTGCTGGTAAATGGACGACGCATCAATTCCTGTCTGACCCTGGCGGTGATGCACGAAAGCGATGAAATCACAACCATTGAAGGGCTCGCCAATGGCAAGGAGCTGCATCCCATGCAGGCCGCATTCGTCGAGCAGGATGGATTTCAATGCGGTTATTGCACGCCCGGACAAATTTGCTCTGCGGTCGCACTGTTGAAGGAAAATCACGCCAACAGCGATGACGAAATTCGCGAGTGGATGAGCGGCAACATCTGCCGTTGCGGCGCTTATGCCGGCATTCTTGCAGCCATTAAAGAGGCAAAAACGAAAGTTCGCGCATGAACCCGTTCGGTTATTCGAGGGCCGCCGATGCCAATCAGGCTGTAACAACTATTTCCGGGAAACCGAATGGAAAATTTCTCGGAGGCGGGACTAATTTGATCGACCTGATGAAAATGGGCGTGGAGACGCCCAGCGAGTTGGTCGATATCAACCGCTTGCCACTCGCGCAAATCGAGGAACTCCCAGACAAACGCGTGCGCATCGGGGCGCTGGCGCGCAATTCCGACGTTGCGGAGCACGAACTCATCAAAACGCGTTACCCCTTTTTAACCGAAGCGCTCCTTTCCGGCGCCAGTCCACAGTTGCGCAACATGGCAACTGTGGGCGGCAATCTTTCGCAGCGGACGCGTTGTTATTACTTTTACGATCCTGCGTTTCCGGCATGCAACAAGCGCAAACCCGGCAGCGGCTGCGGGGCTCTTGATGGTTACAATCGTATTCACGCGATTCTCGGTCAGAGTGACCAATGTATCGCCATTCATCCGAGCGACATGTGTGTCGCGCTGGCCGCGCTCGAGGCGATCGTTCGCGTGCGCGGACCGAATGGCGAACGGGAGATCGCGTTCGGCGATTTTCATCGTTTGCCTGGCGACACGCCTGAGCGAGATACGAATCTCGCACCCGGCGAATTGATCATTGCGGTGGATCTTCCAGCAATGCCGTTTGCGGCGCGATCTCATTATTTGAAAGTGCGCGACCGCGCCAGTTACGCCTTCGCCCTGGTCAGCGTCGCCGCCGCGCTGGATCTCGGTCCGGGTAAAAGAATCAACGATGTCCGCATTGCGCTCGGCGGTGTTGCCCATAAACCGTGGCGCGCACATACAGCGGAGAAACAACTGACTGGCCAGGAGGCGAGCGAAAAAACTTTCCGCGATGCGGCAGAAGTGGAGTTGGCACCGGCAAAGGGTTACAAGTACAATTCCTTCAAGATTGAATTGGCCAAGCGCAGCATCGTTCAGGCTTTGAGCACCATCACGGCGTCATGAACGCAACAATTGGTCAGCCACTTACCCGCGTTGACGGCAGGCTGAAGGTTACCGGCACGGCGACTTACGCGGCGGAATTTCAGCGACCAAAACTTGCATACGGCGCACTGATTCAAAGCACAATAGCTAACGGTCGCGTCGCAAAGATCGATATCTCCACCGCAACATCCGCGGCGGGTATCATCGGGATCCTTACCCGTGAAAATGCGCCGCGATTCAAACCGTACCCCGATAATCTGACAAAGAACGGCGCGCCGGGTGAATCGCGCGTGCCGCTGCAGGATGATAATGTCTATTGGGTTGGGCAACATCTCGGCATCGTCGTTGCCGAAACTTTGGAACAAGCGACACATGCCGCCTCGTTAGTGCGCATCCAATACGAAGAGAAACCGCCGCTCGTCAGTCTGGCAGACGCGAATCCCGTCCAGCCCGAGAAATTTATTGGCCGTGAAAAATTACAGGCAAAACGCGGCGATGTGAACGCAGCGCTGGCAAACGCCATGCACAAAATTGATGTCGTCTATTCGACGCCAATTGAGAACCACAATCCTATCGAGACGATCTCGACGACCGCCGAATGGGAGGCGTCGGACCGACTGCTCATCCATGAATCGACCCGCGGCATCAAACAACTGCAGAAGGTCGTCGCAAACTCGTTCGGATTGCCGGCTGAAAATGTGCACATTGTTTGCAAATTCATCGGCGGCGCGTTCGGCTCGAAAGGATTTCAGTGGAGCCATACCCTGCTCGCAGCAGCGGCGGCGCAACTTGTGCAGCGACCGGTGAAGCTGACGTTCACTCGATCGCAAATGTTTGATTCTGCCGGGCAACGCGCGTACACGGATCAGCGCTTTTCGTTAGGCACAGATAAAACCGGGAAGCTCGTCGCGCTGCGTCACGCTACGACCACGCATTGTTCGCCCGTTTCCGAATTCACTGAGCCGTGCGGAAACATGTCGCGAATGCTGTATTCGTGTCCAAATGTCGACGTCTCCCACAGACTCGTTAGGCTGAATCTGACCACGCCTTGCCCAATGCGCGCGCCTGGGGAAGCGCCGGGTGTCTTTGCACTGGAGTGCGCCTTGGACGAGCTGGCACACAAGGCCGACATCGATCCGGTCGAATTTCGGCTGCGGAATTACGCGGACTTTAACGAATTCGAAAATAAACCGTGGTCGAACAAGAAGCTGCGCGAATGTTACCAACGCGGCGCTGAAAAGTTCGGTTGGTCGAAGGGAAATAGAAAACCGGGATCCATGCGCGCAGGGGACGGTTCACAAATCGGTTTCGGAATGGCAACAGCAATTTATCCCGCTGGCCAGCAAAAGGCAGGTGCGACAGCAATTTTGAACAAAGATGGAACGGTGGTTGTGCGCAGCGCGACACACGAGATCGGCACGGGAACGTACACGGCAATGTCGCAGTTCGCCTCCGATACGCTGGGAATTCCCATCGAGAAGATCCGCTTCGAACTTGGCGATTCGCAATTTCCAGAAGCGCCTAATAACGGCGGTTCCTGGCTTACATCGAGTGTTGCGCCGGCCGTCATGGGTGCCTGCCGAGAGTTGAAAAAGAAAGTTGTGGATCTTGTCGGAATTTGGCCTAACGACTCGACGCAGCTTTCCAATCTGTTCGCGCGCTCCGGTCAGGAACAGATTCAGGCTGAGTTCAATTCCGAACCAAACAAGGAGGAGCGCGAAAAGTTCTCGTTCTTTTCGTACGGCGCACTTTTCGTCGAGGTGCACGTCGATCTTCTTGGACAGGTACGGGTGAAGCGCGCTGTGGGCGCTTACGACGTGGGGCGAATGATCAACCCACGCCTGGCGCGCAGCCAGATCTTGGGCGGCATGTTATTTGGTTTCAGTATGGCCTTGATGGAGGCCACTGTTCCCGATGAGACGACCGGTCGGATCGTGAATGCCAATCTGGCGGACTACCACGTGGCAGTGCACGCCGACACTCCGGAATTCGACATCGATTTCATCAACGAATCCGATCCGCACATGCCCGATCTCGGCGCGCGCGGTATTGGTGAAATCGGAATCGTGGGCGCTCCGGCTGCGATCGCGAACGCGGTTTTTAACGCAACTGGAAAACGAGTGCGCGATCTGCCGATCACACCGGACAAGTTGATTTAGTCGACAACGTCGCTCGTTAGGCAGGGGCGTGTTTGAGTTGCTCGGGCCGAATCGGCAGTCGCCTGATCCGTGTTCCAGTTGCTGCAAAAACCGCGTTCGCGATCGCGGGAACAATCGGCGGCACCGGTGGCTCGCCCATTCCGAAAGGTTGCGGCGCATCCGAATCAACGATGTGTATTTCGATTGCCGGAGTATCGCGCATCCGTGCAACGCCGAAATCTGCGAAACTGCTTTGTTGTGCCGAGCCGCCATGGAAGGTGATTTCACCTTTTAGCGCCGACGAAATACCCCAGATAATTCCACCTTCCATTTGTTGCTCGACGCCGACCGGATTAACAACGAGGCCGCAATCAACGACACCCACCACCCGATCGACGCGGACGTTGTTTTCGTGGTCGACCGAGACATCCACAACATAGGCGATGTAAGTACGCCCGGCGTAGGCATTGCAGGCGACTCCGTGACCGCGGCGTTGGTTAATTGAAGCCCCGTTCCAGCCAGATTTATCGCGAACAGTTTCAAGAACACGACGCAACCTCCGACGATCGACAGTCGTGGCGCCGGTCTTAATCACGTCGGCGCCTTTCAACATTTCCAACCGAAACGCGAGCGGGTCTGCCCCCCGCGCTTCTGCTACCTCGTCGATGAAACATTCGCGAGCAAACACACTTGATGGCGCGAAGACTGATCGCCACGGCCCATGTTTTACTGGTAGATCGACCGCAACGTACGCCGTTTGAATCGCTGGAAACGCATACGGAACATCATAGCACCCCCACGACCAGTCCTGATACCACGCGGCGTCGCGCATTTCTTTTGGATCGAGCGGCGAAATGTTATGAAACGATCCGGCCTTGGTGTGTTTCCACGCGAGAGGGGTTTCTTGTGAGTCAAATCCAGCCGAAAGATAATGGACGGATGCCGCCTGAAAATGTCCCTGCTTCATGTCGTCAGCACGCGACCAGAGAAGCTGGATCGGAGCCTTGGCGGCACGCGAAATGTCCGCTGCTTCAACTCCATAATCGACTCCAAGACGTCGACCAAATCCACCACCAATCAGAGTGATGTTCACATCCACATCGGCCGGTGCGACACCTAGCAGTTGAGCAACTTGTTTTTGTAATCGTTCCGGCGCCTGCGTGGGCGCCCAAATCGTGCAGCGATTCTCTCGAACGTCTGCCACGCAGTTCATGGTTTCGACCGGCGCGTGGGCATAGAAAGGGTAATAATAGGTCGCATCAATTGTTCTCGTAATCGCGCCTGTTCCAGGCGGCGGTTCCTCTTTGCGTGTAACAAATCCCATTTCCCGTGACGCGGTTTCGAGCTTTTTCCAATGGGCGTCCGAATCGAAAGCGTCTTTTGGCGGCTCACTCCATTCCACCGCGAGCGCGGTCCGGCCTTTGATCGCCGCCCAGGTGGAACTCGCGACGACAGCGATTCCACGCGGCAATTTGATAACCGATCTCACACCGCTGACAGCCCGAGCCTTATTTTCCTGAAGGCTCTTCACTTTCGCGCCTGAGAACGGCGGCCGCTCGAGCGACGCGTACAACATTCCCGGAACCTTGATATCAATCCCATAGTGCGCCTTGCCAGAGACAATGTCGGGTCCGTCGATCCGCGCGATGCGGTGCCCTATGATTTTGAAATCGCTCGCGGCCTTCAACGGCGGATTCTCCGGCAATGGCACTTTCGCTGCCTCCGCGACTAACGAACCGTAATCGAGGCGCCGTCCACTCGCGCCGTGCTCAATTGCACCGTCTACGGCTTTGCAGCTGTCGCGATCGACCTTCCACCGTGCAGCCGCGGCGGTAATCAGCATTTCGCGCGCGGCAGCTCCGGCCTGCCGCAACGGTTTCCAACTGCTCGCCATGCTGTCGCTTCCGCCGGTACCGAGATCGGAGTCAGCTGACGGTTTTGCCTGCAGTAATTTGATTCGCGTCCACCCGGCTTCGAGTTCCTCCGCCAAAATCATGGCCAATGATGTGCGGACGCCCTGACCCATCTCGCATTTACCAATCGTCAGAACGACAGTGCCATCGGAATTGATGCAGACCCATCCGTTCGGTTTAAAAGACCCCACCGCACTCGCATTGCTCGCTTGAAGTAAACGCCGTCCGTCAAAACCGATGATGAGCGATGCGCCGCTAAGGGCAGCTGTTTTCAAAAAGGTGCGACGCGAAGTGATCATGGTTTCTTCGTCCGCATTTCATTCGCTGCACGTCGTATCGCTTTGCGCATTCGCGGATACGTGCCGCAACGACACACTGAGTCGGACATCACGTTGTCGATCAGTTCATCGCTCGGATCGGGATGTTGCTGCAACAACCCACAGGCGGTCATGATCATTCCAGCCTGACAATATCCGCATTGCGCGACCTCCTCCTGAAGCCACGCGCGCTGACATGGATGACTTAGGTCCGGCGACAATCCTTCGATCGTGACAAAACTGCGAGAGGATGCCTCCGCAGCGGGAACCTGACAGGCGCGCACTGCTTTTCCATCTTCGAGCACCGTGCATGCACCGCAAACGCCAACTCCGCAGCCAAATTTCGTGCCGCTTAAGCCGAGATTATCGCGGATGAGCCAAAGCAATGGAGTATCGTCGTCAGCTTCGACAACATGTCTGGTCCCATTAACCGTGAAGTCGATCTTGCTCACGACAGCGATGGTGACTCCGACTTTTGTCTAAGACACGAACACAGACGAGCGTGTTCAAACTTCGCCGTGATGTTTCAGTTATTGCCGATCAGTGTGTGATTGTTGATTTCTGATCGGCGGATGCGACCAGCTCATCTCCCACCAAAGAATTTGCGAAACGATTTGAACATACGACCGGGCAAGGAGAATGCCTTTTGTGGTACTCCCTGGAGCTGTTGAGCAAAAGGCCATTGCTGTCCGCCATGTACCTGGCACGCGGTGGACGGCACCTTATCGGCTGGCAAATCGATGTCATATGCCGACCCGGCAGACATGCATCCCGTGGTGGCAAGTTGGTTCGAGATTGAACAAACCGTGGCGTGTTGGATCGGCATGGTCGGGTGCAACTCTTCAGCTGGATAATGTTGTGACGCTTTGTTCATTACCTGCGTCCAGACCGGGAGCGCGAGCGCGGCACCGTAACCGCGTGAAACAATTGTTGTCGGCTGGTCGAACCCGACCCAGACACCGCATGTCAGCGTACTGGTGTAACCCATAAACCACGCATCCTTATAATCGTTCGTGGTACCGGTTTTTCCGGCTGCCGGCAGTCTGAACCCCAGGGAACGCGAGTTGGAGGCAGTTCCACGGGTCAAGACGTCTTCCATTAATTGCGAGGTCATCCAAGCTGCACCTGGATCGAGCGCCGGCACGGTGATATGCGCGGCGCGATAAACTGGTTTGTGATTAGCGTCGTCAATCCGCTCGATGATGTAAGACTGCTTGCGCACTCCGGCATTCGGAAAAACAGAGTAGGCCGCAGTCAAATCTTTCAGGTCAGTCTCGAACGAACCGATGTACGTGGCTGGGCCGTGCGGAACATTTTGCGAAATGCCGAGCGTGTTGGCGACCTTTTGAACGGCGTCCAGTCCGGCAAATTGTCCAACGCGCACGCTCATGGTGTTGCGCGAGTGGATCAGGCCATAGGAGCAAGGACGAATTCCGCCGTACGTTCCATCTGAGTTTCCAGGCGACCAATTTCCAGCGCCATCGATTTCACCAGGCTGGATCGGACCATCACTGATCGCAGCGCCCGGCAGTAGTCCGTGACTGAAAGCGATTGCGTAGACGAACGGTTTGAATGCCGAACCAACCTGCCGGTTTGCCGGCGCCAGCGCGCGATTGAATTTGCTCTGCGCATAATCACGGCCGCCGACGAGCGCACGAATTCCACCGCTGGCATTATCGATTACAACCACTGCGCCTTGCAGGTAAGGCATGGCCGAATCCCCTTCCCCGTTTTCAGGCGGATGATAATTGGCTTTTACGGGGTGATGAAAATTGGATTGATGCTCGATTTTCGCGAGCTGCGCCTCAAGCCCGTCTTGCGCAGCGTTTTGCACTGCCGGATCGAGCGTGGTGTAGATCGACATACCACCGTCATCGATCTGGTCTTGTGTTAGCAACAGATTCAAATCGCGCTGCACCGCATCCATCGCGTAGTTCTCCTGAACAAAAGGCATACGCCTGGGGTGAGTGGCGACCTTCGCCTGTTTGGCGGCTTCCGCGTCCGCGGAAGAAAGTTTTCCTAATGCTACCATTCGATCCAGAACAGCGTTGCGTTGGATCTTCGCACCTTCCGGATTTTTCAACGGCGACAGCCGGTTCGGGCTCCTGATCAACCCCGCCAGAAGTGCTGCTTCGGGAAGATTCAGCTTTGAGGCGCTCTTGCCAAAATATGCTTGCGACGCCGTCTCAACTCCATAGCAACCGTTGCCGAAATAAATCCGGTTTACGTAAAGCTCGAGGATCTGTTGTTTGGTAAACTGGCGCTCGATTCGCAGCGCCACCATTGCCTCCAACATTTTCCGGCTGAGAGTGCGGCCACCGAGTGGAAGACTGTTTCGGGCGAGCTGCTGGGTGATACTGCTTGCACCTTCCTTGGCTGATCCGCTGGCAATATCACGAACCAAAGCGCGCATGATACCTCGCCAGTCGATGCCCTTGTGATCGTAAAAGCGACTGTCCTCGCGCGCCAGCACCGCAGTGATAAAAAACGGCGAGACTTCGCTCAGCGAAACCTTCAGTCGGTTCGCGCCAGCCAGGCGGCTATAAATTTTCCCATCGACGTCATAAACGGTATTTCGCTCCGGCATTTCGCCGACATTCTTCATGTCGAAAGTTGACGCCCAGGTGCCGTAAAAGAGGAAAACCGCGAAACCAGCTCCCGCTATGAGAATGAGGAGCGTAACTTTCCAGCCGTACCGGAAAAGACGGCTTCCGCCTTTCTTTTTCCTCGATCGGAGACGAGCGAGTAATTTCATCGTTGAAGCGTTAAACCGTTAAAGCGTCGAAGCGGAAAATCGCTGTAACGCTTCAACTCTTCAACGTTTCAACGACTCACAAATTCAGCTTCACAACGCCCTCGTGCTGCTCGGTCGGACAGGGCGCATTGGTCGGAACTTCCGTGGCAGCATCGCTGGGCTGAACGACTTTCTGCTCGATTAGGTAGCGTTCAACTTCCTCACCACTCACGTCTGCCAGCATATGCCCGTTAACTTCTACACAGGGCGAAAGCGGTTGCCCGCTCTTGGTCTCCATCTCCCAGCGGAAGGCGGGGTTCTGGATAATATCTTTTTCTGTGTAGGGAAGGTTATATTTGGCCAGCACGGCGCGCACACCGGCGCTCCAACCACAATAGGTCTTCAAATAAGCGGTGATTTCAGGCGTTTGCATTGGAACAATATATCACAACTTCGAAAATTGTAACCCCGGTCCTTGCGGAATTTTGCTCTTGCTGGCGCTTATTCTCACGCACTTGAGAGCGAATCCCTGATCCAGGACGTTGTATTCAGCATGCCCGGCAGTCGTACCCCGAGACCGCTTAATTCCTGAAATGTCTCCCCGTTAAAGATCCTCGAGTTCTCTTCGTAGATCTTCCTTCGTTTTACCGAGTTTTTGTTGAAGCCGCCCAAGCAGTTCTTCGTCTTTTCCCTCTGCGAACGAGAGATCGTCATCGGTCAACTGCGCATATTTCTGCTTGAGCTTGCCTTTCACTTCATTCCAGCCGCCTTTGAATTGTAGTTTCGTCATATCTGATAAAGGTTTCGCATGCCGAGCGACGATCAGTCGTTTCAAGTGAGATAAATCGTGAGCGCAATCCTGCGCCCCGGACGCACACCTTGTATCTGTGACTGATCGCCAACGGAGCGCTAACGATCCCGCATGGCTGGGGTCAGCCGCTCATTGTGCAATCGCATGCGGAACCTAGCGTTTCTTCCGCTTTGCGGCCTTCGCACCTTCCTTGCCGAGCGCGGTCCGAGTTCGCTTGGGCAAATGCGCAACGGTGCGCTTCTTTTTCGCGGCTTTCGCCGCCTTTTTGATGTTCTTGCGAGCTGCTCGTCGTTGTTTCGGTGATGCCATCTTTGTTACCTCAATTTCGAGTCTTGATTTGACTCTCAGGTATCGCGTGACAGCACAGCAACAGACTTGGGAAATTCACGTTATTGATCAACGTCGGCAGGTTGATGCCCTTCCGTTTGCCAGAAATAAGGCCAAAGAGACTTCGTGATACGTTCTGTTTGTACATCATGAGTACGATTCTCTTAATCATTCTTATTCTATTGTTGATTGGAGCTTTACCTTCGTGGCCGTATAGCCGCGGCTGGGGTTATTATCCCAGCGGAGGACTCGGTTTGATTCTCGTGATTGTCATCATTCTCGCGCTGCTGGGGACAATCTGACGATCGTGCGGACCGAATAGACAAAGCTCAATAACACCAACGCACGAAAGAATGAGCGATAAGAAAGACGAGTTGGGGCTCCCTTAAGGCTTTTGCGATTGAGCTTGTAAGGAAAAAAACTAAGGCAGAGCAGAAAAAGAGAGAACCGTCGTTCAAGGCCTTCGTGGCCCAGCTCGTGGTTTTTACGGCATTGGTTGTCTCGTATTTCTTCCTTGTCTTGAGCTTCCTTTCGCACTGGCTAAAAGAGCTCTTCGACCAAAATAAGCTGGTTTACGCCATCGTAGCATGGGCGTTGATTGCCGCTCAGGCGCTCGTCCTCGAGGTCATCGCCGCAGCACTTCTCAAAGTTGTCGAATCGAGAATCGACTGACGGAGGCTGAATGGATTTTCCCATTTCGGGACAACACATCAACCCCTTATACTTGGCGGTCCTGGGATTTATTGTGGGAATCTTCGGAGGTTCTTCGGAGTAGGCGGCAGTTTTATCGCCGGTCCCGGATTGTTTGTCGCCGGGCTCCCAATGAACTGGGTAGTCGGCACAGACCTCGCGCACATCGTCGGGAAATCCATAGTGGCGATGCGCGGGCATCTCGTCCGGGGCAACGTAGACATGAAGTTGGGCCTCATTATGGCTGGCGGAACGATCATCGGCACCGAGGCAGGTGCCCAAGGTATTCAATACCTCAAACACTTGAAGCTGGTGAATCAAGTTGTCGGCGTCTTATTTATCGTTGTTCTGGTAGTGATCTCTGCTTTTATGGCTTGGGAAAGCTGGGCCACGATAACGGGAAAAGGAAAACGCGCTCAAAAGCGCAAAAGTAAAGAGGATGAGTCCGCAGTTGGCGGTTTCTCCGACAGGATTCATCGAATCAAACTGTCGCCAATGATAAAACTGGCCGAGTCTGAGATAAAAAGCATTTCGCTGTGGACGGTGTTGGCCGTTGCAGTGATTGGCGGACTTTTTGCGGGGTTCCTGGGCGGTGGCGCCGGTTACGTGCGGATGCCGTTGCTCGTGTACGTCCTTGGTGTACCCACGAAGGTAGCGATAGGAACAGACCTTTTCGAGGTTGTCATCTCATCCAGTTACGGGACACTGTCGCACGCGATTAAGGGCAATGTAGATATCTTGATTGCGCTGGTGATGCACACCGGCGCAGCTGTCGGAGCGCAGATCGGCGTTGTCTTGACGCGGTTCTTTCGTGGCCCAAGGATACGGCTGGCATTCTCGCCACTGCCACTGATTGGCGCAGGTTTGATTGTTTACGGTCTTCTCACGGGACACCCAATGAAATAATCGCGAACCTCCTGTTCGCAGTGCCCTGATAGCAAGGGATCAATCGAAACACGAGTCGTCTGTAGGAGAAATTATGTTTACTCATTTAGTGCCGTTGCGCTGTTTGTAGCTTGCGAGCAAAAGCAGACGACGGTTATCCGCCCGCAGAAAAGAAGGAAAGTAATACTACGATGGTAAAACAGCTCGCCGAGAAGAAAGAAAGTCAGACCACAATAATAAATCCACCTGCTACCACTGAAATCAAAAAGGAGAAGACCGAAGTAAATATCAGCAGTTCGCGCAGCCTGTAGCGGAAAAAAATTACGCGTAACAAATGCACCAAATTCGAATCGACTACAAACCTATGCGCTTCCTTCTGTTCATCATCTTGATTCTATTGTTAATTGCCGCGCTCCCGACATGGCCATACAGCACCGCCTGGGGATACTATCCCAGCGGCGGTTTGGGTTTAATTTTGTTAATCGTGTTGCTTGTTGTCGTACTTCGCTAGAGCAATAGCAGCAGACGCGGCAGTTTGTCGTTCGTAGCAACGATTATTTGAAATCGGCTGAGACCTGTTGTCGTCAGGTGTTGGCCAGATAGCTGCGGCTGTACCACGTTTGAGTCTGCGCTTTCGAGCGAGTTATTTCCAGTCGCCGCAAAAGACGACGCCGGTGTAGAAATCGTTCAGACCTTGTGACGCAACGGTCGCACGGCATGAGTGAGTTTCTGCAGGCCAAGTTCCAGGCGCGTTTTTACCGTTCCCAGTGGAGCATGCGTAGCGGTGGCAATTTCCCTGTGGCTAAGCCCCTTGAAAAAAGCGAGCTCGAGGGCTTCCCGCTGAAGTCTCGGTAACACCCGCATGCACTTTTTAAGAAACTGCCGCAAATCATTCAAGACGAAAACATCATCTGCTTCGCGCGGTGAATTGGGAGTCTGCTGGACTAGGCGCTCTTGATAACGCTCCCGCACCCGAGAATAAGCCTGACGACGGCGCAGCCGGTCGATGGCACGACGCCGCGCAATGGTCACCATCCATCCGAGCGGCTTGCCAGCCTTAGGTGAATAACGTCCTGCCTCCTCCCAAATCTGGATAAAGATCTCCTGCAACACATCGTCCGCTTCACCTTCTTCATGTACAACTCCGTCGATTGTTGCGCGTAGGCGTTTACCATGCCGACCGTACAACTCGGCGAGCGCGTCATAGCGACGCCGGGAAACTGCTTTCATGAGGGCCTCATCTGGGACTGAAGAGACTCCCGGTTGATCGAGGTTTGATCCAATCATAATCGATAACCACGTGGTTGTAGTGTTGACCGTACCTGCCCGTGTACCGGTTGCTTACCGGCGCGCCAACGGTCCGGCTCAGCTATTTCGGAAACGACCTGCGCTTTCGGGTAAAACCATTGATTCGGCCGCGAAGAACATCCCAGAGTCGGGCAGTACATTTTATATCTGCCGCCCGGGAAAGGCCGGATCTCAATTTGACGACCCTTGAATCTTCGCTCGCAGACACTGCACACACGCTGATCGTCGAGCGAATTCCATTTTCTGGATCGATCTCCGTCGCGCAGGATCGACAGTCGATCGTCGAGTTTGACATGCGCAGTCATCATAAAAAAACACTCTGCGCATCACATCGAAACAAACAATCGGGACGGTGGATGATTGTGTGATCGGACAAAACCCTACGCGATTCACTGTTTGATGAGCCAAGGCGTGCGCTGATTCGGTAGCGCCAGGACGAGTGTAAGAACTCGCAATACTTGGAAGGCCTCAGGCGCAGAAGGCTTGTTTTAGATGAGTCGCCAGTTTGCGCAATTGCGATGTCACGCTGGGATCTACGCCGCTGTCAGCCGTCATCGTAGGAGCAATGTTGCACTCGTTAGGCGGAGCTGTCTCTGCCGCAGCCAGAATTTCGTCCGTCGGTAACGCCCAATCCATGGGAATTGAGTTACACCGCTCTGTGGGACAATTTAATCGCTGTGGCCCATCGCCGGGTGTATCGGCTGCCACCTGGATTTGCCGGCCAGTGATGATTTTGCCGCAAACGAGGCAATAGCGTTTCTCGTCCAGAGAACGCCAATCGCGAAATTGATCGAGCCTCCGCAGCGCAGCCAATTTCTCTGCGTCGGTCAATGGAGCGGGAGGGGATGAAGTCATGAAAAATCTATATCCCAAAAGCGAGTCGCACCACAATCAGGCGCGCGGCGGATTTGCCTATCGGTGAAAATCTTATGGTCTGCGCGCCGTAACTGAATCGGCGCTCCGGACTTGTGGAACGTTCGGCATACGTTCCTAGCTGCCAGATCACCGATCCCAGCTACAGAAAAAACCACATCCAGGGCCGCCGAGTGGTGCGTTCTAAGCTCGAATGAAGAAAAACCGTCAGTCTTTGCGCCGGCGCCACATAGTGGACTACGCATTGGCAGCCATGTCACAGATGGAGCTCTACTGCGAGGCTCATCCTGGGAGCCCATCAGCGGTGCGGCGTCCCAGATTGTTTGTTCGCGGAGAACTGTGGATCGCGCTGCTCGGCCCAAGCGTGGAGGAAGGAATTGTAGGGATCGGGGCTACCGTTACAGCGGCCCTGAGGGCGTTCGACGCGCAATATCTGGCGGGATTGCGGCCGCGCGCCGAGACAATCGACCCCACGCCACAACGGAGCGCGTCCTCTGCAGCGGCCTGATCCCATCTGGAAAGATGGAATTCGGATTGCCGCAACAACTCTGTCACAACCGGTGTTATATCTTGACACGAACCAATGGTGAATAAAAAAGAACCCAGGAGGAGGAACAATCGTTGATGCGATCGGGACGACGGAGGCGCATGCGTTTGAAGTCTAAACACGGACGGACGGGCAAACGTAACAAGCCATCGCGGCGCATGACGACGCATAAAAACGATGTTACCCAGATTGAAGTAGCACACAGTCTCCTCCTTTCGTCCTTAAGATTTTGGGAGGTTGAGCGGGACCTCATCGAAGAACGCATAGCCGCCATTGGTCGGTGATCGACCTTCGCGAGATAACAACTTGATGAGAAGCCCACGGCTTCGGTGTCGCCTGCGTGGACGCCGAACACCCAGGCCTGAATTCTGTTGCTGCGGTACGACGGCATTCTTTTGACCCGTCAATTGCCCGCGAACTCGCCGCGATCAAAGACGCAAAACAATTGGCATCTTGAATCTTTCGTAGCAACGAAGCATTATTGTTGATTGGTTAGGAGGCCGAATGCCCCCGCGCAAAAATTCAAAAAAAGCTTCGGCGCACAAAAAGCGAAACCAGCGTCGCACAAAATCGCAAGGCGCTGACGACTATGGAGCAGGCAAAGGCAAGGATGGAAGTTGCCCGATCGTAGGCATCGGCGGGTCAGCCGGCGGGTTTGAAGCGGCGATGGAATTACTGCGTAATCTGCCGCCGAGAACGGGTATGGCGTACGTGATTGTGCAGCATCTCGATCCGCATCACGCCAGCCGGCTCGCCAATCTGCTCGGCAAAGCGACGTCGATGCCAGTGACCGAGATTACTGGAACAACTGTCCCAAAACCAAACGCGGTTTATGTGCAGCCGCCGAACAAATGCGTAATTGCCAAAAATGGCAAGCTGACGTTGGTACGCCGCACAGAAAGGCTCAACGTCGCGATCGATCATTTCTTTGAATCGCTGGCCGAGGAATGCGGGTCGCGAGCGATCGGGATCGTCCTTTCCGGAACCGGCAGCGACGGGACAGCCGGTTTGCGTGCGATCAAGACGGCCGGCGGTTTGACCTTCGCGCAAAGTGAAGCCAGCGCAAAGTTCGATGCTATGCCGCGTAGCGCCATTCGTTCCGGTTTTGTCGATGTTGTCCTAGCGCCGGACGCAATCGCGCGTGAAATCCAAAGCGTTTCCGACCATCCATACATCCGGCGGCCGCCGGCCGATGCTCAGCAAGCCGAAAAGGAAGCCTACCGTCAGGCCGATGACCTGGGTCGGATTTTTCTTTCGCTAAAAAAACAGATGGGCGTCGATTTCAGCGCTTACAAGCAAAGCACGTTGATTCGTCGCGTTCACCGAAGAATGGCGCTGCATCGGCTCGAAGACCTAAGCCAGTACGCGCGGTATTTGCGCAACAACAAAAAAGAGACTGAAGCGCTTTTCGACGATCTGCTCATTAATGTGACGCGCTTCTTTCGCGATGACGCGCTGTTCCGAGCCTTGAAAAAACGTTTTCTGCCGGCGCTGCTCAAGAACAAACAGAAAGGCAGACAACGAGAATTGCGCGTCTGGGTACCGGGTTGCGCCACAGGCGAAGAGGTTTATTCGCTTGCCATCTGTATTCTCGAAGTGCTTGGCAACCAACTTTCCAAAATCCGCGTCCAGATTTTCGGCACCGACTTGAGCGAATCAGTCGTTGAGCATGCGCGTGCGGGAATTTACCCAAGCGCGATAGAGAAAGATGTGGCGAAGGCGCGACTCAGTCGCTTTTTTGTCAAGCGCGATGGTTCCTATCAGATCCACCGCAACGTTCGCGACATTTGTACGTTCGCACGACAAAACATCACGGCCGATCCGCCCTTCTCGCGACTGGACCTGATCAGCTGCCGAAACGTGCTCATCTATCTGAGCCCGGAGTTGCACAAGCGTTGCATCCCGCAATTTCACTACGCGCTCAATCCCGGCGGCTATTTGATCCTGGGACCAGCCGAATCGGTGGGGATGTACGACGAGCTTTTCAAACTCGTCGACAAAAAAAATAAAATTTACACCAAAGAAGCCAAGGCCGGCCCGCGCGCTGGCGATTTTATCCTACCGCGCGGTCTTGAGCCCTCGCGGTTCGGGACGACCGCCCGAGCTGGTACTGGGGCAAATTTCAACTCCGACATTTTGAAAATGGCGGACCGCATCATCCTCAGCACCTACGCGCCGGCGGCAGTCGTGATTAATCACAACTTCCTGGTGCAACAGTTCCGTGGCCGCACCGACCTGTTTCTCGAGCACACACCCGGACCAGCCACGCTGAATCTCCTTCAATTGGCGCGGCCGAACCTTGTGCCGGACTTGCGGGCCACGATTCGTCGCGCCATCAAAACGGACAAACCTGCCAGGGCAGCGCGGGCGAAAGTTACGCTCCGAGGCAAAAATTACGAGATAAATATTCAGGTTGTACCATTCAAATTGCCTGGGGCCGATAAATCCTCGTATCTAGTGATTTTTGACGAGAGCACCAGTGGAAACAAGCTGGAAAGGTTGCTGCGGGTGGTGGGAAAAATGTCAGGGCAAGGTGAAGTGACAGATCTGCGCCGGGAATTGGCAGCTTCGAAGGACTCGCTGCAAACCATCATCGAAGAGCACGAGGCGACCAATGAAGAGTTGAAGGCAGCCAATGAAGAAATCGAGTCGAGCAACGAAGAGCTGCAATCTACGAACGAAGAATTGGAGACCGCAAAGGAAGAATTACAGTCAACCAACGAAGAACTGACGACACTGAACGAGGAGTTGAGCAATCGCAATCTTGAGATGATGCAGTTGACCAGCGAGCTGAACAACCTGCTCGCCAGCACTCAGATGCCCATCGTGATGGTGGATAACGCGTTGACCGTACGGCGTGCAACGCCGGCCGCCCGCAGCGCCTTTAATATTTTGCCGACCGACATCGGCCGACCATTAAGCGAGCTGCGGCCTAATATTAATATTTCTGACCTGGAAAATATATTGCGCGAGGTAATCGAAACGCTGGGCAGGCGCGAGCGCAAAGTGACCGATAAAGAAGGCCGCCCGTACTCACTGCGGGTCCGGCCATATCGCACCGCTGACGACAAAATCGATGGTGCCGTTATTACCTTGGTGGACATCGATGAAACGAAGAAGGGCGATGCTTCCAAAGTAGGGAACCGGACAAAAAATGTCTCATCGCGTAAATAACAAGCGCGGGGCAAAGCGTGTTCGCCAACGCAGGATCGCTGCTGTTCCGCGCAACCACAGATTGACTCGAATACAGACGAAAGTGTCTAACAAAACATCCCCGACGGTCAGTAAAAATGGTGAGGCGTTCCGTTCCAGGCGCACACGGGGAATCCGAAATCCGAAGACTGAACTGGAAGCCGCCACTCAGCGATTTGTCGATCTTTACGATTTCGCGCCGATCGCGTACGTCAGCTTCGGCCGCTCTGGGCGAATTGAAGAAGCCAATCTGACGGCGACCGAATTGCTGGGCGACCCGAGGGATCGACTCATCGGACGCCCCTTCGCGTTCTATGTCGCTGATCTGGATTTGTTCATGCAGCACCTGCTTTACTGCCGCACGTCACAGCGACAGGTAAAAACGGAATTGCAGTTAAAGAACAGAAAAGGCGAACGGATCCCGGCGCAACTTCTAAGCACGCCGATCAGCTCTACGACAAGAAATGGCGCCCTGCTTTATCAAACGGCAATCATCGATCTTACTGAGCGTAAACGTTTTGAAGAAAAGGTTCGGCGATCAGAAGAGCGCTATCGTACAATCTTCAATCTGGTTCCCGTGGCGGTCTACGTCTGCGATGCAGAGGGAATCATTCAGGAATACAATCATCGCGCCGTTGAATTGTGGGGAGCCGAACCCGGCCAAAATGGAGAAAACCCGCGATTCTGCGGCTCCCACAAAATCTATTATCCCGACGGGCGTTACATGCCGCACGAAGAATGCCCTATGGCACGGATGTTACGCGGCGAAAAACTCAAAGCGAAAGACCTGGAAATTATCGTCGAACGCCCGAATGGCGAGCGAAGGCACGTGATTCCGGCCCCGCGAATTCTGACAAACATTCACGGCAAAATCACCGGCGCAATCAATTCCCTTTTTGACATCACCGAGCGCAAGCGCGCAGAGGCGGCAGCCATGCGCCTGGCCGCGGTAGTTCAATCCTCCCACGACGCG
>Ga0193721_1000078_pt1 | contig 30298 bp, 29 predicted proteins | sample U2s2metaG_FD_145078 | JGI IMG/M metagenome (GOLD analysis project Ga0193721, IMG submission 145078) | Soil microbial communities from a riparian zone of the East river system, Colorado, United States - U2s2 | ecosystem: Environmental > Terrestrial > Soil > Riparian zone | place: USA: East River...
CGCTGATAGATGAGTTGTCCCTCGTGAATGATCAGCCCGGCCGCGGCGCGACCGCTTTTCACCGTTGCGAAAATCTGATCGAATGGGACGACGATATGATCGAACCCGCCCAGGTAAATTTGCAGCGCGAGATACGCGCTCGTCATACAGCCGGGGACCGCGATCGTCCGCTTGGCCAGCCACGCGCGGATTTTCTGATCCGAGGGGCCAGGAGGAAGTCCTTCTGTATTCGTCGCCACCACCATCGGCCCGTAACCGTCGCCCATGCTTGCGCCACAGGACAGGAGCGCATATCGATCGCTCACATGTGCGAAGGCGTGAATCGAGATCGCGGAGATATCGAGTTCGCCGCGTAGCGCGCGCTCATTCAACGTTTGGATGGCCTCGATCCGATGCTCGAAGCGATAACCGCGCAGATCGATTTTGTTTTCCGTCATTGCAAAGAACATAAAGGCGTCATCCGGATCAATTGAATGTCCCAGAGTGAGAACGCTCGGTGCTGAGCGATTAGTCATGATATTTCTCTCCCGCGATCTACGTGGCGCATCGGCGAACACGACAGAATCAAGGCGCCCCCGAAAAGCGTCCAGATAAGTACCCGTTCCAGCAGACTGGCGCCTGATATTATCCCGGCGGCGATAGCGACAAGAGTAAGCAAAACGTTGCCGGTCCGACAAACGATACGGACCCCGAGGCAAGAGGCCCCGTAAGCGCGGTGAAGAAGATTTAGCGCGCCAACCAAGGCGATGGCGAGGCCTGAACCGAAGAACCAGACCTTCCCAAGGGTAGTGCCTGATGACAGGCGAAACGTAGCGAGCATATGGAGCGTGCCGATCGCCACGATCAACCACCCAACCACCCCATAGATGCGAATTAAACCCTTCACGGCGCAAGTCACGCGTGCAAAGCGCGAGCCGGATCGATCCGGGTGGCGCGTAGCGCCGGCAATAGACAGGCGAGCAGCGCCACCATTGTCATCACGAGGAATGCCAAGAGGAAGGCGATAGGATCGTACGGACTTACCTGATACAGCCGGCTAGCGTGCAGATGGGTCAGTGCGAGCGCGGCGATTGCACCGATGATTAGACCGCCCCCGGTCAGGACAAGGCCGCGCGACATGACTAGGCGCAACAAATCATAAATTCCCGCGCCGAGCGCCATCCGCAGCGCCAGTTCGCGCGTACTTTGCGAAACTGCATAGGACAGGACGGAGTAAAGGCCGATCGCGGCAAGCAACAGTGCCATCCCGCCGAAAATCGCGAGCAGGGTCACCGCCAGTCGTTGAGTGTACGTGCCGCGGTCCACGTGTTCCTGCATCGTGATCGGCGCTACCGGCGCCAAGTTCGGATCCAGCGCGCGAACTTCGCGAGCCAGCGCCGCGGTCATCGCGGTCGCGCCTTGACGCGTCCGGATGAGCAGGCCGCCTTGCACCGCAAAATTCTGCCGCAGCGGCACATAGAAGAACGGCTTGGGCGTTTCTAACTTCGTTCGGTAATGAGAGGCTTTTGCGACGCCGGCGACTTCCATCCATCGACCTTTCATCTGGAAGCGCCGGCCGATCGGATCTTTTCCCAGCCAATATTTCGCCGCCATCGTTTCGTCCACGACCGCGACCAGCGGGCGATTCTCATCGTCCGTCCGCATGAACTCGCGGCCGGCGACAATCGGAATTCCCATGACGTTGAAATAGTCGGGGCCCACTTGGTTGTAATCAGCGGTCGGGCGCTCATCGGGCGCGGCCTGATAACCTTCCACGGTGATGGGCGCCGACGAGAAATCGCGCAAACCAAACGGGATAACTCTCGCGAATGTGGCGGCTTCGACACTAGGCAGCCTCCGGACACGTTCCAGCAACTGGTCTTGAAAAGCTTTTGCGCGCTCGGCGTTGTAACCCGCCGAAAGCAGGTCGACGCCCGACAGCAGCACGCCTTCAGTCGAGAAACCGGGGCTCGCGCCTTGGATCCGTTGCAGGCTTTGCATGAGAAGGCCCGCGCCCGCGATCAAAACAAAACTGAGTGACATCTGAATAAGAACGAAAGCGGATCGCAACCGCGACCGGCCGCGGCCACCGACGACACCGCTTGATCCAGAGTTAATCGCGCTGGCCAGATCGACCTTGCTCACTTGAATCGCCGGAGCGAGGGCGAACAACAACGTCGCGAGCACGCAGACGCCGGCGCTCACCGCAAGGACGCGCCAATCGATTTGACCCGGCAGATTGACGACGATGCCCGGCGCCTGCGCCGGAAACGCAAGCACCAATGCGTTCCGACACCAGTGCGCGACGAGAATTCCGCCGGCGGTGGCGAAGGCCGAGAGAATCAAGCCTTCGGTTAAGAGCTGTTGCAACAAGCGGCCGCGACCGGCGCCGAGGGCAAGGCGCGCAGTCATTTCGGGCTGGCGCAGCAATGACCTGACCAGCAAGAGCGTGCTGACGTTCGCGCACGCAATCAGAAGGACGAAGAGGACGACGGCAAACGCGATCTCGAGTGTCGGCAGCATCTCGGCTGCAACATTGAAAGGGCTGCGCCATAAAGGCAGGAGATCGATCCCGTGCCCGCGGTTGGTTTCCGGGAAATCGTTTTCCAGTCGCCGCGTGAGTGCTGACAATTCCTCTTGGGCCTGCCGCGGCGTGACGCCTGGCTTCAAAAACACGAAGCTCTCGAACGCGCGGGCGTTGCGATCCTCCAATTTGTATCCGGTGGGGTCGAAAGTCTCCTGCATCGAAATTGGGACCCAGAATTGAAACGAGACTCCGACGAAGGTTCCGTGAAAGTTTTCTGGCGCGACGCCGATGATCGTGTGCTGGACGCCATTCAGATATTGGGTCTTGCCGATGATTTCCGGATCGCTCTCGTAACGGTTCTTCCACGCCTCATGGCTGATCACCGCAACGGGATGAGCGTTGCGCCCCATTCCTTCGTCCGGCGTGAAGCCGCGGCCCAGCGCCGGGCGCACGCCGAGCGCTTCGAAATAATTAGGCGTGACGAGGCCGCCGATCGCACGCTCGGCCCGATCGCCGATGCTCAGGGTCGTCGCGACCAATTGGTCGACAATAAACGATTCGACGAGCGAGCTGTTCTTTTGCAAATCAATGCAATCCGGATACGAGAGCTGATTGAATCCGGACGCGCCGCGCGTTGTTCCTGCGAGGACAAACATCCGCTCTTCGTGGGCGACGGTCGGATAGGGATGAAACAGAATTCCTTCGATCCAGCTAAAGACGGCCGCGGTGGTGCCGATTCCGAGAGTCAGGCAAAGGATCGCCAGAGCTGAAAACGCCGGGCTGCGTCGTAGCATCCGAAAGCCGAAGCGCAGGTCCTGGCGAAGCTGGTCTGGCCACATCCAGATGCGCTGTTCTCGCGCGAGCTCTTTGCATTGTTCGACGCCGCCAAACTCGCGCAAGGCCGCATGGCGCGCTTCGTCAGGCGACATACCGGCCGCGATCTTGCGTTCCGCTAACAAGTCAAGGTGGTGCTGGATCTCGGACGCCAACTCTGCATCGCGGTGCTTCTTTCGGAACAGGCCCAAAAGACGCCAGCATGCTGCGCGGATTGTTTTCATTGATCAGGTCCCGGCGAGGACGCGATTGATTCCCTTGATAATCCTCGACCAGTGCTCCCTTTCCGCAGTAAGCTGTCTTCGGCCGGCGGCGGTCAGCTCATAATAGCGCGCCTTTCGATTGGTATCGGAAACGCCCCACTTCGCCTTGATCCACCCCCGCGCTTCAAGGCGATAAAGGGCCGGATAAAGCGAACCCTGCTCGACGTGAAGAATGTCTTTCGACATCTGATGAATGCGGTCTGCGATGGCAAGCCCATGCCGTGGGTCGTGCTGAAGCGCCTTCAAGATCAACATATCGAGGGTGCCATAAACGAGGTCTGGTTTTTCCTTGGCCATAATCCGTTTTGGTCTAGACAGTCTTGGTGAAAGGAGTATTGAATTCTACGCCTAGACTGTCAAGGCAAATGTATGCCCGCGGCGGCCGCATGAACCTTCCCCGTTTCCATCTCTTCGAATTCGAGGACCAGCCCTGGTTTCCCTGCATCGTGCGCGATCTGGCGACCGATTACCTTTGCTTCATTCAATCAGCTTTGGGGCTGCATCGGCCGATTGTCCCTGTATTGGCGGACGCTCTGCGGGCCACCGGCGCGCGCGAGATTCTCGACCTTTGCTCGGGAGGCGGCGGCCCTGCCATATCTTTGCAAGCGTCGCTGGCAGCCGCTGGCTTGAGCACGCATGTCACATTGACAGACCGGTTTCCGAACTGTCGCGCATTTCAGCGAATTGCGGATGCGTCGGATGGGAAGATCGGCTTTGTCGCCGAAAGAGTAGATGCGCGGTTCGTTCCGCCATGGCTGGGATGTTTTCGAACGATCTTCAATTCCTTCCACCATTTCCGCGAAGCGGACGCGAAGAAGATCCTGCGCGACGCGGCTAAGGGCGGCCACGCGATCGCAATTTTTGAATATCCAGAGCGAAGCGCGATGATCATCCTTCTCACCCTGTGTCTCACGCCATTCCTCGTCGCGCTGACGACTCCTTTCATCCGGCCCTTTCGCTGGGCACGCCTTTTTTTCACTTACCTCCTGCCCTTGGTCCCCCTTATCTGTTGGTGGGACGGTCTTGTTTCCCAGCTTCGCGCCTATACCGTCGATGAATTAAGTGCGCTAGCTTACGATGCCGCGCCCACTTCGTACCAGTGGAACGCGGGAAGGATCGCCCTGCCCAGTTCCCCCGGACATCTAACCTATCTTGTTGGTCATGCTCGCTGACGAAGCGACATTCGCCTTTGCATCACGATCACTCGTTCTCCCCGGACGGTACGTTCTTCGATCGCGCGCCATCCGAGCACCGCGTAGAACTCAGGGTGCGCGTGAGTGTAGAGATATAAGCTTGAAAACCCGACCTTCCACGCCTGATCGACGCAATGAGCGACTAATTGGCGCCGAAGTCGATTTGTTGATCGGCGATTCAGCGAAAGCGAAAAAGATTCTTGATTGGGAACCGAAGGTGCGTTTCAAGGAACTGATTCGCATCATGGTCGATGCGGACATGGAATTACTCTCGCTTAGCCCGCTCCGAAAACATCTCGGTAAACTGCCGTGAGTGACGCTGGCAATCCTGTCAGCCAACCCGGAAAGCTTTCGGGGCTGCGGCGAGCGTGCGAGTAGATGCAGACACGATTGTCTGCATCACGATCCTATCGCATCACGAATGGCGCCGGATTTGCGGCGGACATCGAGTGGGCCGTGACGAGGCCGGGAACAGCAGTGGCGAGCGGCACGTTTACAATCGTCACTGCGGCGCCGATTCCCACGATGTCGTACAATTGTATGATATCGTTAGAGCGCATCCGGATGCATCCGTAACTCGCAGGCGAACCGATTTTCCATTCCTCCGGCGTGCCGTGGATGTAAATATCCCTCCCGAACGCGTTAGCGTTTTGCGCTTCGAGTCCACGCAGCCAGAGAATCCGCGTTACGATCGGATCACGACCAGGCGCGTTGGCTTGGATGATTTCTCCCGTGCGGCGACGATCCTTGAATACGGTTCCCGGTGCCGCATTACCGCCAATTTTTTCCGCTACCTGCAATTGGCCCAATGGCGTAAACCTGCTGCCTCGCCAATCGCCAAGACCGAACTTGGATGTGGAGACGGGATAAATCGCCATAAGGTTGCCGCGATCGAGAAGGGCTAGCTTCTGTTCTCGCGTGCTGATCACGACGTGATGCTGCGTGTCAGGCGCAGCGCACGACGAGATAATAATTGGAATCAGGATTGCGATCCAGTGGCACAAACGGATCGCCGCGCCGTTTGGGGTTGTAGCGGCAGGCGTGTCGCCTGCAGAGACCAGGGGAGTAGCCGACACGGCTGCCTCTACAGCTCGCGCGTTATCGTTCTCGATTTTCATTTGCGATTAAACCTGAAAAACCTCTCCGCGGTTTCGGTTGTTGATTCAGCAATTTCTTCTAACGGGACCGCCCGCGCTGTCGCGATCGCTTCTGCCACGATACGCGTATGCGCGGGTTCGCAGCGCTTTCCGCGAAAAGGAACGGGCGCCAGATAAGGACAATCGGTTTCGACCATAAATTTCCAAAGCGGGATCTGTGCCGCGACTTCTCGCACGGCTGCGCCGTTTTTGAAAGTAACAATTCCAGTGAACGAAACGAGGTGGTCAAGACTGAGAACTTCATTGGCCTGATCGAGCGAGCCGCCGAAGCAATGAAACACGCCGCGCAATTTACCCGTGTACGGCTCCATAATTTTAATCGTGTCCTCCCAGGCGTCGCGTTGATGGATCACTGCGTTGAGCCCCAGTTCCACAGCAAGGTCGAGTTGCTGCTGAAATAAACTCGCCTGTTTCGATTTGTAAGCGCCGTCACGAATTTGCGCTTCGATTTCTTCATCGGTCTCAGTTCGCAATGCTGTCATAACCTGGACCTGTTTTTCCTTCGCTACTTTTTCGCTCGGCAACCGGTGATAATCGAGTCCCGTCTCGCCGATCGCCACCACTCGTGGGTTCTTTGCCAGTTCGCGTAGTGGCGTAAAAACGTCTTCCTCGGCCTCTTCAACGTAAGTGGGATGAACCCCAATGGCGGCGTAAACCGCCGGATATTTTTCCGCAAGATCGATCGCGCGTCGGCTGCGCTCGATCGAAGTCCCGATCGTGATGATGCGCGTTACGCCCGCGTCAATCGCGCGACGAAGGACAACCTCGAGGTCATTAGCGAAATCCGGATAATCGAGGTGCGCGTGGGTTTCAATTAACATGAGCCGTTGCGGCGTTGAATTGTTGAAGCGTTAAAGGGTTCCGAAAGGTAGGCAGGTAATCTTCCGCTTCAATGCTTCAGCGGCTTAACGGTATTACCATTCGAGTATCGTGCTCGCCCAGGTGAGTCCACCGCCGAATACGACCATCAGAACGTAATCACCGCGCTTGATCCGACCGGTGCGGTTGGCTTCATCGAGCGCGATGGCTACTGCCGCAGCAGAAGTGTTGCCATAGCGGTCCAGATTGACAAACATTTTGTCGCGCGAAATGCGAAGCCGGTCCGCGATCGCTTCGATGATGCGCAAGTTTGCCTGATGCGGAATGATACAGGCGATGTCTTCAATGGAAAGCCCGGCTTGATCGAGGGCCTTTTTCGATGCGTTGAGCATGGCGATGACAGCCTGCTTGTACACTTCCTTACCGGTCATATGGATGGTTGCCAAATTCATGTCGACGTTTTCGCGGGTGATGGGGCACCGCGAACCGCCGCCCGGCATGAATAAAATGTCTGTGTACTGTCCATCGCTGCCGATGTGAGTGCTGATGACGCCATGAGCGCTGCCGCGGTGGCGCAAAACAGCGGCACCGGCGCCATCGCCAAAAAGAACGCAACTGTTGCGATCGGTCCAGTTCGTGATCGACGTCAATTTTTCGGCACCGACGACTAGTACGGTCTCGTGCGTATGCGACGTGATGAATTGTTGTGCGATTTCCAAACCAAACAAAAACCCCGCGCACGCTGCGGAAATATCGAGGCAGGCAGCCTTGGTCGCGCCGATCTTTTTCTGAACAAAGCACGCGGTAGCGGGAAACAGCATGTCCGGTGTGGCCGTTGCCACAATGATGAGATCGATGTCTTTGGCCGAAATCTTGGCTTGCTCGATCGCCTTCAGCGCCGCCTTGGCCGCCATGTCGCTGGTTTCTTCGCCCTTTGCCGCGATACGGCGTTCCTTAATGCCCGTGCGAGTGGTGATCCACTCGTCGCTGGTATTGACCATTCGCGAGAGATCTGCATTGGTCAGAATCTTTTCCGGCACATAACTTCCTGTGCCGACGATTGAGACTGTGCGCAATGTTTTATGAGAGCGCGCGCTCGACCTGGGCTGTCGTTTCATGATAACGGCGAATCTCCTCGACGATATGCGGGTTGACTTGCTGTTCAATGGACTCGGCCGCCACTCGCAACGCGTTTTTGATCGCCAATGGCGTGCTTGCTCCGTGCGCGATGATGCAGATGCCATTTACCCCGAGAAGCGGACTGCCGCCGTACTCTTCATAATTCGTCTTGTCCTTAATCGTTCCAATGGCATTCCTCGCGAGGAATGCCCCGACTTTTCGCATCCGTGTACGCATGAGCTCGTGCTTGAGCCATTGAAACATCGCCACCGAGATCGATTCGCACGTTTTCAAAATCACATTGCCGACAAAACCGTCGCAGACTACGACCTCGACCGGATCTTCGAAAAGATGGCGGCCCTCAATGTTGCCGACAAAGTTGAGCGAGCTCTTCTTTAGCATTTTGAAGACTTCCTTGGTCATCTCATTGCCTTTTACGTCTTCCTCGCCGAGCGATACCAAACCGACCGTCGGATTTTTGTAGCCGAGTACATGGCGCGAATAAACCGTACCCATGAATGCATATTGAAGAAGCTGTTCCGGACGGGCATCGATGTTTGCGCCCGCGTCAATCAAAACAAAGACGTTAAATTCGGTGGGAAGCACCGCCGCGATGCCGGGGCGATCGATCCCTTCCAGCGTGCGCAATTTAATCATGCTTGCCGCGACGGCCGCGCCTGTGTGCCCGGCGCTTACGACCGCGTCCGCGTCACCGCGCTTCACCAGATCGACAGCGCGGCTAATTGAGGAATCTTTCTTTCGCCTCACTGCTGTCCAGGCGCGATCGCTCATTTCGACTACCTGCGTGGAATGCACAATGTCGATGCGTGAATCGTTGCACTGATGTTTGCGCAGCTCGTTTTCAATCTTGGCGGGATCTCCAACCAAATAAAGCTTCTTAATCTGCTGGTAGTCGCGCAGCGCCATGACGGCGCCGGCAACAAGGTTAGGCGGACCAAAGTCACCGCCCATCGCGTCGAGGGCGATCTTCATCAGTGCGAAACTTTGCGAACTTTAGCCTCCGAATGCAAAATGAAAATTGCAGCCGCTTTGCTGCGCGAAGCGTTAGTGGTGAGCGTGCGACATTTGGCGTCGCTCACAGAGCGACGGCTACAATCATTTGCCTTCGAGTGTCAACACCTGTCGCCCGCGATAATAACCGCACGATGGGCAGGCGATGTGTGACGGCAGGCTGCTTCCGCACTGGGGACACTTGTTGAGCCGCGCGGCATGCCAGCGGTTTGCCGCCTTGCGCGTGCGTAACCGCATTTTGGATGTTTTGCGTTTTGGGACTCCCATGGCAGGCGGTTATGAAAGCATAATCCTTGTGAAAAACAACCAGCCGCCTGCGGAAAGGTTAAAAGCGTTACAAAGTTACAATGTTAAAACGCCATACTTTTGTAACTCCTGTAACGTTTAACTTTTTAACTTGAGTTTATCCAACGCGCTCCAATCGGACTTTCGCTTTGTATCCTGCTCAGCAATCTCAACCTGTTTGCCTTTGCAAACCCGATCGCCGTCCCTGTCGCAATGGGGATGCGCCGGGAGGTTTAGCAAAATATCCTCACGCATGAATGGCGTAAGATCGACGGTCTCTGGACCGTGGAGCTCCATGTGCACGGCAAATGCAGGCACTCGGATTTCATGCAGAAATTCTTCCAGACACGACACGCAGCGCAGTTCCACTGGCTGTAACAGCGAGCCGTTCGCCCACAATCCGCCCCCAGCAACGCCAACATCAATATCGTAATGAAGGCGGCCAGCGCAGCGAATTCCCTCTGATTCAAGTTCATGGATTGGACATTCCTCTTCGCCTTCCAGATGCAGACCCTGGGTTGGAATTTGTTTCAGGTGAACCTTCATGAGCTAAGCCTCCGAACTTCATCAATCAAACTTTCTGCTCAACGCTTTAGCCACACAAACTGGAACAAAACTGGCGACATCGCCGCCAAGACGCGCGATTTCTTTTACAATACGAGAGCTAAGATACGTGTATTCCTCCTTCGGCATTAAGAAAATCGTTTCTACCGCGGCATCTAGTTTTCGATTCATCAGCGCCATTTGAAATTCAAACTCAAAATCGGAAACCGCGCGCAGGCCACGGATCACGGCTCCCGCTTCTTGTGCCGTGGCGAACTCGACAAGTAATCCACTGAACTCAGCGATCCGCACGTGATCGATTTTGCCTGCGGTTTCTCGAAGCAAATCAAGGCGTTCCTCAAGCGAGAAAAGTGGTTGCTTCTCGTCATTGTGCGCCACAGCCACGATGACTTCATCGAATAGCTTTCGCGCACGCTCGATTACATCCAGGTGACCGTTGGTCACCGGATCAAAGCTACCCGGATAAATCGCGCGTCGCATCGGCGAAAATTCGCAGAGGAATTTAGAAATGAAAAGCGGATTAGTGGTCGCGCCCGCCGAGCGCGCCGTCTCTACCTTGCCCAATTTCCGTGGAGCGCGACAGTTCAACAGATCTCATGCCTGATTCTTCGCCTTACAAAACAATCGCCGTCGCGAGCACGTTTTCGCCGCGGTTTAAGCAGGTCCTCGCCGAAGCCAAGCGAATGCGAGAACGCTTTCCGGCTGATCTTCATCTGATTTATGCAGGCAAGCGAAGTGAAGAAGCGGCAATAAAGTTTCATGACGTGCTAGAGGAGCTCCAGCTTCCAGCCGATTCGACGATCCATTATGAAGAGGGAGATCCAGCCGGAGCTATCTTGCGCACTCTCACTCGTGAGAAGATTGACGTAATCGTTGCTGGCGCGCTGGAAAAGGAGGTGGTGTTGCATCCGTTTCTCGGCAATGTCGCGCGTCGCCTCGTGCGAGAAGCGCAGTGCTCGGTTATGCTTTTTACCAAACCGGCGGCGAAACCCAAGCCGCTGCGCCGGATCGTTTTCGTTGCCGATTATTCCGGTCACGGATTGGAAGCTTTGAAAAAAACACTGCCCCTTGCTGCGGCCGAATCGTGCGAGCGGCTTTATGTAATTAGCATCATTACGACGTTTGATCAGGCCCGCGCATCGATCAGCTCAGGTGCCAGCAAGGGTAAAGATTCCGGTGCACACGACGAGGAGGAAGAGGCGCTGGAACAATTCGTTCTGTCGGCAGGCGCAACGGAAGTCCCGATTGAGGTCCGCTGTGTCCGCGGCAATACGGGGCTAGTTGCGTCGGATTTTGTTCAATCGGTAAACGCGGATTTGCTAGTAGTGCCACTGCAGAAGAAAGACGGCAAAGGTGATCAGGAAATTCCGAGCAACATCGCTTGGATCACCGATGTGATTCCGTGCAATCTCTGGGTGATCCGTTAAGTGAAGGTGCGAAGCTCCAAATTCCAACATCCAAGCTCCAGAGAATCCGGAATCATCAACGTCCAACGCTTGGCGTGAGTCGTTGAAGGTTGAAGTTTGTAGCTTCTCTGGATGTTGGAGCTTGGATTTTGAAACTCCTGTCTGTTTTCATGAACGAGGCGCCTGAATTTCAGCCGTACGGCCTGCCGCACCTGACGGTGATTTTTCTTACGATCCTCCTGCCGTTCGCGCTTGCGGCGATCGTGCGGCGCACAAAATCGCAGCGACTCGAGAAGATCATTATCGGCGTCCTCTCCGCGGTGCTGATCTTGAACTACCTGATCTACTTAATCTTTATCCGCAGCCGTGGCGTTGTGGATTGGCGTCAAACTTTGCCGATGCAAATGTGCGACTGGGGCATGGTGGTGGTGATCGTGGCGATGTCGACCGGAAGTCACCGCTGGTTCGAAGTGGCATACTTCTGGGGCATTGGCGGTACATTGCAAGCCGTCCTGACGCCAAACCTGCGCTTTGGCTTTCCAGACTGGCGGTTCATCAGTTTTTTTACCTCGCACTGCGGTATCATCGTCGGCGTCGGTTTCCTGATGCTGACCCGGCGATACCGGCCCTATCCCATGTCGATCGTGCGCGTGTGGCTGTGGTCGGAATTTTATTTTATGGTGACGCTTATCGTCGATGAGCTCACTGGCGCTAACTATGGATTTCTGCTGCACAAACCGGAGGCGTTTTCGATTTTGAGTTTTCTCTCCGACTCCCGCCCGCTTTACCTCCTGCAAATGCACGGAGTCGCACTGCTCTTCTTCCTCGTGCTGTATGCGCCATTTGCCATTGTGGATCTAATTCAGCGAGGCGGATCGACGGGCAGTTCAGGTGAACCGCCACTACCTGAGGCACGCGGGATACAGGGTAGGGGCGATTGACCTTAATCGCCCGTCTCGCGAGAGTGGATGCGATCAATGAAACGGAAGCCATTGCGCGTTGGCAAGGTCACGATCGGCGGGCAAAATCCAGCATTCATTCTTGGCCCGTGCGTGATTGAGTCGGAGAAGTTTGTGTGGCGCATGGCGAAGAAGATCGTTGAGGTCTGCTCCACCGAAGATGTTGATTTCATTTTCAAGGCTTCGTACGACAAGGCGAATCGAAGTTCGGTGCGTTCGTTTCGCGGAATTGGCGTACGCGAAGGCTGCGAGATTCTTTCCGCCATTGGCCAAGACTTAAAAATACCAGTGACGACAGACGTTCATTCCCCGAATGAAGCGGAGATCGCCGGTGAAAGGATCGATCTATTACAAATCCCAGCGTTTCTCTGCCGGCAAACCGATCTGCTTCGCGCAGCTGCGGAAACCGGTCGCGCGATCAATGTAAAAAAAGGTCAGTTCCTCGCCCCGTGGGACGTGCGAAACATTGCCGAGAAACTGATCGCCTTTGGCAACTCACAATTCTGTTTCACCGAGCGTGGCACTACGTTTGGCTACAATAATCTCGTCGCCGACATGCGTTCGCTGTATTGGATGCGCGAAGCAGGATATCGCGTCATGTTTGATGCGACACATTCTGTGCAGCGGCCAGGCGGAGCAGGGGACTCGACCTCAGGTGACGGCGCGTTGGCGCCGATACTGGCCAGGGCTGCGATGGCTGCAGGGTGCGACGGTATATTTATGGAGGTGCATGAAAATCCGGCACGCGCGTTGTCGGATGGGCCGAATCAGATTCAGCTAAAGGATTTGCCGAAGCACCTGCGCATGTTAAAGGCTATCCATGCTGCCGTTTCAGGTAGGGGCGATTGACCCCAATCGCCCGCTCAATAAGGGCATCACTTCTTGGAAGCGCGCAGTTCGGGCCTCGCACGCCGTAAGTCGTCACGGGGATAGAAAACGGGTGAAACGCCCCTCCCTGCCTCGGGTATTATCGGTTTGGTTATTGTTGATCTCGCTTTTCGTCTTCATATCGGCGCCTCCCATGCTCGGCCAGTCAAAAGGCCGCAAAAAGAGAACTGGGGCGAAAGCCTCGCCGAGTGCATCGTCGGGCGAACAAAGTTTAACCAATATTCCACTGCCAATCGGCCACGAAGCCAAAGGCCTCGTGTTACCGGATTTCGATGCCAACGGTCATCTACGAGGAAGAATCGAAGCGGGCACGGCGCATCGGATGGATGAGGAGCACATAGGGTTTCAAAACCTTAAAATTACGACCTACACACCGGAGAATCAGTCCGATCTGCGAATCGACATGAACACGTCGGTGCTTGACTTGAAAACCCGGGTTCTAAGCTCGCAGGAGCGTACAACAATTCAACGCGCAGATTTTAACATTGTGGGTGATTCAGTGCAGTTCGATACGAACTCAAGAACTGCGCGGTTGATCGGAAATGTGAAGATGGTGATCACTGACAAATCTCATCTCACAGCGAAACCTAACGCGTCCGAATGAAAAAATTAGCGGTGCTGGTGTTTATTGCTTGCACGGTCGGAGCGTGCTTACCCGGGCAGATTGCCGCTGCACCAGCGGGCTCGCCTGCGCCGGTGAAGAAGGCGGAGAAACCAGCCAAGAAGAAAGACGACAAGTCGCCCATAACGAACTTATTTGGCTTGAGCGCCGCGGGATTAGAGTCGAATGAACCCGTGACAACGCAAATCTACGCGGACGAGGCTTTTTTTGATTCAACCAAGAACATGGGCATCTTTAGCGGCCGAGTGAAGGTAATCGATCCGCGGTTCAATCTTCAATCTGACAAATTGACAGTGTTCATTACAAAAGGACAAAACCAGAGTCTTGAGAAAGCCATCGCAGAAGGGAACGTTGGATTGGTGCGCGACCGGCCCGACCCGAACGGCGGAGCGCCCACGCATGCGGTTGGCCGGGCAGATAAAGCTACTTATACAGCTGCAACTGGAGACGTTGAATTGCGGGGGACGCCGCGTGTGCAAGAGGGAGCTAATATGCACGTGGCGACTAGCCCTGATACGGTGATGATCATTAACCAAAACAGCCAGCTCTCCACGCACGGACCGAGCCGCACGGAGATTCGTCAGCAACCGAACGAGGAAAAGAAGGCCAAAGCGGCTCCTGCCCAGACTTCACCCTCTCAGATTTCGCCCGCTCCAACGCCACCTCCTGCGACTCTCCCAAAACCATGATCAGTCAAACTGCGCCGGTTTCGACGCCCAAAATTCCTTCGCCAGTCAAGGCGAAAGCGGAAACTGTTCTGACTACCGATCAGTTGGTTAAGATTTACGGGGGGCGCGCAGTCGTGGACGGGGTCAATATGAATGTCCGTGCCAGCGAGATTGTCGGACTGCTCGGGCCAAACGGCGCGGGTAAAACGACCAGTTTTTACATGATCGTTGGTCTGGTCAGGCCAAACAGCGGGCGCGTGATTTTTTCGGACACCGATGTCACCGATTACCCGATGTACAAGCGGGCCCGGCTCGGCATGGGTTATTTGCCGCAGGAGGAATCGATCTTTCGGAAAATGACGGTGGAACAAAACATCCTCGCGATTTTGGAAACGCTTCCGCTGAGTAAAACCGAGCGGCGGAATCGTTGCGATCAACTGCTGCACCAGTTCGGCATCGAGCGCATCGCGAAAAACACCGCGCTTACCCTGAGCGGTGGAGAGAAACGACGCTTAACAATCGCGCGTTCGCTGGTGACACAACCGAAGTTGCTGATGCTCGACGAGCCGTTCAGCGGCGTCGATCCCATTGCGGTTTATGATGTGCAACAAATTATCGTGAACCTGCGCAAATCGGGATTGGCCATCATGATCACGGATCACAACGTGCGTGAAACTCTCTCCATCGTAGACCGCGCTTATCTGATTTACGATGGGCGTGTGGAAAGCGAAGGCACAAAGGATTTTCTCATCAATGATCCCATCAGCCGCCAGCTTTACCTCGGCGAACGCTTCAAGATGTGATCAGAATGACGAAATCCGAATGACGAATGACGAAGGAATCGCAACTTGGAACCCGAATCGCTGAATCTTGCGGTTGATCAGGAATAGAGATGAAGTAGACTGCGCCTGAGGCAATGGAGTTTGCCTTCCCGTTTTTGGGAAAACCGCGATGAGCTAATGACTCCTTCCAATCGGAAGGAGTTTTTTATGCTCGAAAATATCTGGTTTATCGCTGCAGTCTGGATGGGCTTAGCGCTCATCGCCAGTTTGATCTCGATTCGGACCGGAATCTCGGTCGCACTGGTCGAAATTCTGATTGGGGTTATTGCCGGCAATTTCGCTGTGGGCTTGGAGGGCGGCACGCTCCATCTCGGGATTGCCGGTACCAATACAAGCGCAGGGCATGTCCATCACGTACTGCAATCCACGGAATGGACCAACTTCCTGGCATTGCTCGGGAGTGGCGTGCTCACGTTTCTTGCCGGAGCAGAGATCGATCCGATTTCGCTGAAGGCCAATTGGCGCGCGAGCGTGCTGATCGGCGTTCTTTCCTTTGCCATTCCGTTTGCTGTCGTATGGCTTTTTGTACAATTCGTTCTCGGCTGGCCTGTGCACCAGGCTCAAATCGCTGGTATCGCGCTCTCCACGACCTCTGTCGCAGTCGTCTATGCCGTAATGATCGAGGGCGGATTTAGTGACACTGCCATGGGCAAGATGATCCTTGCAGCATGCTTCATTACCGATTTTGGGACCGTGCTGGCGCTCGGCACCCTGTTCGCCAACTACAATCTTTGGCTGCTGCTATTCGTTATCGTGACGTCGATTGTTTTGTGGTTCATGCCGCGCTGGACGCAAGCGATCATCACGCGCTTGGGTGCAACGCAGGTGAGCGAACCTGAAGTAAAATTTATCTTCTTTATCCTTTTCTTTCTTGGTGGCTTAGCCACAACAGCCAAAAGCGAAGCCGTCCTGCCAGCCTATCTACTTGGTCTTGTTGTTGCAGGCGTGTTTCTTCGCGACAAAACCCTTGTTCGTCGCATGCGTAGCATCGCGTTCGCTGTTTTCACCCCGTTCTATTTTATCAAGGCCGGTCTGTACGTTTCGCTTCCGGCCCTATGGACTGGACTCTTTGTCATCAGCGTGCTCCTCGCGCTGAAGATGATAACCAAAATCGCCGGCGTGTTTCCTCTTGCTCGATTGCACTACATGAAGATCAAGGAAGCGAGCTACACGACGCTGTTGATGGCCACGGGCCTCACCTTTGGAACGATTTCCTCGCTGTATGGCCTGCAGAACGGGATCATCGACCAGAATCAGTACACGATTCTTGTCAGTGTTGTCATCTTGAGCGCATTTGTGCCGACGCTAATCGCACAGAAATTTTTCCAGCCAACTGTGGAGATGATGCATGCATGGGGACACCTCTACCGAAAGCGTATACGGGTACTAAGCGTGGAGGATGTGGGGGATAACGGCGATGCAAAAAAATGAGTGAAGAGACAAAGGCACACCCGTTTAGCGAGCATCATCAGCGGCATGTGCGCACGACCTTTCAGTACATCGACAACCTGCTCTCCGAAGCAGAGCACACGATGATCGACGCCGGTTCGGCGTCGCCATTCCGAAGACACTCCGACGACACAACGCCGATCCAACGCAAGGTAACGCACGATTACATCGTCCGGATTCGCGAGGCGATGCAGCGCGTGATGGAGGAGCTCCGTATTCCGCCGCCCGAGCCGCACTCCGGCGCCGTCTGGGCCGCTGCGATTAACCTGATGTACTGCTCAATCTCACTCAACGAACTCACGCCCGAACGGATGCGCGCCTACGGGCTCCTTTCGCCTGAGGCCGCTGATAGATTAGACGGCATCCGCGCCGAACTGGATGGATTGGTGGCTAAGCTGCGAACTTATCTAGGGAAAGGCGCCGGTGGCGATTTACAACATCGGCTCCAGCAATTAGGCAGGACGGGCAACGAGATTCGCTTGCTTAGCGAAATTGAGAGAATTATCACCGCACACGGCCTCGTAGAATTTCGCGGCACGCTGACCATGCTGCTCGATCGCATGGAATCGGCAGCGTTTGAAGTCGGAGTCTTCGGCAGAGTTAGTTCCGGCAAGTCGTCATTGCTCAATTACATCTTGCAAACGGACGTGTTGCCGATCGGAGTTACGCCAGTGACGGCAATCCCAACGCGCATCAGTCACGGTCCTGTCGCGGAAGCGGGAATCGAATTTGCGGAAGCGCAGCCGCAGATCATTCAGTTATCTGAGCTGCCTGAATTTGCAACAGAGCAAAAAAATCCGGGCAATAAAAAACACGTCACGCGCATCTTCGTGAAGCTGCCGTCCGACCGACTAGCGGAAGGCGTCACGTTTGTTGACACTCCCGGGCTTGGCTCGCTCGCGGTTGCGGGCGCGGAGGAGACGATCGCATATCTGCCGCGCTGCGATCTGGGCATTGTTCTCATCGACGCGAGTGCGGGCCTTACCCAAGATGATCTCGTCGTTGTGCAGGCGCTTTATCAAGCGGGCGCGAGCGCCATGGTCCTCATCAGCAAGACCGATCTGTATGGCGCTGCCGATCGAGAACAAATGATTGCATATGTAAGAGGGAACCTGCGCAATCAGCTTCGCATCGAACCACCCGTTCATGCCGTCAGCGTTTTCGGTGCGGATGCAGCGCTGTGCGATCGCTGGTTCGAGAGCGAACTGCGCCCGTTCCTCGAGCAACATCACCAACTGGCGATCATTTCCCAAAAGCGCAAGATCGGCGGGTTGCGCGAAAGTGTAATCGGCGCCTTGGAACGCAGGTTACAAGCTGAAGTGGTTTCTCGTGAAACCGGTAGTCAGCCTACAGAAGCTACAGAAGCATTGCGCGAAGGTGACCGCGTCCTAGAACGCGCTCAGGGCGAATCCTTTTTCCTGACGAGGAAGATTCCGAAAATGCAGCGAGCAATCATCGATATTGCCGCACAACGAATCGCGGCAGGATTGATTGATTCGGGCGATGCGAGTGCAGCATCAATTTTTTCCGAGACACTTACGAGCCTCATTGCCGAACCTGTAGCTTCCACGCTGCGTTCAAGCGAGCAGACACGCGATGTACTGGCAAAGGTCATCCAGGCGGTTGCATCGGCCTCAGGAACTGACCATCCCGATGAATTGCCCAAGCCGTCCGGCATGCCCGTGCTGGATGTGAAAGAAATCTCAAAAATGATCATAATCGATAAACCGGCGATGCTTTCGTTGCTCGGCAAGGCCGTGTTGACGTCACACGTTCGACGAAAACTCGAGCAGCAATACGATCGCACGCTGCTGGAATTTCTTAGTCTTTATGCAAATCGTCTTCGCCGTTGGATGGAGCAAAGCATCAAAGCACTGCGCGACGCATTCAACGCGTTTGCCGACATCTATCGCGTAAACTTTGGAGCTGTGCCTGCGGCATCGGGTTTATCCGAAGAATCAGAGATTCAAAACGATCTTCAGATTTTGTGCGAATGGGAAACCACCGCCGCGGTGCCCGTCATCGACGGGTGACCATTTGCCGTTGCAGGCAAGCTCATCATTTGCCTGTTCGATGGCTATTGGAAATTGCGCGGTATTCACGCTAGAAGTTAGGCCTAATGGAGGAACGACGCGGGATCCAAACGATTACATCCACAAGCAGTCAGCAGAAAAGCGTTCCGGTCGTCACGGTCGAAGGGTTTTACAATTCCCACGCTGAAAAGCTCCATATGAAGCTGGAAGGCTCGCGCGTGGGGTTTCATCGGAAAATTCGCGAGCCAACCATTAACCGTCCCGGGCTCGCGCTCTCCGGGTTCTACACGTATTTCGCCGAGAAACGCGTTCAGGTGTTGGGAGCAGCTGAGCATTCATATCTAAAAAGTTTGCCGTCAAGCGTTCGGGTAAAGCGGTTTCGCGAATTATGCGAGCGCAAGATCCCGTGTCTGGTGATTTCGCGTGGGTTCCATCTCGCGCCTGAGTTGCTTGTTGTTACAGCGGAGGCAAAAATCGCGGTATTCCGCACGCCGATGATCACGATGAAATTCATTAACGCTGCTACAATTGCGTTGGAGATGGATTTTTCACCGACAGTGACTGAATTCGGCAGCATGGTGGACATCCTTGGCATTGGCGTTTTGATTCGCGGGGCGAGCGGGATCGGAAAAAGCGAGTGTGTACTGGGCCTTATCGAACGTGGTTACAGCCTCGTGGCTGATGACGTCACGCGGATTACGATGCTCGAGGGGCGCGAGCTTATGGCGACAGCGCCCGACCTTACCCGCAATCACATGGAAGTGCGCGGCATCGGCATTATCGATGTAGCGAAGGTTTTCGGCATTGGCAGTATCCGAGTCGAAAAGCGTCTTGACCTTGTTGTTACCCTGAAGGACTGGCAGGAGGTTGATGAGGTTGATCGGATCGGTCTCGACCGCGAGTTTTACGAAATCCTCGCTCTTAAAGTGCCGCACGTCACTATTCCGGTACGACCCGGCCGGGACATGGCGCGTTTGATCGAGGTCGCGGCGATGGATGAAAAATTGAAGGGGCTGGGCCAAAATGCAGCCGTGGATTTCAACGCGAAGCTGCTCGGAATCATGGAGCAAAAAGGAGCGACGTAATGGCACTGCTGTATCGAAAAACGGGGCGTTCGGCACCAGTCCAAAAGGTTGAGAAAGAAGTTCCTATCGTGAATCGCCTCGGGCTCCATGCCAGGCCAGCCGCCATGTTTGTGCGCATTGCCAGCAGGCACCGCTCGGAAATTTGGGTCTCGAAAGAAGGCGAGGAGGTGAACGGCAAAAGTATCATGGGGTTGATGATGCTGGCCGCTGGGCAGGGATCGAAGCTGCGTATTCGTTGCGAAGGGCCGGATGCCGAAAAAGCGATGGAGGAACTGGAGCAACTGATCGACGCACGCTTCAACGAAGATTAATCAGACCAATCTTCCCTGTGTGTCCCAGAGACGCAGGCAATAACTCATGCCGACTGCAACGCTGAGTTCGCAATGTTTGACATCTGCCTTACTCTGCCAAGTGGATGAGGGGCGAGAACACGCCAAAAGAAATTCGGTTTGAAGGAGCTGGCGTCTCGCCCGGAATCGCCTGCGGTAGGGTCCATGTCGCCCGCGATGAGCTGGAGGATGTCGTGCGTTACCGTATTGCGCCCTCCCAAGTCGCGGATGAAATCGCGCGCTTCGAAACGGCCCTTATTCAAACGCGCATGCAGATTCTGCAGATGCAGCAGCGCATTGCAGAATCGATCGGGGCGAAAGATGCTGCCATCTTCGATGCTCACCTGCTCGTAGTCGAGGATCGCACGCTGATCGACGAAGTGCTGCGGAAGCTGGAGACCGATCTTTGCAATGTGGAATGGATTTTCCAGGAAGTCGCCACGCGATACGCCGAAACCCTGAATAGAATCGATGATCCCTACCTGCGAGAGCGCGCGCTTGATATCCAGGACGTTACAAAGCGCGTAATTGGCAACCTACAGGGTAAAGCTCCGAAGGCATTTCTTGCCCTGACCGAACCGCACATTCTGGTCGCGCATAATCTTACTCCTTCGGACACAGCAAACATCAACCGAGCCAACGTGCTCGGGATCGCGACCGATCTCGGGAGCCGCACCTCGCATACGGCGATTCTAGCGCGTTCACTCAATATCCCGGCGATAGTCGGCTTGCACGACATCACTGCAAAACTCGAGACCGGCCAGCACGTGCTCCTTGATGGGAATGACGGCTGGTTGATCGTGGATCCGACACCAAAAATCCTTGCGCAGTACGCGGAGATCGAATCAAGAAGAGCCAAGGTCACGGCGAAACTGAAAGAGCTGCGCGAAACAACCTCAACCACGCGCGATGGCCATCACATTGTGCTCTCGGCAAATATCGAACTCCCACAAGATGTCGATGCCGTGAAAGCCAATGGCGCCGAGGGCGTCGGACTTTATCGCACCGAGTTCCTGTATTTGAACCGACCTAGTCTGCCAACTGAAGACGAACAATACGAAATTTATCGAAAAGTTGCCGAGCGCGTCCGGCCGGACCCGCTGATTATTCGAACGTTTGATCTCGGTGGCGATAAATTGGCGCCGGGGACAGTAGATATCGCCGATGAGTTGAACCCGTTTCTTGGCTGGCGCGCGATCCGTTTCTGTCTTGAGAACATAGACATCTTTAAGACGCAGTTGCGCGCTATTCTGCGTGCCAGCGTCGTCGGCAACGTAAAAATCATGTTTCCGATGATCTCCGGGTTGGATGAGCTGCGGCGCGCGATCGCGGTGCTCGATGAGTGCAAAGAGGAGCTGCGCAGCTCGAAAATCGATATGGCCGAACGGCTCGAGGTTGGCGCCATGATAGAGATTCCGAGTGCGGCCATCTGCGCAAGCGTACTCGCACCCGAGGTCGATTTTTTAAGTATCGGAACAAACGATCTGATTCAATATGCGCTTGCGGTCGATCGCGTGAACGAGAAGATCGCGCATCTTTACGAGCCGACGCATCCGGCAGTACTGCGTTTGCTCAAAATGATCGCCGACGCGGCCCACGACCACAATCTTTGGGTTGGCGTCTGTGGCGAAATGGCAGGAGATATCGCGCTCATCCCGCTCTTGCTCGGTCTCGGCATGGACGAGCTCAGCACGGCCGCGATCCTGGTGCCGAGAGTCAAGCGCGCCGTGCAAAGTCTGACAATTCCGGAATGTCGCGAACTGGTTGAGGAAACATTCAAGCTCGACACTGGATCCGAAATCCTGGCGCGTTGCCTGGAATTGGCGGACAAACGCTACGGTGATCTTTTGGGCTAGTGCCTAAACGTTAACGCTTTAACCTTCCTCACTCTTCCGTTTCGGATTCCGGTCTCAGTCCTTCTTCCTCCATCTTGCGCAAAACGTCGCTCATGTCGTCCACTTCATCCCAGACCTCCTGACTCACATAAATGGGCGCCTTCTGCTGGGTGGCCATGGCGATGCAATCGCTCGGCCGGCCATCCAGTTCGATGATTTTTTTCTGCTGCAACTCGTTTTGCACGCGAATGATGACCCGCGCGTAATAAGTGGCATTTTTAAGATCGTTGATAATCACTCGATCGACTTTTGCGCCGAGGGCCGTCATCAAATGTCCCATCAAATCGTGGGTAAGAGGACGCTCCTTGGCGATCTCCCGCATGAACATGGTGATCGCGCTGCCCACCGTTTGATCGACATAGATGATGAACACTTTCTCGTTATTGCCGATAAACACCGCGCACCCGCCGCTTGTCGGTAAAACCGCCCGCACCTGCACCTCGATCACCGTCTTGTTCATCGACGTAACGGTACCCGCCCGAAAATGAAAAACAAGCGGCGGACTGTACACGCTACGTCGGTCTGATCCCCCGCATGGCACATATGAGTGATACGAAATTTTTGGCCGCGGGCTTGAATGTTCGACGCGCTGATTGAATATGCGTTTTCGAACTTTCACCGGTGCGAAATCGAAATGAAAACTGAATGGGACTTGGAGTCCGCCATCACCACATACAACGTCGATGGATGGGGCGAGGGTTATTTTACTGTCAACAGCGCCGGGAACGTGGAGGCGAAACCGCTAAAAGATGGCGGCGGTTCCATCGATCTTCTGGCAATAGTTAATGAGGCGCGCGCCAGAAACCTTAGTTTTCCATTGCTGGTTCGATTTCAGGATTTGCTCCGGCACCGCGTTGAATCGATCAATCGCGCATTTCAAAGCGCGATCGCGGAATTCGGTTATCACAATCAATATCGCGGCGTTTTTCCCATCAAAGTCAATCAGTTGCGCGAGGTCATCGAGGAAATTGTCGATGCGGGCGAACAATTTCACTTTGGGCTCGAAGCAGGCAGCAAGCCGGAACTGGTTGCTGCGCTTGCCATGCAGAAAGACCCTGAGAGCTTGATCATCTGTAACGGCTATAAGGATCCCGCTTTTATTCGCATCGCGCTGCTTGGCCGCAAACTTGGCAAGCCGGTTATTATCGTCGCGGAAAAACTCGAAGAGCTGGAGCAGATCATTCGCGCATCGAAGGAGGTCGGCCTCGAACCCTACATTGGCATTCGTGCTCGACTGTATAGCAAAGGCGCAGGCAAATGGTCGCCGAGCGGCGGCGAGAACGCCAAATTCGGTCTCGACACCACCAATCTAGTCGCTGCGAGTCAGATGTTGAAGGATGCCGGGCTGACGCACTGCCTCAAGCTGCTTCATTTCCACGTCGGATCGCAGGTGCCTGATATCTCAATCATCAAGCGAGCCGTGCGCGAAGGTGCGCGCTATTACGCAAAGCTTTCCAAGTTTGGACACCAACTTGGTTATCTGGACGTCGGTGGCGGCCTCGGCGTGGACTACGATGGATCGCGCAGTGATTTCGATAGCTCGACGAATTATTCGCTTCAGGAATACGCCAACGACGTGGTGTGGAATATCATGGATGTGTGTGACTCCGAAGGAGTCTCGCATCCGACTATTGTGAGTGAAAGCGGGCGCGCGATTGTTGCGCACCATTCCGTGCTGGTGTTGGAAGCGTTTAGCTCGATCGAAAAAACTGCAACGAAGCTGAAAGTCGAAGCCGGCGAGAAAGATCACAAACTGGTAGGTGACATCCTCGACGTGAAACAGCGCTTAAAGCGCGGAAATCGTCTTGAGAGCCTGCACGACATCCAACAGATAAAGGAGGAAGCGCAGCAAACGTTCGATCTTGGCCTGCTCGATCTCGAATCGAAGGCGAAGATTGACACCGTTTATTGGCAGGTCGCGCATCAAATCGTTAATATGCATCGTGGCCTGCGCTACGTGCCTGACGAAGTGAAGCAGCTCGAAACGACGTTGGGCGATCAATACATCTGCAATTTTTCTGTGTTCCAGTCGCTGCTCGATCACTGGGCGCTCGGCCAGTTGTTTCCCATCATGCCGATCCATCGTCTCACTACGCCACCGGATCGCCACGGTACGATCGTGGATATTACCTGCGATTCGGATGGGAGGGTCTGCAAGTTCATCGACTTGCAGGACGTAAAGGAGACGCTGCCGCTGCATCGGATTCAACCCGGAGAAATATATTATCTCGGTGTTTTTATGGTGGGCGCTTATCAGGACATCATGGGTGATCTGCACAATTTGTTCGGCCGCGTAACGGAGGTGCATGTTTTCCTCGATCCCGACGAAGAATCCGGCTGGTACATTGAGGAAGTGATTGAGGGCAGCACGATTGGAGAGGTTCTTGCCATGACGCAGTGGGACAAGGTCGAGTTGATGCGGCTACTAAAGTCGCAAGTCGATGCTGCAATTAAAACCGATCGCCTTAAGCCCAACGACGCTATGAGACTGCTGGACGATTACGAGCGGCTTTTGCAGGAATATACGTATCTATCTCTCAATGGCGTTAAGGCGGCGCCTCAACCAGGCAATTGGCTGCCGCTAAGTTAATTCTTGTAGCCGCCGGCCTCTCGGACGGCGCGGTAGCGCGTGTCAAGCACTCCACGGGCAGGGTTCGCAAGCGAAACAGCTGGAGTTGAACGTTGGGTCTTGAGCGTTGAACATTGAGCGTTTGCTTGAATGTATGGATAAACTTCGTTCTCCGACTTCGATCAAGAATGCTTTACAAAGCAGTGCTCCCATGCCGGCAATTCAGGTTCAGGGCTGGGTGCGGACGCGGCGCGATTCGAAAGATTTTTCGTTTATCGAGCTGAATGACGGGTCGTCCCTTCGCAATCTTCAGGTCATCGCGAAGAACACATTGCCGAACTACGCAGCGGTGCAACGGCTCACCACCGGCGCATCCATCACTGTCACTGGCGCGCTGGTCGCTTCTCAGGGCAAAGGCCAAAAATGGGAACTGGTTGCGGAAAACATCGAGATTATCGGAACGGCCGACGATTCCTATCCGCTCCAAAAAAAAGGGCATACGCCTGAATTTCTCCGCGAAATCGCTCATCTGCGCCCTCGCTCAAATCTCTTCAGTAGCATTTTTCGCGTGCGCAGCCGGCTAGCCTTTGCCGTTCATCAGTTTTTCCAGGAACGCGGTTTCGCTTACGTCCACACGCCAATTATCACCGGGAGCGATTGCGAGGGAGCGGGAGAATTATTTCGCGTTTCCACGATCGACATCAAGAATCCGCCGCGGAAAAACGGGGAGATCGATTTCGCGCAGGATTTCTTCGCCCGGCCGACTTATCTGACCGTTAGCGGCCAACTGGAAGCGGAAGCGTTCGCCCTGGCGCTGTCCAAAGTTTACACTTTCGGCCCAACGTTCCGGGCCGAGAACTCCAACACGTCCCGTCATGCGAGTGAGTTCTGGATGATTGAGCCGGAGATGGCGTTCTGCGATTTGGACGGCAACATGGATCTCGCAGAAGAGTTTGTGAAGTATTTGATCACAGATGCAAAAAAGCATTGCGGCGAGGATATGGAACTTTTCGCCAGATTCGTGGACAAGGAGTTACTTGCCCGACTCGATTTCGTCATTGATCGGCCATTTCAGCGGATCACATATGCCGATGCTGTCGATCTTCTAAAAAAGGGCGGCGGAAGATTTGAGTTCCCTATCGACTACGGCCTAAACCTGCAATCGGAGCATGAGCGCTGGTTGACCGAAAGACATTTCAAATGTCCGGTCACGGTTTTCAATTTTCCGAAGGAGATCAAACCTTTTTACATGCGTGTGAACGACGATGGCAAAACAGTCACCGCGATGGATTTGCTCGTCCCTGGCATCGGCGAAATCGTGGGCGGCAGCCAGCGTGAAGAGCGACTTGAAATGCTGGAGGAAAATATGCGCCGGCACAACATGGATCCAGCGGATTACAGATGGTATCTCGATCTTCGCCGTTACGGCACTGTGCCGCACTCCGGGTTCGGCCTCGGTTTCGAACGAATCCTGATGTTCATCACCGGCGTTCCAAACATTCGCGACGTGATTCCATTCGCTCGTACCCCTGGCAGCGCAGAGTTCTAAGAAAAGTAGCGCAGCCATCTTGGCTGTGGGTCGGCGCGCGTCCGGGCTGCCGAATTTCTTCAGCATTTTCGAGTGCTATCGACCGAGAAATCACCGCTGCGTTTCGCTTATCTTGGTAAACTCGAGCTTTAGGCCGCCGGGCTCTTGCAGCGTCATCTGATCGCCGGAAAGTTTCATCTGATAAACGGTAGTTGCGAATGGCGTCTCAATTTTGATTCGGTCCTGGTCACCGAACTTGTATCTGCCATGCACGTCTCCGACGAGCACACCGCCATTGCTAGAAAATTCCCAAACCGTGGCATTCGAACCGGCCATACGCCATTTGCCAATGATGCTGTTGTTTCCGCAGCCGACTATCGCGAACAGCAAGACCGCTGAAGCGATTATTCTAAATCCACACTTCGATTCAGAAAACCGGACTCGCATGAACTCCGGGCGTGGATTTTGCTCAGAGTGTTTCCTGCGGGCGAGATAAAAATCGAAACTTATTTCTTCTTCGACTCGCGCTGCGGTTCTTTTGATTCCGTGGCTGCGCGCCTCGAATCCCCAGGGCGATACTCTTCCTGTTCGGCAGCGGCGAAAGCTTTTTCCAGCCCGACCATGTCTTCGCCAGGACGGAGTGTGTCGAAAGACTCTACTTCTTTGCGCAGTTGCTCCTCAGAATAGTTCGCAGCTTTGATCGACAATCCGATGCGGCGCTCGACTTTATCCACCTTAATGACACGCGCCTCGACTTCCTGACCCACTTTGAGCACGTCTTTTACTTTTGCGATGTGATCTTCACTCAATTGCGAAATATGCACGAGCCCGTCGATATCGTCCTGCAGTTGCACGAATGCGCCGAAGCTGGCGAGCTTGGTCACTTTGCCCTTCACAAGATCGCCGATCTTGTATTTCTCATCGATCGTCTTCCATGGGTCGTCGGTAAGCTGCTTCACCCCGAGACTGATCCGCTGATTTACTTTGTCGATGTCGATTACGGCGGCCTCAACTTCGTCCCCTTTCTTAAACGTCTCGCTCGGATGGTTGATCTTGCGAGTCCAGCTCAAATCGGACACGTGAATCATGCCATCGATGCCTTCCTCCAGCTCCACGAACGCCCCGTAGGCAGTCATGTTGCGAATCTTGCCTTTTACTTGGCTGCCGATAGTGAACTTCTTCTCGATTTCATCCCACGGATTCGGTTCGAGCTGCCGCAGACCCAATGAAATTTTCTGCTCCTCTTTGTTCACGCCGAGCACCACAGCTTCCACTTCCTGGCCAACGCTCAGAATATCCGAGGGGCGCATGATGCGTTTTGTCCACGAAAGTTCGGAAACGTGAATAAGCCCTTCTACGCCTTCCTCGATCTCAACAAATGCACCGTACGGAACGAGGTTTGTGATCTTTCCCTTGATGCGCTGGCCGGCCGGAAAACGCTCTTCGATCTGGTCCCACGGATTTTTCTGGGTTTGCTTCAGTCCCAGCGACACGCGCTCTTTTTCCTTGTTGATGTCGAGCACCACGACTTCGAGCTGTTGTCCTACCTTCAATAACTCGCTGGGATGTCCGAGCCGGCCCCAAGTCATGTCCGTGACGTGCAGCAAACCATCCATGCCATCGAGATCGATGAATGCGCCGAAGTCGGTGATGTTTTTCACGGTGCCGGTGACGCGGTCGCCCACGTTTACGCCTTCCATGAATTTTTGTCGTTTTTCGCTGCGCTCCTGCTCGATCACTTCGCGCCGGCTGAGCACGACGTTTTTGCGATCATCATTTAGCTTAACGATTTTGAAATCGTAGGTGTTGCCAACGAATTGCTGCAAATCATTTGGCGGAACGACGTCGATCTGAGACGCCGGCAAGAACGCCTCGACTCCGATGTTGACCATCAAGCCACCTTTGACGACCGATTTCACCTTGCCTTTGATCAGTCCGTCACCTTCGAAAACACCGACGATTTTGTTCCAATTTTGGCGATAGGCGGCTTTCTCTTTCGAGAGAACGACCATGCCTTCGTCGTTTTCCAATCGCTCCAGGAGAACGTCCACCTCGTCGCCGACTTCCAGCGATTCGATGTCATCAAATTCGGTAAGCGGAATGACGCCCTCCGATTTGTATCCCACATCCACCAGTACTTCGCGCGGTCGAATTTCCAAGATCCGGCCCTTGACGATGCTTCCCTCCCGGAAGTCCGGCATCGCATTCGACATCACATCCTGCATTTGAATCATAAAATAAGTAGGCCTCCCATGGGTACAGCGGCGCTCTCAATCGAACGCCGATGTTTCCGCGCAGTAAGCAGCGGAAATGGGGACGGCATAGTAGCCAAATTACCAGCGAAGGTCAAACGCTGTGGCTCCGTTCAATATTGGGCGTTCGGCGTTGAGCGTTGGGCGTTTCCCCTTTACCTTGAAGTCAATGTCGATCCTACGCTGGTTGATCCTATTCCTTGCGGCAGCTTCGCTTCGCGCTGAGTCACCGACTGAACAAAAAGTCCTCGACGCCATCAGATCGCCGGACCTCACCGTCGTCCATCTTTGGGCGCCGTGGTGCTCGAATTGCCAGTCGGAACTCAAGACCGGTGGCTGGACTAAAATCCTTAACGAAAATCCAAATGTGAAATTTTATTTCGTCTCGATTTGGAATGATGGTCAGGATGGGCGCGCGATGCTGAAAAAATTCAACATTGCCGATCAGCCAAACGTCACAATCCTGGCAGATCCCGGCCCCCGTCGTGGCGAAAGCAAGATCAAACAAATTGCTGGCTTGCCGGTCTCGTGGATCCCGACGACTTGGATTTACAAAGCCGGTGATCTCCGTTACGCATTAAATTACGGCGAAGTCCGTTTTCCTGTGCTCCAGCAATTTCTCGAAGACAGCCAGTCGGAATGGTCGCACAAAGGCGAAGCATCTATCGAGCAAACTTTACATGATTGAGACTTCTGAGGCGTTATCGACTGCGCACGACAAAACGCCCGCAATTCTGTCGCTCATTGGCGACACGCCGCTGGTGGAGATTACGCAGTTGGACACTGGCCCGTGCCAGCTTTTTCTGAAACTTGAAAATCAAAATCCGGGTGGCTCGATCAAGGACCGAATCGCGCTGTCGATGATCGAAGCGGCCGAGGCCGAAGGGAATTTGCAGCCCGGCGGCACGGTCGTGGAGGCTACCGCAGGGAATACCGGTTTGGGGTTGGCGCTCGTTGCCGGCGCAAAAGGCTATCGCGTCTTGCTGGTGATCCCAGACAAGATGTCGCAGGAAAAAATTTCGCACGTAAGAGCTCTTGGCGCCGAAGTGCGGATCACCCGGTCTGATGTAACTCGCGGCCACCCGGAATATTATCAAGACGTGGCCGCACGACTCGCCCAAGAAATTCCGGGCGCGTTTTACGTCAACCAGTTTGGCAACCCGGCGAATCCGCTGGCGCACGAACGCACTACTGGCCCGGAAATTTGGGAACAAATGCGCCACGATGTCGATGCGATCGTCGTGGGAGTTGGTTCAGGTGGGACGCTGACCGGTCTTGGGCGATTTTTCAATCGTGTTAAACCAAGACGCGGCATCGAAATGGTTCTGGCCGATCCGGCCGGATCGATTCTTTACGAATATGTCAAAAAAGGCAAGTTCGGAGAGGCAGGAAACTGGGCCGTTGAAGGGATAGGCGAAGATTTTATTCCTGAAATCGCGGAGATGTCGCTCGTGACGGAAGCGTTCCAGATTGGCGACGAGGAAAGCTTCGCTACCGTGCGAGAGTTATTGCGCAAAGAGGGAATTTTCGGTGGCTCTTCAACGGGCACTCTGGTCGCGGGCGCGCTGCGTTATTGCCGAGAGCAGACGAAACCAAAACGTGTGGTCAGTTTCGTTCCTGACACTGGCAACAAATATCTTTCCAAAATGTACGACGATTTCTGGATGGCTGAGCAGGGATTTATTCATCGCCCGCCGCATGGCGATTTGAGCGATTTGATCTCGCATCGATATGAAGCGGGCGAGGTGATTACGGTTGGGCCGGACGATTCCCTTCTTACTGCGTTCAAGCGAATGCGCGATTCGGACGTCTCGCAGCTTCCCGTCGTCGATCAAAACGGACGCGCCATGGGGATTCTCGATGAATCCGATGTGCTAGTGAAAGTGCACCGCGATCCGTTGCACTTTAACGATCCGGTCAAAAGTGCGATGACCGACAAGCTCGAAACACTGTCACCCACAGCGAAGATCAAGGATCTTCTGGATGTATTCGACCGCGGAC
>Ga0193721_1000079_pt1 | contig 30194 bp, 28 predicted proteins | sample U2s2metaG_FD_145078 | JGI IMG/M metagenome (GOLD analysis project Ga0193721, IMG submission 145078) | Soil microbial communities from a riparian zone of the East river system, Colorado, United States - U2s2 | ecosystem: Environmental > Terrestrial > Soil > Riparian zone | place: USA: East River...
ACGGCCAGGCTAATTGGTCGCAAGATCAAGATTTCCGATGAAGCGATTCTTCGCCACTACCATAACCGGGGAATCATGCCGATGGAGATCGCGCAGAATCTTAGCCAGTTGGAGTACGAACAGATCAAAAATAATCCGCCACAGGGTGTGATTGTACGCCCGCTCTACGTGCGCGTTTATCCGAACGGACAGGTCGCCGGCCAAATTATCGGCTACACGGGCAAGACCGGGCGAAATCCCGACGGCATTGTCGACAATCACGAAACGCTCTGGCCGGAAAATGAGGGACGCGAGGGACTCGAGCAAACATTCAACGAAATGCTCACAGGCAAGCATGGCGAATACAAACTCACCTTCGATAAAGATGGTCGGAAGACTTCCGAGAAACTGATCACTCCGCCCGAACCCGGGTACAATGTGGTCACCACGCTTGACCTGCGTCTCCAGCAACTCGCTGAAAAGGCGCTTGAAGCAAAAGCGAAACGCGGTGCCATTGTGATTATCGATCCCAACAACGGCGACATCCTGGCGTTGGCTTCCTGGCCTACTTACGATCCAAATCTGTTTGTCCCCTCCATCTCGGCCGAACAACTCAAAGTTTTGCAGAACGATCCGAACATTCCGCTTTTGCCGCGAGCGTATCGTTCGTCTTATCCGCCGGGATCGACCTTCAAAATTGCCGTTGGAATTGCCGCGCTCGAGAGCCGTGCCGTCCAACCGGAAGATCGATATGAATGCGTTCCGGCAATTCAAATTGGCAACGTCACGTTCCACAATTGGAAAAAAGGCAATCGCGGCGCGTTGAATTTTGTGCAGGCGCTTACCGAATCGTGCGACACATGGTTTTATCAGGTTGGGATCAGAACCGGCGCACAACCGATCATCGATTGGGCACTACAACTAGGTTTCGGCGCGAAGTGCGGCATCCCTTTGCGCGGCGAAGCGGAAGGGCGTGTTCCCAATGATGAATACATGAAGGCAACGCACGGTCGCAGGCTGCTCAACGGCGACATTGCAAACATGTCGATCGGCCAGGGAGACACGCAAGTCACTCCGCTGCAAATGGCCCAAGCCATGGGTGTCGTGGCAAACGGAGGAACATTGTATCAAACGCGACTAGTCCAACAGGTACAGACGTTCGATAACCAAATAGTGACTGCCTATCAGGTCCGAGCGAAGAGAACGCTGAATCTGTCATCCGAGACGCTGGACGAATTGCACACGGGAATGATCGACGTTGTGAATGGCGCGGGCGGCACCGCGCACCAAGCCAGCCTCGATAACGCGGAGGTCGCCGGTAAAACTGGCACGGCGCAATGGGGACCTAAAAATAAAGAGCGCACGGCGGCATGGTTTTCCGGGTTCCTGCCAGCTGACCAACCACGGTATGCCTTCGCAGCTGTCTACGAGGGTGACGTTGGCAGCAAAGTCCATGGCGGCTCCGCGGCTGCCCCAATGATTGCCGATATTTTCAAGGAAATTTACAAGGGTGAAAAGGTTGTCAGCCAGCCTAACGGCCGGCAGCGCCGCACTCGCGAGCAACCAGAGATTCGCCGCGCCGAACCGGTGGAGGAAGAAGACGAATCAGATTAACTGTAGCCGAGGGCGCTGACCTCGGAATTCTCGATCAGCCGCGGTCACCGCCCGCGGCTACAGGTTAGGCGGCCGCAGTTTCCTTCCGCAGCTCCAGTGAAACTCGCTCGCTTCCCAGCTCGCTCGCCACTACCCAGCGCGGCTTTACCTCTATGTCGCTGCTCCCGCCAGCTCCATTGTGCCTTTGAACTTCGGCGGCGCTTCCTCGATTCCGAAATTCTCAGAATAAAGTTTTTCGATCTTCACCATGTCGTCGGCTGCAAGGCGCGGGCAATCCGGTGCTTTCGCAAATTCAACAAGCTGCTCTTCGTTGTAAATGTTCGGCAGCGTCGAAACCACGCGATGGTCGGCGAGCAGCCATTGTAACGCCGCTTGCCCGAGTGTGCGGTCGGAATTTTCCAGGAAACGCAATTGCTCAACCTTCTTAATCCCATTCAGCAACCAACTCCGCGGCCGATGACTGCGATGATCCGTGGGCGGAAACGTGGTCTCCTCAGTGTATTTTCCCTCGAGCATTCCAGACGAATGCGTCACGCGAATTAGAAACATTGTGTCCTTACCGGCGTCGGTGGCCGCATCGTGCATACTGCGACCAGGATGCTGCTCGAGCATGTTATAGATGTGTTGGACACTTGTGACGTCTTGTTCGCGAATACAATTCACGCCTTCGTAAAGCCAGCCAACGGCGGGTCCGAGCGCGATGCCATAATAGCGAATCTTCCCGGAGGACTTTAGTTTTTCGAGGTTCATCCAGAGTGCGTCGTCATAGACCTGCTCCATCCGGATGTTGTGCAGTTGCAGAAGATCAATGCGATCCGTTTTCAAGCGTTTAAGTGCTGCATCCGTTGCGCGAGTGACTGCTTCAGGAGAAAAGTCCTGCGGAATTTCCCGCTGACCGCGTCCCCGCGCCTCACCGTAATGGACGAAATCATAGCCGACCTTGGTCGCGATCACGATTTCGTCCCGCTGATTTGAGAACGCTTTGGCGATTAATTCCTCGCTCAAACCATTCCCGTATGTGTCTGCTGCATCGAACAAGGTGATACCAAGGTCGAACGCTCTATGCATGAGCGCGACAGCTTCGTCTTCGGTAAAATTTCCCCACCAGCCGGTGGAAATCGTCCACAAACCAAAGCCGACTTCGCTAACCGTTAGATCGGTGTTCCTATAAGTCCGAAAGCGCATAGCGACAAAAGTTAAACGCTCAAAGCCCAAGGCTCAACATCCAACGCCAGGTCAAAAGGATGCTTAAATTAAGCGTTGGACGTTCGATGTTGAGCATTAGACGTTTTCTTAGTTCGATGACTCGTAATGGTCACAGCGCTCTGCTAATCGTCGCACACGGCTCAACGGTGAACCCGGACTCGAGCGCGCCGACGCTGGCCCACGCCGCGGAGATTCGGCGTCGGAAAATTTTGGCAGATGTGGAATGCGCGTTCTGGAAAGAGGAACCGAGTTTGCGCGACGCAAAGTTTTTGTTTGATCCGGAATCGATCCGTGAAGTCTGCGTCGTGCCAAATTTCATCAGCGAAGGCTACTTCACTCAAACGGTAATCCCGCGCGAGCTGGAGCTGAATGGCGCCACAACAAAACGAGCGAGCGGGCAAACATGGAAGTACTGTCAGCCAGTTGGAAATCATCCCGCGATGACCGAATTGCTTCTCAAGCGCGCACGCGAAATCGCACCTGGTGTCGATCCTGCTGAGACCAGCCTGCTCATCGTGGCGCACGGCACGGATCTGAATGAAAACAGCGCCGTCGCAGCAAAACGGGAGGCAGAAAAGATCCGCGCGCTCGCAGAATTCGCGGGAGTTCTCAACGTCTACATGGAAGAACCGCCGCTGGTATCGGAATGGCGGAAATTGACCGACACTCGAAACGTAGTGGTGGTGCCATTCTTTATCTCAGACGGGCTTCATAGTTACGAGGACATACCGAGATTGGTCGGCATCGTTGTAGCCGCGGGCGTTGACCGCGGCAGGCCGGGGTCAGCGCCCCCGGCTACAGCGCATGGCGAAATCTTTCGTCACAATCCTTACCAGATTGACGGTCGCTCTCTGTTCTATGCGCCATCGATCGGCACCGATCCCGGTTTCGCCGATATCATCATCGACCAGGCAGGCATTACAAAAAGTTAAAATCGCGCTCGCGCTTGGTTTCTTTTTGCGCAAGATTGCTGTCCCGCGAATGAAGGAAACCACTTGCAAGAAGCTGCAGGAGATCGGGGGATTTGCGTTGGCCGGCGGCTGCACCCGAAAACGAATGAAGCAATTGGTAGAAATGATTCGCGCAGCACGCAATTACCGCTGGCTGGCGATTTACAAAATCGTCAAAGATGAATTTGTGATTCTCGCCGCAACTGGCAACGAGCCACCGACCTATCCGCAATTTCCCATTACCCAGGGGTTGTGCGGCGCTGCGCTAGACTCGGGAAAACCGATCGTTGTCGGCGACGTACACAAGGATCCGCGCCATCTCCCTGCGTTTCATACGACGCGGTCGGAGATCGTTGTCCCGATGAGGAACAACGACCACAAGCGCATTCTCGGAATGATGGACGTAGAGAGTGATAAGTTGAACGCGTTTGGCGAAGAAGATCGAGAATTTCTGGAGCGGGCCGGCGGCCTGATCGCGCACTGTTTGCATTAGAGTGGCGGGCAACTCCAACGCGAAGCTACTCGAGGCTTCCCTGACTGCTCCTTTTTGCCTCGGTCAAATCCTGGTTCAAGAAAGTGGCGACAATTTCGTCTTGTCCCACCGCGACGATGATACCCGCACTTCTTCAGAGACGTTCCGAAATGCAGAAGAAGCAATCGAGATCGCGAAGTATAACGACACTGGAAATTACCGTCCCCTAAAAACGGCGCCAAGTTTGCGCCACGGGTGGCGCATGGAGCTTCGAACACAGGAGGAATTGAAACGCGCGCTCAATCACTTTTATCCGGGCAGAGTGGCAATTTTCGTGGCGTGGCAACGCGGCCAGCTGCGCACCACGTCCCTGCGCGAAACATTGGATCGACAATCGGGGATGTATCGTATCGCTGCCAATATTTCGGATGCGCAGATTGACGATCTGGTCGCGCACTTTTGCCGGTCCAATGGCGGTTGTTTGCGGACAATCTTGTGGAAGCGCGACCAGCGCGGAGCGGTAGCGTCAACGAAGTTGCCAAAGCAAAAGTTTGATCCGGCCTCGGACCAAGTCCAAACCCCGAGTGAACCGGGGGCATCCGCCATCGCCAAGGCTACGGCGGACAAGGCCATCCCGGCCACAGGAACAGTGCCGGCTACAGTCCCACTTCTTTGCCAGGAGCCGTGCAATCTTTTGGTGGCCGCATGCCGGAAAGTGGTAAAAGGGGAATGATCGTTCGTGCCCGCGCCATCGCGACGATGGATGGACCGCCTGTTGAGAATGGCGCAGTCGCAATTTCCGGAGATCGAATTGTCGATGTTGGAAAATTCGACCAAATCAAAACGCGCAATTCCGGCACCGTGATCGATCTTGGCGAGCAAGCTCTGCTGCCCGGTCTGATCAACGCCCATTGCCATCTCGATTACACGTGCTTACTCGGTAAAATTCCCCGGCAAAAGTCGTTCACCGATTGGATCCGGGCCATTAACGAGGAGAAATCGAAACTTTCGCCGGACCATTACATCGCCTCGATCAACGAAGGATTCGCGGAGGCGAAACGATTCGGCACGACAACCATCGCGAATCTAACTGCGTTTCCGGAATTGATTCGGCAGATCCCGGATCCGGCACTTCGGACGTGGTGGTTCGCGGAATTAATTGATCTTCGGTCGCCCGACCGGGCCAATGAACTTGTCGATTCTGCAGTTGAATCATTGAAGCTCGCGCGAAAGTACGGATTAGCGCCGCATGCACTGTTTACCGCGTCCAAGAACTTGTATCAACGATGTGAGGTAACCGGCCCGAATGTTTTGCTGACAACACATCTGGCGGAATCCCGAGAGGAAATGGAAATGTTTCGCGATGCATCAGGTCCGCTTTACGAATTTATGAAAAGCATTGGGCGTAACATGGACGATTGTGGGAATGGGACACCCTTGGCGCTATTCGTCGACGCGGCCTACGCAGGTCCGGCTCGGACCGGTCGCGCCCTGCCACAATGGATCGTTGCGCACCTAAACGAATTGACCGAAAGCGACTTCCAGCTGCTGGAAAAAATGAGGACTAAGTTTCATGTCGTGCATTCGCCGCGAAGTCACCAGTATTTTGGTCACACCCGGTTTGCATTCTCACGGCTGCATCGACTCGGACTTAATATTTCTCTGGGCACCGACAGCCTGGCAAGCAACGAAAGCCTGAGCTTATTTGCAGAGATGCGCGCATTCCAGCGTAGTGAACCAGAGAGATCACCTGAGAAGATTTTTGAGATGATAACGCTGAATCCGGCGTCGGCGCTCCGTGAACAGAATACGCTTGGTCGGATTCGAGGCGGATTTCGAGCCGATCTTATAGCAATTCCGTGCAGTGAAGACAGGAATCTATTCGAAGAAATCGTGGCGTTCGATGGGGAGATTAATTGGATGATGGTCAACGGAAAGATGCAGAGCATCGGGGAACGACGAACCACAATCAACGACCCGACTCGTTAAAAGCGTTACACGTTACAAAGAGGCACCCGGCAATTTTTTTAACGTTGCAACGATTTAACGTGGCGAAGCCACTGCTTGCTCGCCATCTGCTGCGCCGGTAAACTCGGCGTATGGCCGGACAAGGCATGCAGACCCGACTCGGGCAGAGCCTTGCCTTGCAGCAAGTTCTCTCGCCTCAGCTCCAACAGAGTCTGCTCGTCCTGCAGACGCCCCTGCTCGAGCTGCGAAACCTTGTTCAGCAGGAAATGGAAACAAATCCCGTGCTCGAAGAATTGCCGGATGACCCCGGCTCCGATGCCCAGACCGAAGGCGAGCCTGCGGTTGACGATAATTTCAAGGACGAATTCGAAAAGCTCGCGAGCCTGGATGAAGAATGGCGCGATTACATGACGCAGTCATCCAACTCCGGCGCAGACGGCTTTCAGAGGTCACGAGAAGCGAAAGACAAGCGACAGTTCTTTTTCGATTCCATTGCCGTGCAGGAAACACTTCAGCAAAATCTGCTGGGGCAACTGGATCAGAGCGTCCTGAACGCCAGCGATCGCAAAGCCGCGGAGCTGATCATTGGCAACATCGACGACAACGGATTTCTCCAAAGCGCGCCGGAAGAAATGGCACTGAACTCGGGAATCCCCAAGGAAGATTTCGAGAGAATGTTGGCGCTAATCCAGGGTTTCTATCCACCCGGAGTTGGAGCGCGCGATTTACGCGAGTGTTTGCTCATTCAACTAAAGCGAGAGGGAAAAGAAGACAGCCTGGAGTACAAAATTGTGTCCGAGCATATGGAGGATTTGGGCAGGCGACGCTATCCCGATATCGCGCGTCGGATGGGGATCGGTGTGGAGGATGTGCAAAACGCAGCCGACAAGATTGGACGGCTGAATCCGCGGCCCGGTCAAGTGTTTGCAGCCGCACCGCAAAACTATGTGCTACCGGATGTGACGGTGGAAAAGGTGGATGGCGAATATCAAATCAGTTTAAACGACGAGCAGATTCCGCATCTGCGGATCAGCAATCTTTACAAAGACATCATCGCATCAGGCAACACCCAGGGCAGCGAAGTCAAAGATTATATCCGCGACAAAATCCGGAGCGGGAAATTCCTTATTCGCTCGATCCATCAACGCCAGCAGACGATTTCCAACATTGCGGAGCAGATCGTCGTGAGGCAGCGCGATTTTTTCGAGCACGGACCATCGCATTTGAAGCCGATGACCATGGCAGAGGTCGCCGATGCCGTGAGCGTGCATGAGACCACAGTCAGTCGTGCCGTTTCCGGCAAATATATGGCCACGCCGCAGGGCGTCTTCGAGATGAAATATTTTTTTACGCCAGGATACCAGACCGCGACCGGCGAATCGTTGAGCAACACCAGTGTGAAGGAAGCTATCCTCGATCTGGTGAGGCGCGAGGATAGCAGCGAACCGTTGAGCGATAATGAGATCGTCGAGATCCTGAGTGAGCGCGGTATTCCGATCGCGCGGCGCACCGTGGCAAAGTACCGGACCGAGCTGAATATTCTGCCAAGCCACATGCGACGAAAGTATTGAGGCTTCGCCTGGCGTAATTTGTTAAAACATTACATCGTAAACCGAATCAGGAATTACAAATCATGAGTCACGTTTCACGATGAATCCTTCTCTCCGTGCCGCCGTGATCGCCGAATGGCGAGGTCTTCCGGAGAGAAAACCGCGGGCCGATCGGTGGCAGTCGCCTGCCGAGTTGGTTCCAAAATTGATGCAACGCCTCGGGTTACGCGAGCGCTTACATGAGACGGAAGTGATTGACGCCTGGGGAAAAATCGTCGGGGAATTTATCGCTGCGCATTCGGCGCCGGTAGCATTGCGCGGGGGCGTTCTCTATGTTCGCGTGCTCCAGCCAGCCTTGCACTATGAGCTCGAGCAAATTTCCAAGTCCCAAATTTTGCGTAAACTAAAACAGCGTTTCGGTGGCAAGACGATTCGTGACGTGCGCTTTCGCGTCGGTTGAATTTAACTGCCAAGCGGCGAAGTGCCGAAAGCTGGTCTCCCTGAAACGTCCGTGTGTTGCCCCTCGGAAGGAAGAGGTCGCCGCTTGCTCATTCCAATACCGAAGGCGGCAACGTTCAAAACAATCATCACGAGCGCGAAAAGGTACATTCCCATTGCCAGCCCGATCGCCGCGTGCATTGCCAAAATGCAAACCAGCCAAAACAGCCGCGTCTTTCTTATCCAAATGAAAAATGGATAACCGAGTTCGATCAGACAGATCGAAATTCCAAGGATCGGCAGCGCGTATTTGAATCGAACAAGAATGTCCGGTGAAATGAGATTGAAAGGAGCCCGGGTTAGCGATCGCCACAGATTGGAGCCATTCCACCACCCGCTGCCCAGGCACTTTGCCAGGCCGCCGATAAAGTAAATGAAGCACATGTGCACCTGTAAAACGCGCCGCCAAAAACCTAAAAGTTGTGGACCTCCTAGTTCTACTTTCAGCAGCCAATGATCGAGTGAGTATCGGTCTGGCAACGGCGATAGCATCAAATAAAAGAGGCCTGTGGTCATGAAGTTATCGGCGCCATATGCGAACAACCCGCCGCTTTCAGCTGCGCAAAGGTGAAGAAACCACGCAATGATCGCAGCCGGGCGAGAGAACAGGCCGAGCAATAACAGCAGCCCCATGCACAGCAAACAGGCCCAGGTAATTGAAAGCACGGCATCCTCCCCGATGTGGGCGTAACCGCCAAGAGCAACAAGCCAGCCAAGCTTGGGAATGAGGGGACTATCGAAAGACGTAATGGCCTCTCCCAGTTTGCGACTGACGAGACCCTTCTCGGTACTTGCAAACAGGTTGTGCCAGTCACTTCTTAAGAACAGCGCATAAACGGTTACGAGCAGTCCAAGACCGATACGCAATGCCCCAAGCCACTTGTCTGTTTCCGGGGCGAACAGAAAGGACATCAAATTTTCCCAACATCGTCGCGGAATGCTCACCGCAACGTGTTCGTTGAATGCGGATGATTTGACCACGGATTAACGGATTAAACGGATAACAGTAGTGGAATCGGCAAGGGCAAAGCGTACGGACGATGTACGAATGAAGGACGTCTAGATGTCGCGATTCTTCGAAGCGACGTGCCTCAGTCTTTTTAGTCTGCCAACCCGGTGCAATCCATGTTTCCTCTATTGCTTCTTCTCCTCGCGCAGGCTGAAATCATAACTGAACATGGGCTGGAACGTTTCAGTTTCGCCATGCTCGAAGTCGCCTACGCCAGGCAGGTTAACCGCTCCGAACGTGGCTCGAATTTTTTTCACGTCAGGTCGCTCTCGCCAGACAGAAAGCGCTAACATCTTAACGACCACTTCTCGCAGGGGTTCATAACGGTTGTCTGCCAGCCTGCTTAACAAACTGTCCATGCGAAGAGCGGTCGCCCTGCTGCTGACGTGAGGCGATTCATACTCTATGCGTCCGTCTTCGTAATAAAGTTCCAACGTTAGCTTATGGTAATCTGGAACATTCGGAGCAAAAAAACTGTATCCAGCCTGGATACCGGCAGCATGTAAATACGTGGCAATCCCTTGCCGCACTGGACTGGATGCAGTCCCTTCCTTTCCCAGGACAAATGCCGCGATCAGTTCGGCCCTGCGCGCGCTCTTCTCAAGGCCTGAAGGCAACATGGTCGTGCCCTCGGCGATCAGCGAGAATACACCCGCAAAACAAACCGCAGTTATGAGAGAGAAATGGACGACGAACCACACCACATAGATGCGCTTGGGAAACATCGCACCAATCCTAAAGGTATCTTGCCCTTTCGGCGATTGTTTTTCGCCCCGCGAATCCCGCGAATTGACACAGTTAGGCTGCGCTGAAATCACGAAATCTGGAAGGACAACCAGAGAAATAGTGACTGATCATCAGTCACCTTTCCTTTGTTCTAGTTCTTCGCGTCCGGGCAGGTGGAAAATTCAGTCGGCGATTAGGCGGTCTTATAGATGGCTGCTAACAGATTGTTAAACACCATTAGGCTGGTAGGAACAGCAGAGTCATGCTGCGGCTTGTGGTCTGCTTCGCCGCGGCCCAGTGGCGTCTGTACACAACAAGGGCAGTCCCGAAAACCCTCGGGATTGGCCCGTTGATTCGTTAGCTAAGCCAGCGACCTAAAGTGTCGCTGCTACCAGTTTCAGGTTCTCAGTCGCGGCCTTACTCTCGCTGGTTGAGGGCAGAACCATTTCGACGAAGTTACATCGGTCCATCCTTTGGTCCGCGTAAAACAGGCTGGCCTTATCGGTCTGAATGTTCTTCAGGGAACGAGCCTGTGAGTTTTGGTTCTGAGTGGGCGCATGCATTGCAATGGCACTAAGACCTATAACAGCCAGTGCCACCAGCATTGCCGCGAACGAACGTATCGTGGTTTTTGCTTGGAGGTTCTTCATAAGTTGCGACGGTTACAGGCGATGCGAATAAGTGTCAACTAGAAAAATCAAAAAACTGTTATAGTGCCATTTGAGGCAGGGTAGGTCAAGTTGGCCAGGATCCATGAAACGGCCATAGGATTTTTCCCTAGGGAAAACGTGAGTTGTCTAACAAAATCCAGGTGCTTGAAGCACAGAGCAGGATGTGCCAACAATGGGAGCAAATTCACTTTTCAATAATCTTAAAGCTCACGTATGCGTGACCGAACTGGTTATGTCAGAGGAGACTCTCGAGGTGATTGAGAACCCAGAAACGCCTTAACGGGAAAATAAAGGAAGCAGAGACGGCCGGTCGTAACCGAAATTCAAACAGCTTCTCAATCTTCTCTTCGTTTCCTTAAGTACGTTTCTACGTTCTGCAAAAACAATCGCTCGTTTAACGAGGTTTTCCGTGACAGGAAAGCAGCAGAGCGCTGCCGTAGTTCGAAAGTTACGTCGCGCGAAATGTTACTTCGACGCGAGCGAAGCGACGATTGCTTCAAACCGCGGATCACCACGCAGCGGATCCCAAAGCGGGTCAAGACGTAGATGGCCGTAGCTCAGAACGCCCCCCGGGAGATTTGCCGCCTGTGCCACTCGTTCAATTGCGCGATCCTTGTCGCCCACCCACGCATAGATCACGGCCAGGTATTGGATCAACATAGAACCTTCGACAGCGCTTTTACTGACGGGCATCAGCTCGACTGCACGCTCGCCTTCCCGAACAGCGTCCTTCTTATTTCCAAGAGCCGCATCAATCACACCGAGTGCACAAAGAGCTGCCGCATAATCAGGTTGGCTCCGCACGGTCTGCTCGAGTTCCACTCGCGCGCTGGTGAAGGCAGTGCGGGCTGCCAGTTCATCGCCGCGGAACCTGGCGGCGAGACCCCGGCACCAACCGTCAGGAAACGGAACATTATCGTCGTAGCAACCACCGCCGCCACTTGGCATGGCGGCCAGTGCGCGTTCGGTTGCAGCGGGGTCGCGCTCGCGTAAGGCAAGGCGGAGCCACTGGTCAACGAGGACAGGCGCTGTGCTTGGATCCTGGGCAAGGATCGTTTCAATTGTGGCATGCAGCGGTTTGGGATCTGCAAGAGATTGAAGATCAACCGAAGCACGCCGTACCCGATTCGGAATATCTTTCGGTGCTATCGCAAGCGCACTATCAAGGGTCGTGGCCATCTCTTTGTAGCGGCGCAAAGCTTCGTAAGTACCAGAGATTTGCTGGAGTATGGAAAAATTACGTGGGTCCAATTCCAATGCCTGCTTCATTTCCTCCAGCGACTTTTCCCAGTGGCCTTGCCGCCTGTCAATATAGCCGGCTAGAAGAGGAATTCTTGATTCGTTAGGCAGCGTACGTTGGGCGATAACCAACTCAGCGCGTGCCCGATCATAATCCGAATAGGCCCAGTAGAGATGTTGAGCGAGGGCCAAATGTGTTTCGCCAGACTGCGGCTGCAGGCGGCGGACCGCTTGAAGGGCTGTTTCAGACAATTTAAGGCGCGCAGCGGTGTGATCGAAACCGAGGAAATAAATTCGGTCGTGTGCGCCCGCCAGCTCACCGTAAGCCAGGAAGAATAAAGGGTCGCGGGCGATGGCCAGATCAAGCAGTTGCACCGCTTGCATCAGATCTTCTTTTGCCCGGGTGCTAAACGCAATGCCATTGATAAGGTCTTTGGCTCGCAAATAGGAATCGTAAGCAACGAGATCCGTCGTTGGCGGCTCCTGAATGGCCGCTTTCTCGGTCGATGAGACTTCTGCTCCGAGTTGGTCTGTAATCTTTTGCGCGATTTCGCTTTGGAGCGTGAAGACGTCGTTCAAATCCCGATCGTATTCTTGCGCCCACACGTGAGCGTCCGTGCGCGTATCAATTAACTGGGCGTTCAAATGGATCCTGCCTGCTTCCCTGCGCACGCTTCCCTCAAGGACGTACGCGACATTTAACGCACGACCAATTTCCTGTGTGTTCCGTGCGCCGCGATATTTTGCCACACTGTTATGGCTGATCACCTTTAGATTGGCGACTTTCGCCAACTTGGTGGAAACACCGTCGTAAACGCCATCGGCGAAAAACGAGTTTTCTTTATCCGAACTAAGGCTTTCGAAAGGCAGGACCGCGATGCCGCTTGCCGCAGGTGGGGCCGCCATTTCGCCGTTCCAAATCATCACGCCAACTGTCGATCCCAAAATCAACAGGAGCGCTGCCATTCCCGCAATAACCGGATTCCTCCGTGTCCAACGCCATGCGCGCGCAGCCGGGGAAACAGGACGCGCGATAATGTGCCGGCCTTCCAGCCAGCGTTCGAGATCTTCGGCCAAAGCGCCCGCTGAGCGATAACGCGCACCTGGTTCCCGCTCCAAACATTTCGCGCAGATCGTTTCCAGATCCCGATCCAACCCCGGCATCAGAGTGCGCAGCTTGGGCGCCGGCTTCTCGCTCGCTTGCTGGATTACCTTCAGCGCGTGCTCACCCAAAAATGGCGGGCGACCCGTCAGTAAATCGAACAAAATCGCACCCAAACTATATACGTCGGCCGCAGGACCAAGTTTGCTCGAAGATCCGTTTACCTGCTCGGGCGCAATATAGCCAGGAGTGCCAAAGATAGTAAGCGTGCGCGTTAGGTGACTGGTGGTGTCCAGCCACTTGGCGAGACCGAAATCGCTCACCAGCGGTTCGCCTCGTCCGTCGAGCAAAACATTCCCAGGCTTCAAATCCCGATGCAAGATGCCCTGCGCATGCGCGTATTGCACTGCCCGCGCCACCTTCGTCACCAATGCTACTGCTCGGCGGGGTTCACCGCGAAGAGCCGGGGCCGCGTCCAGCAAACTGCCTCCACCGGCAAACTTCATGCTAAAAAACGGCAGCCCATCGTCACATTCGCTCACTTCATAGATCGGAAGAATGTTCGGATGATCGAGACTCGCCGCAGCCTGGGCCTCACGCCGGAAACGTGCCAGTGTTTCCTGTGAGTCAGCGTGATAAGACAAGATTCGTTTTAGCGCCACGATGCGCCGGGAATGCCGCTGGCGGGCCCGATAAATGACGCCCATCCCGCCGCGCCCGATTTCTTCAAGAACTTGATAATTGCCTATACGCCAATCGGCATCACATACATCAAGTTCCCCGAGTACGTCATCAAGCGTTTCCGCCTTCGCCGGGGCTTCAGCGGACAAGTCGCCATTATGTCCATTAGCGCCCACGCCTGCGGAGAGCATACAGCTAAGACAAAGACTTCGTCCGACGCGCGACGCTGATCCGCACTCGGGGCAAGATCCCGGCTCCTTTTGGAGGTCCACCGGATCAGAAGTGGGGGGTACGCGCATGAGAGGTCAGGATGGTAGATGAGCTTTGGTGGATTGCCAACTAAAAAGTGGAAAATTTTTGTCAAAGTTATTCACTTGATTTGAACATTTTTTCGCACGGGAACGCGTGAATCTCTTTGTCATCTATTTGCTCCCTCTTTCGGCGCCAGCGAAGCGACGATTTTTTCAAAGCGCGGATCGCCCCGGAGCGGATCCCAAAACGGCAATAGTTTTAATTGACCATAACTGATAGTGCTTGGTGGACGAATGGCAATGGCCAGTTGCTCGCAGGCCAGATCTTTATCGCCGGTCCATGCAGCAATCATCGCCAGATACTTGATCATGGTCGGACCAACCAGCGCATCCTTTTCTATTGGAACAAGCTCGACCGCGCGCCGGCCTTCACGCAACGCTTCTTCCTTTCGACCGAGACCCGCATCAATCAGTCCAAGCACGCAGAGTGCCGGGCCATAATTTGGTTCTGCTTGAACGGTTTTCTCTTGTTGAACGCGCGCGGCCGCGAACAAAGCGCGGGCATCGTCATCATTTCTCGTCATGCGAGCGATGACGCCTTCGATGATCGGGCGATCCAGGTGAACTGAATAGTCCGTTAGTGGCGTGTCGCCGATTGTATTCAGAACGTTCTTTGCCGCAGCGACGTCGCGCTCAGCCAAGGCGCAGCTTAATCCCTCATCAGCTGCGCTCGATAATGCACCGGCTTTTGCAGCTCCCAGAGAATCGATTGTTTGATGCAATGAGCGCGTGTCTGCTTTCCAGTGAAATTGAACCGCCGCAAGCGCGACTTTCGTGCTAACATCGTTCGGGTCGATCGCCAGCGCGCGATCCAGCACGGATTTTTCTTCAGTGTAGCGCCGGAGAACTCCGTAACTGAGCGCAATTTGCTGGAGCGTTTCAGTGTTGCGCGGGTCTAGGTTGCCTGAGCGCTCCAGGTTTTGCGTAGACTCCTGCCAGCGTCCCTGGCGCCTTTGGATGTATCCCATCATCCGAAATATCCGCGCATCATTAGGCAAGGTCTGCCGCGCAACATCCAATTCAGCCAGAGCGCCGCTGTAATCGAGGTGCCCACGATAAAGATTTCGCGCATTCGCAAAATGGGTTTCACCTGCATTCGGACGAAGGTGAAATGCCCGCTCGACGGCCGCTTCAGCCAACGCCAGCCGTGTCGGCGTGTGGTCGAAGCCAAGAAAATAGAGCTGCTCATGTGCGTAAGCGAGTTGGCAGTACGCCTGAAAAAAAGAGAGATCGAGCGCGACGGCCTGATTCAACAAGTCGACCGCCTCCTGCAAATTCGCTTTCACGCCACTGCTAAGACGAAGCTCGAGAAGATTCTTGGCGCGATTGTACAGATCAAACGCAATGAGGTCAGTTGTTGGCGGCTGTTCAACGGCCAGTTTCTCCGCAGTCGAAATCTTTGCGCGAAGCTGTTGAGCGACTTTTCGCGCAAGCTCGCTTTGGATCGCAAACAAGTCATTCAAATCGCGGTCGAATTCCTCCGACCAGACGAGCGCTCCCGTACCGGCATCTATCAATTGAGCCTTGAGGTGAAAACGGGTGCTTCCGTGACCACGGGAAACAGTGCCCTCGAGAATGTGAGAAACCCCAAGAGCTTTACCAATTTCACGAGGGTTCCGCTTTCCGCGATATTTCATCACGCTGGTATGACTGATCACCCTGAGATCGCGAATGCTGGCAAGCTTGGTCAAAATGTCATCCTGAACGCCATCGGCAAAAATGGCGTCCTCTTTGTCACCGCTCAAACTTTCGAACGGCAAAACCGCAATACCGGTTGTTGCCGGTGGGTTCGACGCGCCCCCCTTCCACGCCATCACTGCTGCAACCAGTCCCAACGTGACCAGAAGCGCCGCCATTCCTGTAATAACCGGATTCCGCCGTGTCCAGCGCCAAACCTGCGAGGCCTGCGAAAGGGGCCGGGCTGCGATAGGCTGTCCTTCCAGCCAGCGTTCGAGATCTTCGGCCAAAGCGGCGGCTGAGCGATAACGCGCACTCGGGTCCCGCTCCAAACATTTCGCGCAGATCGTTTCCAGATCCCGATCTAATCCAGGCATCAACGTGCGTAGCTTCGGCGCCGGCTTCTCGCTCGCTTGCTGGATTATCTTCAGCGCATGCTCACCCAAAAATGGCGGACGACCCGTCAGTAAATCGAACAAAATCGCACCCAAACTATATACATCGGCCGCAGGACCAAGTTTGCCGGACCCGGCGCCTGCCGGATCGATTTGCTCTGGTGCTACGTAATCAGGCGCACCGACGGTCGTAAGCGTGCGAGTAAGATTGCTCGTGGGTTCCAGGCATTTCGCGAGACCGAAATCGCTCACCAGCGGTTCGCCTCGTCCATCTAGCAAAATGTTTCCAGGCTTCAAATCCCGATGCAAGATCCCCTGTCCATGCGCGTAATGCACCGCCCGCGTCACCTTCGCCATCAACGCTACCGCCCGCCGCGGATCACTCCGCAACGCCGGCGCCGCTTCCAGTAAACTGCCTCCACCGGCAAACTTCATACTGAAAAACGGCAAGTCGTCGTCGTCCTCGCTCACTTCATACGTAGGCAGAATGTTCGGATGAACGAGGCTCGCCGCAGTCTCCGCCTCACGTCGAAAGCGCACCAGCGTCTCCCGTGAGTCGGCGTGATAAGGTAAAATTCGTTTCAGCGCCACGATGCGGCGCCTATGCCGCGCCCGATAAACAACGCCTATGCCGCCGTGCCCGATTTCTTCAAGGATTTGATAATCGCCTACTCGCCACTCGCCATCCCGTACATCGAGTTCGCCAAGCAGGTCCTCAAGCGCCTCCTCCGCGTGACGCGCAGGGACCGGTGCGCCCAGACCTTGGGCAAGCAGACAGCTTAAACAAAGACTGCGTGCGATACGCGACGCCGATCCACACTGCGGGCAGACGAGCGGTTCCTTTTGCAGACGAATCGAAGAAGGAACGCCGCTCATCGGATTCTGAAAGCTTAAAAGGACTGCAAATGGAAGGGAGTTAGTGGAGCCGAGTATCGGCCATCGGCGCCGACGCTTCCCCCTAGCTTTCTCCGGAATTGGTCGAGCGGAGTTCTCGAAAAAATGCGATCCCTAATGTATACAAATGGACAGCAATCGGATACAAGGTGGCTCCTCGACCAGGAGCGCCGGATATCGGACGCTCAAATCGAAGATCAGACGGAAACGGACTTAACGTTCAAGGGTTCTTGCGAAACCCGTCAGAAATTCGATGCGTCCAGACGCTCTGCTCTTGAGAGCGTAGGCGGCGTGGAAAAGCCAACACCAGACGTTGCGCTTTCTGAGAATCAGAATCGACCTATTCTGCCGCGCTCAACGCCGCACAAAGATAACGGAGTTCGTCGTCGATCTCGGCCGGTCCTTCGACAGTTTGAGCAACCTCTTCGCGGAGCAACGCTCGATAGCGTTCCCGTAGCCTGTGTACAAGGCGTTTCACCGCCGCCTCCTGAAGGCCCAGCGTTTTTGCGAACTTGGCGTAGGAGACATCTTCCCGCTCAGCTGCAAGGCAGCTGTTCAACACATCAAAAACACGTCGACGACCGCGCTTTTCGCATTCATCGCCTAATCGCCGCAACGCGCGCTCGACCACCGTCGCCGCCCAGCGCACATCGAAGATTCTTTCCGGCGACCATTTGTCCGATTCCTGCTCCGGGATCGACAAGTGCGACGGCGCCTCAGCCATCCAATCGTCCCACGAAACGAATTGCACGTCGCCACCACGTTTCCGGGCGTGACGTTTGTCCACGGCGTCATGCAAGAAATTCTGCAATGCCTTGAGCACCAGTGAACGGAACCGCCCCCGACTCCGATCGGCCCGCTGCAGAAGCCGGCCTTTCAGCACCATGGCGAAAAAATCCTGTGTCAGGTCCTGGGCGTCGGGAACGGAGTGGCCCTGGCGGCAGATGAACGCGAAGACTGGCCGCCAATAGATTTTGCAAAGCTCAGCAAGCGCGGCGTGCGCCTTTTCTTCGTCACCCTCGGAATCCGTGCACGACAAGACGATGCTCCATCGCGTCGTCATGAAGCGGTCGGGGCGGTGGGCGCCGGCCTGAGATGCTTCGGGTTTCACAGCCGCGGATCATCTCATTTGTACAATTGTTAGGCAAGCCCGGAATTTTCCGCCCGCTACTGGAATACTGCACGTTGAACCGGATCGGCTTACGCTGAAGGGGGCGCGGGACGGGAAAGCAGCCGCTCATTGTCGCGCGGCGTATCGCAGACCAGATCTCGTTGTCAAAATTGGCACAGCAATTCCCGGACAAGATTCCATCCGCCATCAGTTCCCTGACGTTGCGTGGGAAGCTTTTCAGCTTCCCCACGCAGTTCTACGGCAAATATTTCTGCTTATGGTAAGGCACCGCGTCACCTCGTCAGTCAGCGCAGTGTCCGGGGCCGATCGTTCCCTCGTTGTATTCCGTGAGGGTCTCAGTCAGTTCACTGGTCTGGCTTGGTGACAGATAACCGTTGCCAATCGGCGGTACGATCAATCCTCCGATCATATTGTCCCCGTTAATTAGGTATTGCTGAACGGCTGTTGGATCTGCTCCGTTGGCTATGCTTAATTTTGCAGCAATGAGCTGGTGCGCCAGGATCAGGAGACCGTTGCCCTGCGCTGGACGATTCAGAATTTGGAGTAACTGTGACTGATTATAGCTGACGGCACCGAGCGTCAGGCTTTGCAACGGCCAAACGTCGGGATGATTTTTCCAGTAGCCTTGCGTATATGTGCAATTTTGTCCCGGATTGCAGGGCAGCGTTGCGCAGGAGATGATGTTACCCCATGGGCTCGAATCACAGGAGTCTGTTTCGTTCACGCGGCATCGGAACACATAAGCAGTGTCGCACAAGAGCGGGTCGCCCGAGCACTCACTTTGCACACCAAACGAGTCGAACAATTCATCGTCGCCGATCACGATCTCTATCGTTTGATTTGGCCCCAGACTGCTGGGAAAGCTCGCCTGGCAGACCTCGGCTGGATTATCCGGCCATTGATTGCCGTTAGCGATAAAGTCCGCCGCCGTAATCCATTCAATGACAAATCCATTCGGGGCACCGGATTCTCCGGCAATGACATCGATGGCGATGTTTGAAGCTGCAGACGTGGAACACGCGATAGCCGGTTTGTCTAACTGACATGGTGTTGGTGTTGTCGTCGCACTAGGCGTGGGCGTCGCGGTTGCGGTCGGCGTTGAGGTAGGAGTCGCCGTAGCTGTGGGAGTAGCCGTAGCTGTGGGCGTGGCCGTTGGGGTAGGTGTAGGCGTAGGAGTCGCCGTTGGAGTAGGAGTAGGAGTAGGAGTAGGAATTGCTGAGCAATGCGTCGCGCAGCACAACCCGCCTTTATTGTAGTTACCAAGATCAAGTATCAGTTCCTGTACATTTCCGATTGGAACCGTGTCGTTTCCTACGGGTTTCGGAACCAGGTCGGCTATTATCAAGTCTGCTTGCGTGATGAACGCGTCGGCGCAGTCGTGTCCCGCTCCATTGGCAATGTTCAACTTCGCTGCGATCACTTCCTTGGCCAGCGGATTCAAGCCATCGTTCGGGAAGCCCGGATATTCCAGAATGTCCCTAAGCTGCTGTTCATTGTAGCTGACGTTTCCGAGAGTCAGTTCGTGGATAGGCCACGTCGGTTCATCTCGCCATTCAATCGTTGACATTGTGCAGTTGCCATGCGGCGTGCATGTCGGACTCGCTGTAGGCGTGGGGCTGGGCGTCACTGTCGCGCTCGGTGTCGCGGTAGGTGTCGCGGTAGCCGTCGGCGTAGCGGTAGCTGTTGGTGTTGCTGTCGCCGTCGGTGTCGCTGTCGGCGTTGCAGTAGCCGTTGGAGTCGCGGTAGCCGTCGGTGTAGCTGTTGGTGTTGCTGTCGCTGTCGGACTAGGAGTTGGATCAGGTGTCGGCGTCGGGGTAGGGGTAGGTCTCGGCGGTCGCGGAGTTGGTGTTGGAGTGGGAGAATGCGGTGTTGGTGTCGGCGTTGGAGTATGCGGCGTCGGTGTAGGCGTCGGAGGCGGTGGGGTCGGACTAGGTGTTGGAGGCGGTGGCGTCGGAGTAGGTGGCGGGTTTGGACAATCCGTGCATCTTTCGATTGTAAACCGAACGATGTACCATGGGTCTTTTACGAATACAACCGTCCGTGTCCAGCAAAACACACATCCTTCAGGCGTAGTAAAGGTTCCGGCAAAATAGGACGAACCGTCATGCTGTTTGCGTCTGGTAACCGCCAAGCCCGGAATTGTAGCAGGCAGATGCGCCATTGCTTGGGGTAGTAGATTAGCTTGTGGCCAGCGCGCAATCGCGCTCCCCGCTTTGGTAGCTGCCTGCTGCAGAGCCGTTCTTAATCCATTCCCTCTAAATTGTTGTTCGGAAAGAATGATGTTTGCGCCTAGTGCGCCCTTCGGAAAGGCAGCCAGTTCGTCATGTGTAAATCTGGCAATTATCGCATCGATTTTGGCTGCGGAAATGTGACCTGTGCTTTTGCGTTGCCTCCGGTTTTTGGCTGCTTCCAGCGGTGCCGCTGGCGCCAACGCCACCAAAATGGCCAGTGCAGTTGCTATGTGTCTTAGAAGATGAGTTTTCATGTTGTTATCCTGGAAGAAGCCTTATTGCTTCACGCAAAGGCACGAGATGTTATTCACTGCTTACGTCTTTATCCGGAAAGCGAGGTGACAGGTTCTCGAAAAAGAGTCGCGTGTTAGCAGGCGTGTTATTACTCCATTGTTGCTATGGAATTCATCGCCACAAAACGTCCCCGAGTTAACATAACTGCCTTCAGCTCGTAGACAGACGTCTGCCATGCCCCCCCCATTTGCTTGAGAAAGCTAGAAAGATTTGACTGTCTAAGGAGCTAGCTCTTGCGTGTTATACGGACGTTAAGTTGTCCAAGCTATGCTTGTAGGCATGGCTCGCCCGGCGTAGACTTAGAGGTCTGATATTCGTGATTGAACCATGTCTTAGGTCTTTATCCGGAAGTTGCGCGCCCAAGTTCCATCAAAAGTTTACGTCTTATCTCCGTTTGTTGAAAAGCAGACAGTCCGGGGTGCTCGGCTTCGCGGACGCCGGTCCGTAACGGCTTTCGAACAAACGGCAAAAACCGGAGACGCTTTTGCTGGTAATTCTGATGTGGCGTAGCCTTCAATGGCTAAAACCGCAGATACCGACTTTTCGATCCATGATGCATCGAGCGGCTGAGCTGAAATGTTTTAAGAACAGTCGGCGAGTTTCAAGTCGCCCGAGGGTCAAAGCTGGGCACGATGCTTGTGCCCCGTCCATCAATCGCCCCTAAAAAGATTGTGTCGCCGTGGCGACCTAAACTCGTCCGTTGGGCAGTTAGCGCTTGATTGTGCGAAGGAGTATGCGCCCTGTGCCAACCCTCTTAATATCTTCTCATCTATCTATCCGGAAATGGCAGCGAAGAGTTCTCGGAAATGTAAAAGTTCCGACCATCCTCCGATTTGACGGATGGTCAACACACACACACTACCTGAGATTCTGGCTGCAACAGAGATCGCGCTCACAGACCTAATCGGGAGCCGCCAATCGCGACCGATTCCGGCCAAAGTTCGAGCGCTAGGCCCGACGACAAATAAGTCAGACGCGATCGCCGGAATGTTTATGCCGATCTTTAAAGGTGAGCTCGGTGATCCCCGATTTGTCAATCTCGCCCAGACCTTCCGCCACCATGCGATCATATTGTTCCTTGGTCGCGCGCGCGAGTGGTAAATCCAAGCCCAGGTTGCGGCCGAGCTCGAGAGCGATCCCGCTATCTTTGGCAGCATGCGCCGCAGAGAAAAAGCAGCTGTGCTCGCGATTTTGCATGTCTTCGCCGTCGGTTTCCAGCACGCGGGAGGCGGCGCCTGTTTGCGAAAAAACCTTCCTCAACATTTCCAAATCCAGACCAAGCGCCGCGCCGAGTGCCAATCCCTCCGCCAACCCCGCGGTGTTGATGTTCATCACCATGTTGACCAGCGCCTTCACTTTTGCCGCTTCGCCAGCGTTGCCGATGAAGCGCACTTCCGAACCGATCTCCTTTAAAATCGGTTCGGCTTTGCGGAATGCGTCGTCTGTTCCACCACACATCAAATAAAGCTTTCCTTCGCGCGCCTGGGGAATACTCGAAGCCATGCACGCTTCGAGCGTTTGTGCCCCAGCTTGGTGCGCCAGTTTTTCAATCTCGACATGCACCTGCGGCGAGATCGTCGCGCAATTAATGAATAGCTTGCCGCGGGCGTTAACTAGCAAGTTGTCACCGCTTCCTGCGAAGATCTTTCGCATCGCCTGGTCATCGGTAACGACAGTAAAAATCACGTCAGATTCTGCCGTTACTTCCGACAAATCTTGGGCGGCAGCACAGCCGAGCTCAGTGGCGAGAGCCGTAGCAACCGCGCGATTCGTGTCGTAAACAGCTGTGACATGAAATTGTCGATCCTTCAGTCTGCGCGCCATGTTCGCGCCCATGCGACCCACTCCAACAAAACCAATATTCACGACGATCTTTGAGGTTTGATGGTTGAGGTCTGAGGTCGTGACGCTGATCGGCGGCCTGCGGTGAAAATGGCGGTCAGCTCGTCCGCTTCCGCCAGAAGAGAGCCAACGTTCTTCTCAGCCATGAAATTTCCATCCCGGATTAACTCAAGCCAATAGAGGCTTTCGTCGGCTTCTTCGGCCACTATTCCTAATTTCGAAGCAAACTCAGCTCTTGATCGCGCTCGACACGCGGCACGGTAATTCGCACCGACGGAAGTCGCGCTTCTCGCGAGCTGATTTGCAAGGACCGGTCCACCAATCGTGTTTGGTAATCGATCGATTAAAACTAGAATTTGAAGCGCAAAGCGCTTCGTCCGCCTTTGTAATTCTGCCGACTTCTTCATTCGCCAACATCAAACCTCAGACATCAACCATCAAACATCATCAAACCTTGCCGACGAAAAACGGATTGTGTTGCTTCTCTTCGCCCACGGTTGTCATCGGGCCGTGTCCCGGGCAAATGATCGTGTCATTCGGCAATGTGAGAATTTTCTCAACATTACTTCGTAGCGCGTCGTGGTAGGAAACGTTACCGCCGCCCATGGATCCGGCAAAAAGCGAGTCGCCCACGATCGCGATGGGGTGTGCCAGGCCGGTCACAACATACGTCATTCCACCCTGGGAATGACCCCAGGTCAGTCGCGTATCAATCTCTAAATTCCCGAGGTGAAAGTGCTTTCCTTCGTCGATAGGTTCCGCGCCGGAGACGGGTTCGCGGGCGGGGCCCAAAACGTCCGCGCCGGTTTCCTCGCGCAGGCGAGGCAGATCTGCTACGTGGTCCGGATGGGCATGAGTTAGAAGAATCAGTCGCACGTTCAACTTGTGGCGGCTGGCAAACCGTACAATTTCACTGCAATCGGCACCGGTATCGAAGACCGCCGCGGCGCGACTTGCAGGGTCCCAGACGAGATAGGCGTTCACGGCCATATCGTGAAAACGCGTGTTGAATTGCGCGAAACCATCGCGCTCATTGATTTTTTCCGGACGCCATTCCCCCTTTGCCAGCTCGCAAAGCGGGTCTGCGGCAAGATCCAGGATCGGTGCGACGCCCAGGAGCGCCGCCTCATCAAAATCGCCTTCGCGTAGTTTGCGGATTGTTTGCAGGTCGACGCCTGCTTTCTTTGCCAGTTCGGAATCGGAAATTCCCAAACCGCGCTGCGCTTTTCCGATGATATCACCAACGTTGTCTTCAAGAGGAATCATGGTTTTGTTGCTAAAGTTCTGTTTCTTAAACGTTAATCGGTTGTGCCTTTCGAATAACGCGCAAATCGCTAATCTGATTTGGCGCCAACCTCTCAAGTGACGCGGCAATGCGGGAAACGGAAACTGGCGTTCCCGTTTCCTTTTCGATGGATGTCATCGCAACATCATTAATGCCGCAGGGTACGATGTGATTAAAAGGCGAAAGATCGCCGCATACATTCAACGCAAAGCCGTGCATGGTGATCCAATGACGAACGCCCACCCCAATGGAAGCAATCTTGCGGTCGCCGACCCAAACTCCGGTAAGCGATTCGCGCCGCGCAGCAGCAATCCCGTATTTGGCAAGAAGATCAATGAGCGATTGTTCCACCCAGCGCAAATATTTGTGCAAATCGTGACCACACCGCCCTAGATCGATGATGGGATAACCCATTAGCTGTCCGGGTCCGTGATAGGTGGCCTGGCCGCCGCGGTTGATGACGAATAGAGGATACGGCAAATGCGCGGCCCCGACTTCGCCACGGAGAATCCGTCCCGGAGCCGACAAGCTCGATCGATCCGGCGTTCGGCCGATCGTGTAAACGGGTTCATGCTCGAGTAAAAGCAATTGATCTTCTACTGAAGGGTCCTCACGCTTTTCCAACACAATTTCTTCCTGCAACGCGAGCGCGCGTTGGAATTCCATTCGCCCGAGCCAGCGCACGCGAAGATCAGCAACCGCTCCATTCATATCTGTGTTGCTCCAGGGACGCCCAGGCTAGCGACCTCCTGTGAGCGCAGGTGCGTCAACCCAATCGCGAGCGCATCGGCGGCATCGGGGCCCGGCGTTTCCGTCAATCCGAGAAGGGCGCGCACCATGAAGGCCACCTGATTTTTTCCGGCGCTGCCGCGCCCCACAGTGGATTGCTTGATTCGCCTCGGTGAATATTCAAAAACTGGCAATCCATTTTCTGCGGCAGCAAGGATCGCGGCGCCTCTAGCGGCTCCCAGGAGAATCGCGGTCTTATGGCTTTGCACATAAATGACCGATTCGAGCGCGCAACAATCCGGTTCGTGTTCCCGGATTAGTTCTGCCAACCGATCGCGGATCGCAACCAAACAAGATGAAGAACGCAGCGCGCTGGCGTTGTGAATTGTCCCGAAATAAACAGAGCGTGGGTTGCCATTATTTGCATCGACAATTGCGACACCGGTATTGCGCAGCGAAGCGTCAACGGCGAGTACACGCATTATCGCTAAGCTTAAAATCGACCGGGGCGCGTTCAACCCCGAAAGCGTTCGCCGGATCTCTTGCGTTGGTTCGCCTCACCGTTGCGAAGGCAGAGCCGGAAATGGGTTTTGTGATCAACAACATGGAATCGACAAATTCGCAAACAGCCGTTTTACTCGCGGCGAAATGTCGAGCGCTTTGCACCAACAAACTGCGAATAAAGAGCTAATCAGTAGCGTGAAGATCATTGCGATGACGATCGCGATTCTTTGGACTGCGCCTTCATCATTCGCTACGACGAAAGGCTTGAGTCAGATCGTGACGCCGGATTTACAGGGGGAAGGCGATCTCTCGTTGAGTCTGCAAATCCAAGACAAACGGATTGCGAACCCGTATGAATTGCAGGCCGAGCTTGGTCTGACGAAATGGGCTGAGGTAGCGGTGTTTCGCGGGTTCCAACCTGACGATTGGATCTTTGGGAGCGAGATCGGGTTGCTAACGAAAGAGCCTTTTCTTCTTTCTGCTGGGTTCGTGAATTGGTCGCCCCACCTGAACGTAGATCCTCAACCGTTCATCGAAGCCGGCTATTACACCGAGCATCACAAGGTCATCGTCGGAGCCATTCATGCCGGATACAAAAACGAAGCAATCCTTGGATATGCCTACGACTTTAACGAAAGGTGGCGGCTCCAGGTCGATTGGCAGAGCGGTTCCGAAAACTCGTCGACGATCGGTTTCACCTGCAATCTCACGCGCGATTTTCAGTTCAATCCGGCGATTTATTTCAGTAACGACGATCTGAGCCGCGTGATGGGTTACATAGTTTTCACCTACACGTTTCATCTGTGGGGTGACAAAAAAAGATAAGGTCGCGTCTTCTGACAAAATGCGCTGATGAGGTTTCCGCATAAGATGACGAAGTGCGGGAACACCCGAAATCCAAACGAAGTCGTATCAGCGCTGGTTTGCTGATGTTCCGGCGCAGAAAAAAGAAATTGGAAGTTCTGCTGGCGCATCCCGGCGGACCCTTCCACGTCCACAAAGACGATGGCGCATGGACAATCCCAAAGGGTGAAGCGGCTCCGGGCGAAGACCTCCTGACACGCGCCAAGATCGAATTTGAAGAAGAGGTCGGACTTCGGCCCGAAAGCTCTCACGGTTGGATTGAGCTTGGCTCAATTGTACAAAAAGGCGGCAAAACTGTACATGCCTGGGCGTTCGAAGGCGATTTGCCAGAACCATTCGAGTGCAGGTCAAATCTGTTCGAACTGGAATGGCCACCGCGTTCTGGAAAGCGCAAGATGTTTCCAGAGGTAGATCAGGCGTGCTTTTTTTCTGAAGAAGTTGCGAGGCGCAAAATCAAGTCGACGCAGGTGCCTCTTCTTGACCGCTTGGGAGATGCGATCAAAGGCTGATCGGTCCCGGGCCACACCGATCCACTTTACCCGCCGAGGACGATGTAATGATTATGAGGCCTCACCCTGGCACGGACCGGTCTATCGGCTCCCCTTCCTGGATGAAACGGCTCTCGGGCATTTGGAACGTCGAGAATATCAAAGTCGTCCGACGCGTGATCGTCTCCGTAATCGGAGCGACTGTTTTGCTGATAGGCGTTGCACTATTGGTTTTGCCTGGTCCGGCGTTCATCGTCATTCCGATCGGCCTCGTCATTCTTGCCACCGAGTACGCTTGGGCTCGACGTTGGCTAAGAAAAGTTCGTCGCCTGGCGAGCAGTGTTGTTTCCAACCGCGGCCGAGAACGTCCGGTTCCCGAGGATTCCAGGGTTTAGCTTGGCGCCGGCTGGCGCCAGGGCTAATCAAGACTTGCGTGCGCGTTCACTCGAACAAAAAATCCGGAATGCATCTCATAAATGTTGTAGCGGCCTCACAGTTTACTCGCCGTGGCGAGTGTCGAGGCGATCTGGCCTTGTTTCCTCTGCAAACACGGCGACACCCGCCGCGGCGGTCGAGCTCTGCCGTGGCTACAACGCTGCGCGTTCATAGCGTGATCCGTCTGTCCCTCGCCGTGATGAGAGGAATGCCTGGCGCGCCGCAGCAAAGCGTAGGCGGGAGATGAGGGTTGTGGAGAGCAAGGACGATTCCATGACCGAGCCGCTCGCGAAGGCGAGTCCTGCGCAAGCCGTTCGTTCAGATCACGATGATGAAATTTTCCTGGAAGGACCGCGTTCCCGTTTTGAAGAGTTCTTCACCCTGTTGAAAGTGATGCGCGATTTTCTGCGGTGATTTCGCACGCTCCATTTTGTCGGCCCGTGCGTGACAGTCTTCGGCTCGGCGAGAATTAGGCCCGGCGATCCTCATTACGAGTTAGCCAGAAAAATGGGCGCAGCCATTGCGCGACTTGGCTTCACCGTCATAACCGGCGGCGGCCCTGGCATCATGGAAGCGGCAAACCGCGGCGCCAAAGAAGCCGGCGGCCGTTCGGTCGGATGCACGATCGAGCTGGCCTCCGAGCAGCCGACAAATGTTTATCTCGATCGCTGCGTGCGGATGCATTATTTCTTCGCCCGCAAAACGCTGCTAGTTAAGTACTCTTACGCGTTCGTTGTGATGCCCGGCGGCGCGGGCACACTCGACGAGTTATTCGAAGCGCTCACTCTGATTCAAACCGGCAAGATCAAAAACTTCCCGATTGTGATCATGGGAACTGATTATTGGAAGGAACTGCTCCATTTCATCGAAACAATGGAACAGCGAGGAATGATCGCCGCCAAAGACCTAAGCCTGATCTACGCTACTGATTCAGTGGACGAAGCCGTAGCGCACATTCGAAGCAAAGCCATCGAACCGTTCGGACTCAAACGCGTCGCGCGCCGCCGCCCTGTTCCTTTACTCGGCGAACGGGGGTTGTCGCAGTGATTGCGGCCTCAACCTGGGGGCAATTGACCATTCGACTTCGCTTAGGGCAGGCCTTCAATGCCTCCAGTAGTTTGGGCCTGTCACGCCTCGCAATGCAACTGCGGACCGCCTCTACCTGATGCATATCCGCCATTCGTTTTTTGGAAGATTGTCGGGAACTTCGCTGCGTAATTTCCGGAGAAGAAAGTGCTACGCGGTTGGTTAATGGTTAATTCGATCTTATGGCTAGGAGCAAAAAGCGTGGCCGGCCCCGAATACGCACGGCCGACTACTGGCGTGAGTATTACACGCGAAAACAGCGGGAATGGCGCGCTGCCCACCCGCGAACCAGCACACGGCGAAGACGAGAGCAACGCAGGGCGATGACCGAGGCGCGGGCCAGTCGGTGATTGTCATAGACGATTTGGTCTGCGGTTCTGCCAAAGAATCGCCACAGCTTAAAAGTAACGAGCGCCCCGGTGGGATGCGCAGCAATCCCCCTCACTTCAAAGTCCCGCCACGACGAGAAACGCGCAACCGACAAGTCCAAAAAGCAAACTCACGATCCAGAATTTGGGCTTCCTTGTAAGCGCGGAAATCGCCGCGATGGCAATCGCGATTTGAAACATGGTTACGCCACGCGCGAACACTTCGTGCTTGTGAAAATTTGATTTCGCTGCGGCTTCCTTGCGCTCGGCTTCCGATTTAATCTTTTCCTGCTCTTGCTCGTAGCGATCGCGCGTTGATTGGTCCGATTCGTCGTGCACGGCGGCTAGCGACATTTTTGCATCGAGCACTGAAGCTTTGATGCTCTTAGCCTGGTAATAGTTCCATTGATCGGACGCTTCAATTTGGTTCATCATCGCCTCGTTTACATGCTGTCCCGAGAGCAATCCCGCGATCGCGGCCAATACCGCAAGAATGGCTGTGCTCAAAGCCACCCACGAAATCCAAGCGTCGCCGCCATGTTCTGCTGTGTGATGAACTTGTTCCTGCAAGTGCTCAAGAGGAACTTCGGCTTCTTCCATGCGAAATCTTAGGGCTGCGAATCGACGATTCAAGCCGCCATCGACAAGTGACAGGACAGCAGCTTAATTCAGCAGCGAAATTCCGATGAGCCAAACTGCAACCGCATCACTGATCTGTCAGATCTGCAAAAAACCGAAGTCGTCCCACGGCGGAATGATCGCAGAATTGATCCGGCCATCGCTTCTCGAATTCATCAAGAAGGGCATGCCCGATTGGGACGGAAAAGGTTTTATCTGTTTGGATGATCTCGGCAAGTTCCGAAAGGAATATGTCAAAGACGTGCTTGAGGACGAACTCGGCGAACTTTCTGCCCTCGATCAGGAAGTCATCGAAAGTCTGCACCAACATGAAATCCTCGCGAGCAACATCGCCGAGCAATTCGAGAGGAAGCTCACTTTCGGCGAAAGGTTGTCCGATCAGATAGCCTCATTTGGCGGGAGTTGGCGATTCATCATTCTCTTCGGCGTCGTCCTTGTGCTTTGGATCATTTTGAACGCCGCTCTGCTCCTGAACCGCGGGTTCGACCCGTATCCATTCATTCTGCTGAATCTGATCCTTTCATGTCTCGCCGCGATGCAGGCGCCAATCATCATGATGAGTCAAAATCGCGCCGAGCTGCGCGATCGTTTGCGCTCCGAGAACGATTACAAAATCAACCTCAAAGCGGAGCTCGAGATTCGGCACTTGCACGAAAAGATCGATCATCTGTTGCGCCGACAATACAATCGTTTGTTCGAGATTCAGCAGATTCAAATCGAGTTGCTGGAAGAAATCGGTCGCAAACGGAAAAGCTGATTATCTTCACTTATAGGCCACTTCTAGAACCGTTATTGCAATTCCAACCGCCAATAAGCCAAACCAAAAACCACATCCAATGCAAAAAAACGCCGCTTCTCAATCCGGCATCTTCAATCCGCGCGTCTTGCTCGCTTTTACTCTTTGCTCAGTTGGCGTACTCCTGGCGATGTTCAGCCTTGCAGCAACGCCTCCAGTCGAGACGACGCACGCCAATACCAGCGTGCCGCCTGATTCGCGACCCTTTCTCAGCACATTTGACAGCAACGCCAATCATCTGCTGCGCGGGGTGCCGCTCCCTCCGGGCACTCAATTTTCTCTTAATGGCAAGGGCGATCCTCTCAAGCAGCAGCCGACCGCCGGGTTTCTGGGATTTCCAGGAATGCCGTTCCGATCGGGAACGGCAAGTGGCGCCAACTCGCTGGGCAATCCAAGGTTCGCCAACCAACAACGCGCTCCGCTAAGCGTGCCGCAACCCGCTGCATCTGAGAGCATGCCCCTCGTTTCAGGGGCGCAGAGTAACGACTGGTCGATCGTCAGTTCGCCCAACACCAGCGCTACGGAGCACAACGCCCTCCGTGGCGTGACGTGTGTGTCG
>Ga0193721_1000080_pt1 | contig 30171 bp, 27 predicted proteins | sample U2s2metaG_FD_145078 | JGI IMG/M metagenome (GOLD analysis project Ga0193721, IMG submission 145078) | Soil microbial communities from a riparian zone of the East river system, Colorado, United States - U2s2 | ecosystem: Environmental > Terrestrial > Soil > Riparian zone | place: USA: East River...
CATCTTCAGAGGAGGCTCACTCTCAATTCGTTAAGAATTCGGTGCTGTACAAGGAGTTTCTTGCGGAGCGTGCCGAGATCCTGAGACATAAGTGGATCGAGAGCGAGAAAGCCGGAAAAGACATCGGCTTTGAAAAGGCCTTGCTGGATTGGATCGTGAAACATCGCTCCAACTGGCGAGAGCGACGAAGAAAGGAGGCGCGCACCGAAAAGTCCGCCTCCTAATTTTTTTGTTCCTTTAATGCGATCCCGCGAGGTCGCCAAGGAAACGCATGAAACAAGCAAAACAAAAGACATCTGGTGCCGCGGTTCCAACGATGGACGCGGAGGCAATTCGTCGAGCGCTTCAACGAATTGCGCACGAAATTATTGAGCGAAACCCGCAACTGACGCGCGTCGTGCTGGCGGGAATTCCCTCGCGTGGGGTGGAAATCGCCCAGCGCATCGCCGGTTTCATTCACCAGATCCGGAAGATCAACGTTGAGACCGGCGTTATCGACGTGGCGATGCATCGCGATGACGTGGGAACGCGCTTTGAATTGCCGATGGTGCGGGAATCGAAACTCCCTCTGCCACTGGAGGAACGAACTGTCGTCGTTGTGGATGATGTTCTTTACACGGGCCGCACTGTGCGCGCCGCAATGGACGCCATCAACTCATTTGGACGGCCGTCTCGGATTCAGCTCGCAGTACTAATCGACCGCGGCCATCGCGAGCTGCCGATTCGCCCCGATTACGTTGGAAAGAATTTGCCCACCTCAGGCAACGAAAAAGTGAAGGTCCAGCTTCAAGAAACCGATGAGAAACCGGACGCGGTATGGCTGGAAAGGGAACCATGACCACGCGCTGGACACGAAAAGATCTGCTGGGTCTGCGCGAACTTTCGGCAGACGAAATCAATTTCATCCTGGACACCACCGACGCGTTCAAACAAGTAGGCACCCGCGAGATCAAAAAGGTGCCGTCGCTGCGTGGAAAGACGTTAGTGAATTTCTTTATCGAGCCGAGCACCCGTACCCGCACATCTTTCGAGCTGGCCGCGCTTCGATTGAGCGCGGACGTAATCAATATCTCGGTAACCACTTCCAGCCTGACCAAAGGCGAAACGCTCAAGGATACGGCGCGCAATCTGCAGGCATTGCACGCCGACATTCTTGTTTTGCGTCACAGCTCCGCCGGAGCACCGCAGTTTTTGGCAAATCGGCTTCAGGCGAGCGTGATCAACGCAGGTGACGGCGCACACGAGCATCCGACGCAGGCCCTTCTCGACCTGTACACCATTCGCGAGCGCAGAGGAAAAATTGCAGGACTGCGAGTGGCGATCGTCGGCGACATTCTGTTCAGTCGCGTTGCGCGCTCGAATATTTTCGGCCTGCTCAAACTGGGTGCGCACGTGACACTGATCGGGCCAAGCACACTTGTGCCCAAAGAGTTTGAGAAACTCGGCGTCGAGGTTTCGTACAAGATCGAGGATGTGCTGCCAAAGGCCGACGTGGTCAACCTGTTGCGCATCCAGCACGAACGCCAGCGTAGAGAATATTTTCCCGGCATCCTGGCCCGATCAACCGCGGCGTCGAGATCGACAGCGAGGTCGCCGACGGATTGCACAGCGTCATTCTCGATCAAGTCACCAACGGTCTGGCAGTGCGCATGGCTGTTCTTTACCTCTGTGGAGGGGTCTCGGGATGAGCCCCACAATCATTCGAAACGGTCGAATTATCGATCCCGCAAACAAGCGAGATGAAATCGCGGATCTTTACATCTCGAATGGAAAGATCGTCGGCTCGAAATCCGAAATTCGCGCGAAATTGAGCCGCCGCGATGGGAAATCGGAAATTGAAGAGATTGACGCGAAAGATTTGATCGTCGCGCCCGGTTTGATCGACATGCACGTGCATTTGCGCGAGCCGGGATTTAGTCACAAGGAAACGATTGAGTCGGGCGCACGCGCGGCAGCAGCCGGCGGATTCACCACCATTGTTTGCATGCCCAACACGTCGCCTGTTCCGGACAATGCGGGCACGATTGCATGGATAAAAGATAGGGCGTCGGCCATCGCGTGCGTGAATGTTTTGCCAAGCGGCTCAATCTCAAAAAATCTCGCAGGCGAAGAACTCGCGCCGATCGGCTCACTTGCACAGGCAGGCGTTGTGGCGATCACGGACGACGGTCATTGCATTCAAAATCACGAAGTGATGAGGCGTGCCGTCGAATATGCGCGCATGGTCGGTTTACCGGTGCTCGATCATTGTCAGGACTACAATTTGGTGGGCAATGGAGTCGTGCATGAGGGTTATTGGAGCACGCTTCTTGGGTTACCCGGTTGGCCGGCTGCCGGCGAAGAAGCAATAGTGATGCGCAACATTTTGCTCTCAGAGCTTTGCGATCATCCGATCCATTGTCAGCACATTAGTACAGCTGGGAGTGTGCGATTGCTGCGTGAAGCACGGGCGCGCGGCGTAAAAATAAGCGGTGAGGTCTGTCCCCATCACATCGCGCTAACCGACGAAGCGATCCAAAATTTCGATACCAACTGCAAAGTGAACCCACCGCTGCGCTCGCGAACAGACGTCAATGCGGTGCTCGAAGGCATCGCCGATGGCACCTTGTCGATCTTGTGTTCCGATCACGCGCCGCACGCAGATTTCGAAAAGGAAGTTGAGTTCGACGTCGCGCCATTCGGGATCATTGGATTAGAGACCGAGCTCGGCCTATTCATCGATCTGCTCGTACACAAACACGCCAAGATCGATATCGCACGTTTGATCGAGATGTACACCGTCGAACCGGCGCGCCTGTTAAAGCTGGATGCGGGCACTCTATCGCGCGGGTCCCCCGCGGATGTCACGCTAATCAATCCGGATTTGAAATGGACGGTTGACGTCGATCGATTTCGATCGGCCTCCCGCAATTCGCCGTTTGACGGTTGGAAATTGAAAGGTCGCGCGGTGCGAACCATGGTCGGCGGGAAGACGATGTGGAAGTTGTAGACCGTTTCTGCGAAACACCATCGAAGCGTCTGACGCAGACGCCCCTACAAATTCATGCAATTACTCTGCTGCGTACCCGCCGTGGATATAGTTTTCCAAGTGTGCAATTGCCGCCTGCTGGCAGGAAATCACATGTTTCACGAGATCTCCGATCGAAATCACGCCAACCACTTGATCCGCTTCGACCACGGGCAGATGGCGAACATGTTTGTCAGTCATCAGGCGGAGGCATTTCTCCACCGGTTCTCGCGGATGCGTAACCGTCACGTTGGTTGACATGATTTCGGAAACTTTGGTTTCCCGGGAACGTTTGCCACGGAGAAAAACCTTGCGGGTATAATCGCGCTCGGAAATGATCCCATTCAATCGCTCTCCATCCATCACCAACAACGCGCCGACGTTTTTTTCGTCCATTATTCGAATCGCTTCAGAGACTGTCGCGTCGGACGCAATGGAAAAAATGTCTTTGCTTTTCTGACTCAGAATCGCGCCGATCGTGCCGCTAACGTCCATATCATTGGGGAAATTAAGCTGCCGATAAGCAGCAACGTAACATAAGGCAATCTTCGCCGGTGACGCAAAACAAAATAAACGAGAAAAGCCTCTATCGAAGGGTGGACTGATATCTCCGCGGAGGGAGCTTGGGCGGACGTTTTCCGCTAACAATTGCGCCTGCCACCGCGATGTACGGAAGCTCCTGCCCATCTGCTGCATGGCGTAACATCAATCCGCCACGGCTCATGTCTCCGCGACCGACGAAGTCAACCGGAAATCGGAGCCGGTCGCCAAAACTCGCGAGCAGAACGTTCACATATTTTCCTGTAGCAATGCTGCCGAGAAGCACGATCTCGCTACGAGCTGGCAGTTTTTTTGCGAGACCACGCGCGTCTCGTTCAATCGGCGCTCGAAAACGCGGGTCGTCCCCCTGAATATCAACCGTTGCGAATTCACGCAGGTCATCGAGATGGATCCGCGTACGGGCATCCACAAGCCCACGAGTCGGCGTGATCACAAATACACCGGAAGTTCCGGTCGTCGGCCGCGCGAACGCAGTCGCGTAAGCGATCTTGCCGCGAAAATAGAGGCCGCTAAGAAAGGTGAACACCTCCGCGATTGGCGCGCCGCGTTTGCCGCGCAATCTCCGCGCGAGTTCGAATTCCGCCCTCTCGTTCAGTATCATCCGCGCTCGTTGCCCACCGGCATAAGCAGGTGAGAGAAGAAAAATGCGGGGCCGAGCGGTGTGATTCATTGGTGGCAATCTTCCGATTCAGCGGGGACTGGCGCAAGCAGGTCCAATCATGCTTTGTCCCTAACAAGCAAAAGCCTGCCGCGTGCTTCGATCTTGCTTTTTGACCGCGCCATGGAATATAACGCGGCCATGCGTTCGGTCTGGCCATTCAAACCTCGCATAAGTGACCGTCAAAACGGAGAGGGTAATCACTACTCAACAAGTGATGCCTGCCCAGATTTCCTGTGCGTCGGTGCTCAGAAAGCTGGAACGTCGTGGCTTTTTCACCAACTCACTTTGCATCCAGATTTCTGGATGCCGCCGGTGAAGGAGGTGCATTACTTCGATTCGCTGAGTCGAGTCAAACGTCGGAATCCTCCCCGTTGCAAGGATGACCGCGACCAATGGTTTCTAGCGAGACTAGTTGAACTCAGTGCGCTGCCGTACATCAATCTGGGCAACTACTCTGAACTCTTCGCCGCCAAAAGGGCGCTTCTCTCGGGTGATATTACTCCCGGTTACTCCGTGCTGAATGATGAACTCATTGAGAGAATCGTCGGTTATTTCCCAAATCTGAAAGTCATTTTTCTGGCGCGTGACCCCGTTGACAGGGCCTGGTCGCAACTGTCCATGGGCGTACGGCTCCAAAATATCGCCCCCTTTGACGCAACTAATCCCGATGAAGTGCTGCGCAATTTGCTCAGCCCGGGCGTGTTCTTTCGTTCCTATCCAAGCAAGATCGTCAGGCGTTGGCGACGCTACGTTCGTCCCGACCTGTTTCGCATCTATTTCTTCGAGGACTTGAAAGAAAACCCTGCTGAATTACGGCACTCCATCCTCAGGTTTCTAGGCGCCAATCCAGACAAACCGAGCGGTCCACTCAAAGCGGATTATAACGGCCAAGGAGGGAAGGAAAAACTCCCGTTGACTGATAAAGTGCGAGCGTGCGTCGCGCAGTTTTTCGAAGACGAACTGAAAGACTGTGCAGCAGAACTGGGCGGGCCGGCGAAACGGTGGCCGGCACGATATGGTTTTTCCTTAGTGATCTTGTTCGCGCAGTTGATGGACGACTTCGACATCCTGTTCTGGTGTGATTGGATCACTTGAGGAAGGAAAAGAAGTCTCCTGCTGGCGGTGCAGAGCCGGATTTTCTGTGTATCGGAGCCCATAAAGCCGGAACCACCTGGCTTTATCAGCAACTCGATTCCCATCCGGATTTCTGGATGCCTCCGGTAAAGGAACTGCATTACTTTGATCAACTGAGCAGGGTTCAACGCGCAGGTCATCCGCGTTGCAGAGACGAGCGCGATCGTCGATTTCTGGAACGGCTCAAGAGCCTTAGCGCTGAATTGGGCATCGACCTCGAGAATTATGGACGACTGTTTGAACCCAAGGCATCGCTAATTTCAGGTGATATTTCGCCAAATTATTCGACGCTGAGTGACGAAGTCATTCGGCAAGTCGCCGGATACTTCCCAAACTTAAAGGTGATCTTCCTTGCGCGTGATCCGGTTGAGCGATTTTGGTCGCATTTGTCCATGGAAGTGCACTATCGTCAAATTGAGCCGTTTGACGCGACCGACATCAACGAAGTAAATCGGAATTTGTCCCGCCGAGGGATGCTCTTGCGTTCATATCCGAGTGCCGTCGTCGCCCGATGGAAACGCTACGTCGATTCAGAGCACTTTCGCGTTCATTTCTTTGATGACCTGCAAAACAATCCCGCCGAATTGCGGCGCTCGATCCTTCGTTTTCTGGGTGCTGATCCGGACAAGCCAGGCACCGGATTAACGGCGGATTACAACAGTTGGACAAGAATGGAAAAGCTTCGCCTGACAGATGGTGTGCGATCGCATCTGGCTAAGGTATTCAAGAAAGAACTGAAAACTTGTGCTGCGCAGCTTGGCGGGCCAGCCAGTGAATGGCCGGCACGGTACGGTTTTTAGTATGCCAAGTCTTGGATTTTGAGTGTCAGGGACAATGTTTACGGGCAGCCGGCGATTTGTGCCCCATTGGGCTCTTGTTATTAAACCTCAATACTTAGCAATTTTAATTTCCTGTCAGGCGCGCTTCTGCAAGATCCAGGTCACGCTGAATACGCCGCAACGCATCGTCGTTGATCACGCGCTCGTTTCGTAGCTGGATGATGGTTTGCCTTTCAACACGAAGCGCCTGGCGTTGCAAACGCTGATATTGTGGTGTCGCGATCTCGCCGCGGCAATCGTCGGGGTTTTCGGCGCAAAGGTGCAACTGCTCGACGCGCTCGTCGTACTCGGCGTGCAAACGATCCACTGTGTCCGGCGAAAACTTGCCGCTGGCGCGCAGCTTTTCGATCGATTCGATTGCCGCCTGGTTGGCTTTTAACCGTGCGGTTCGCTCCTCTTCATCAGTTGAATTATCGGCTTTGATGCAAAGGTTTTGAATCACAATCGGTAGCGTCAGGCCCTGGAACAACAGAGTCACCAAAATCACGGCAAAGGTCAGAAACAAAATGTAGTTCCTTCCTGGGAACGGGCTGCCGTTCGGTAAAACATAGGGCAGCGCAAATGCGGCCGCCAAGGAGACGACCCCGCGCATTCCCGACCAGCCCATGACCGCCACATCCTGCCACCTCGGGAGCGGCTCGCGCCGACGCACGCTCTTGTGCAGCAGAAAAGGCAGATATGCGCCCGGAAAAACCCACGCGATCCGTACCAGCACCACCGCAGCGCAGACGAGAAGCGCATTCTGAATAGGCGAAAGAAGAGACTCGCCCCCAAGCGATCGCAGGATTCCCGGCAATTGAAGACCGATCGCCGTGAAAACAAAACCGTTCAGGAGGAACACCACGATTTCCCAGAAGGCGAACGCCTGCAAACGATACCGCGGCGTCACCATCAATGGAGAATGCCAGCCAAGATAAATTCCGGCGGCGACCACAGCCAAAACGCCCGAGGCGTGCAAGCGTTCTGCCGGCAAATACGCGAGAAACGGCGTGAGTAATGAAATAGTGATTTGGACCGGCGGATCATCGAGATGTCGCTGCACCCATCGAATCGCGACGCCTACGAGCAAGCCAAGTCCGATTCCGCCCGCAGCAGCCCAGACGAAACGCAACGATGCCTGGCCAAGTGAAAATTTGCCTGTCATCAGCGCTACGACCGCAAACTGCAACGCCACCAGCGCTGTGGCGTCGTTCAACAGGCTTTCGCCTTCCAAAATGCTAACGGTCCGGTGCGGCACTGCCAGCCGGCGAATTATACTCGTAGCCGCAACCGCATCAGGAGGAGAAACGATTGCGCCCAAGGCAAAAGCCGCCGCCCATGGCAGGGATGGAATAAGTGCGTGCGCCACGGAGGCGACGACGACCATCGTGAAAAGTACCAACCCGATAGCGAGCGTTACGATTGGCCGCAGATTTCGCCGAAAATCGCGCCATGAAGTGAACAATGCGGCTGGATAAAGCAGGGGCGGCAAAAAGAAATAGAAAACGATGTTTGGATCCAGTTTCACCTCCGGCAGACGGGGAACGAAACTCATGACCAATCCGACAAGCACCAGTACCACCGGGTACGGCAGTGCCATCTTGCGCGCGACCAGGACTGATGCCGCGACGACCGTGAACAGAAGAACGATAATTTCCGCTTGATGCATGACCAGATCGCTAATTGCCAGCCGAGTTAACACTGGCTGGCGCGAAAAATACCTCAATCAGGCGCGGTCAGCGACCGCAGCGACAGCCCTTGCCTGCGCGCGATTCGCCTGGAGCTCAGCGAGATGTTTTTCCGACCAGCGACAAAGTGAGTGCAGTGGTTCGATCAAGGTTCGGCCCAGCCTCGTGAGGGAGTACTCTACTTTTGGAGGCACAACGGGATGAACCGTGCGGTGCACCAGGCCATCGCGCTCGAGGCTGCGCAGTGTCTGCGTCAGCATTTTTTGCGAAATGCCGCCGATCTCACGCTGTAACTCAGCGTAACGCATTGTTCCGTGCGCCAGAATCTGGATAATGAGAGCCGTCCATTTATCAGCAATTCGGTCGAGCACGAGCCGGGAAGGACACTGCGCATCCAGAACCGAAGGAGCGGAGGAAGCTTTTCGCACACTCCTGTGTAAAACAATTCCCGTTGACGTGCAAGGAGAGAGTAACGTTCGATAAGGGCTGTATAGACTGGAACGACATGTAGTTGACTGCTGGTTTGTCCGTCCGAGATTTAGAGTATGACAATTGAATCTCTTACGAAGGAAAAGGCTGCCCCGATGGATTTTCTCTTAAACGAGGCGAAGGCTGACGCTCCATCGCCGATGAGTAGAGAGGTCGAGGCGGAACCAGGTCAGGACGATTCCGCCTTGCTCGATGCGTATTCGCGCACCGTGGTTAGTGCAGTTGCGCGTGTTTCCCCTGCGGTGGTAAACATCGACGTCAAACAACGCATTAACATCCAGCGCCGGACGCGCGAGCTCAGCGGTAACGGCTCGGGTTTTATTATCACTCCTGATGGATTCATTCTGACCAATAGCCACGTCGTTCATGCGGCGAATTCCATTACTGTGAACTTGCCCGATGGACGCGAATATCCGGCGCTACTGGCGGGCGACGATCCGGACACCGATCTTGCACTCATTCGAATTGATGCGCCGCATCTTGCCTATGTGCGTCTGGCGGATTCCGAAGATTTGCGTGTCGGACAGCTCGTGATCGCGATCGGAAATCCTCTCGGCTTCCAGGCGAGCGTCACTGCTGGCGTAATCAGCGCACTCGGTCGCTCGATGCACGCGCAGTCCGGCCGATTAATCGACAACATTATTCAGACCGATGCCGCGCTGAATCCCGGAAACTCCGGCGGACCACTGGTTAATTCAGCAGGCGAAGTAGTGGGTGTAAACACAGCCATGATTCGACCGGCGCAGGGCATCTGTTTCGCGATCGCCAGCAACACGGCCAGATTGGTTGCGGGCTGGCTGATCCGCGATGGACGAATCCGCCGTGGCTATATCGGGGTCGCCGGGCAAAACGTGCCAATTCACCGGCGGATCGTACGATTTTATGGTTTGCCTCTCGAGACAGCTGTCCTGGTTGTTTCGGTGGAGAAGAATAGTCCTGCCGAGCGCACTGGTTTGCGCGAAGGCGATTTAATCGTTGCATTCAACGATCATCCCATTGGGAACGTGCACCATCTGCACAAGGTTTTGGTCGGCGAACAAATTGGCGTGAACTCCAAGCTGACGGTCATTCGACACACCGAGAAATTAGATCGGAATGATGGTCAACGCCGAGGGGTAGGGCGCGGGATTGGCGTTGGGCGCGGCCGCGGCATGGGAGTTCCTCTGGGTGTCGGGCTCGGCCTTGGTGTTCCGGTCGCAGTGGCCGTTGCTGTAGGCGTGGGCGTCGGAGTTGGGCTTACGGTTCCAGTTGGCGTTGGGTTCGGAGTCGGCGTAGGTGTTGGAGTTGGACCAAGAAGTTTTCGCCAAACGCCCTCCCCGCCGGTACCGGAGAACAGGTAAATATTATCGGCGCACGAAGCTTCAATGTCAGGTATCGGACAAACCGGAAATCCTTCATTGACTGGGATCCACGACGCCCCGCTATCCATCGATAAGAACATCCCCACTTCGTCGCCACCGAATATCGAGTTGTCTCTGAACGTGTAAGTGAAGATGCCGCAACCAAACGGACAGTTGCCGGGTGGAGAACTGAAGTTCCAGTTCTCACCGAAATCTGTTGAGTAATAAGCCGCAAATAGGTCACCTGCGAGAACATTGCTTCCCTTTGCCGCCAGACGTTCGATATCTACATTGAGGGCAGGTCTCTGCGACCATGTAACGCCAGCATCCGTGGATTTGTACAAGCCTTTAACGGAAGAGCTTTGTCCAAAAACTCCAGCATAGGCAAGGGAACTTCCATCCGAGGCGACAGCAGTGACGGCTGTAGGAGTTATAGGCAAAGTGGCCTGATGCCAAGTGCTTCCATTGTCAGGCGAATAAAAAATAGCATCTAGCGCTTCTGAGGGAGAGAACAACACCGTTACCGCTGCAACAACGTTACCGCCGCTTGCCGTGAGAGACCAAGCGAACACACCTATGTTGGTCGGAAAGCCGTTAAGGATCCTTTGAAATGTCGCGCCGCCGTCGGTCGATTTGTAAATGCCGTTAGTGGCCCCAGCAAACAGTTCGTTGTCCTTTGCACAGAAGGTAAGCACCAGCGTCTGCGCGAGCAGCATGTTGTTGATGTCGGTCTTGGCCCAGGTATCTCCATGATCGCTTGAACGGTAAATTCCGTCACCCTCTGTGCCCGCGAATACGTACGCTCCAAAGGATATCAGACTCCGGATAGTCTTACCGATCGGCAATCCCGCGGCAACTGGTTCCCAGCTCGCTCCGCCGTTCGTGCTCCTGTACATCCCTGCTGAATCTGCTGGGGTACCGGCGAATAAAGTGGTCCCGTCGAACAGCAAAGCCTGGATGCCTCCTTTGCCGAGGCCGGCACTCATGTCTATCCAAGTCGCCCCAAGGTCAGTGGATTTGAAAACCTTGCTGCTGGAACCGAGGTAAATCGTGTTGTCATTCGCGGACAAGGAGAATTGCTTCAGCCAATCAAACAGCACTCCATTGCCCGTGGCACGGTATTCATCTTTTAGTCGCCCCAGCACTTGTTCCATCAGAGCCAAAGCCCAACGACGTTCATACAGCTGATCGGCGGTCAAGGTTTCCACCGGTCTCGTGAACGCGAGATCAACCCGCTCGTTTGCGCGCAATTCTACCAATGGAATCAGACCCTGTCGCCTTCCTCTCTTGATCGCCATCTCGTGGCGGCGTCTGTCTGATGTGAAATGTTTTAGTGACGCGAGTAGATAGGAACGCAGGCGCCCTTTCTCCTGGCGAACAGAATCCAGATCCCGGCGCTCCAGTATCAGCGCAAAAAAACCCTGGGTCAGATCCTCCGCTTCCTCTGGAGAGTGGCCCTGCCGCCTCAAGAAACTGTAAATGGGTCGCCAATACGCGCGGCAAATCTTTTCGAGCGCTTCTAGTGCTGCCGGCGATTCACTTTGCGCCTCCAGCACCAGACTCCAGTGAGTCGTAGCAAATACAGCCGCACCATTTTTCCCATTTTCGGCAGGCGCGGTCGATGAATTCACCTTATCTTCATCATCCACACTGCGACCCAAGCAAAGAGGCACTCCAAAATCAAGCCTGCACTCTACGACCCGTTCGAGCGTTTCATCACGCCGTGACCGAACAGAAGAAATTTTTGGGACAGATCGCGGCCGCGGTGCGCGAATGTGGAGGGCGGTTATTGCACGCCCGGGTACGTCAACAAAATCGAGTTTAAAGTGGCTTCCCCGAAGCGTCGTAGACGACGCTTGGCCTAACCCGCACGGAAACGCGCGTTATTAGAAGAATATCGTAACAGTAGCCGGCGCCGATGTATTGCCGGCGGTGTCGGTGGCGGTGACCTCGATCGTGTTTTCGCCGAACTCCGCGTAAACGGTACTCGGCCTGCCCGAACCAAAGAGGACCTCCTGTAAAACCCCGTTCAGATAGAAATCGTAGCGGATATTGGATTGCGCGTCGAAGTCGTCGGTGGATTGGGTCCAGCTCACCTGGGTCTCGGTGCTACCGTCGCCGAAGCCATACGCAGACAAGTTCGCGGGTGTGGTCGGCGGCGTGTGGTCGTTGGGATTGGGCGGCAGGGTGGTGACAGAAACGGGATCGCTGAATGGTGACCAGTGATTCCCCTCATCGCGGCCCCGGACAGTCAACCTGTAGGTCGTCTCAGGCGAGAGCAGTCGCACTATGGCCGACAGGTTGGGGCTGAGGGATGTATGAGGGCTGCCATTCACCGATACTTGGTAAGAGAGAAAAGGGCAGTCGTCCTGCGCGGGAGTCCAAGACAAGGCGACGTAGTTGGAACCGATCTCTGTTACTGTGACCACGGGCCCCGTTGACGGCGTGGTCGTATCCAGAACTGTTCTGGTCGTTGCCGAGGCTTGCCCGGAGACATCTCCACCCGCATTCTTCGCATAGATAAAAGCCAATACTGATTGCTCGGATGCAATCTCGTAAAGGTGTGGCTCGTGGCCGCTTTGGGTAGAATCGCGGGGGTAACACCGTAGGCTCCCGAAAGATGATAGTTAAAGTCGCCGGAGTTAGCCGGCGCTGGGTCCCACGCGACACTGACCGTGTAAGCCGTTGCCGCCGTCACGCGAAAGTTCTGGGGAGTCGGTGGCCGCCTTGCCAGAGCGTTCGACGGACCGAGAACCATTGTGAGTACCAGGGCTATTGCTGCGATATGGGCCGAGAACGATGAAACAAGGCTGGCTCTGTTGTTTTTCTGATTTTTTCAATCCTGAACATAAAGTGAGTTCCTTTCTGCGGTTTGAATGGTGACCTTGTTTGTTGAATTAGAGCGACTCACTTTCGTACTGCGTAAAACCAGACAGTTTGTTACGCGGAAAATTTGGAACGGTGTCAAAATCGTTTGCTTTCCCGGCGTCGATCAACGCAGTAACGCGCAACCGCATACTATTGATCCACGGTTCCGCATCACCCTTCGAAGCCTTTGCAGCCGACGCGCCTGCCTCTACAATCAAATCAATTCTCCATGAAAATTCTGATCATTGGCGGCGGCGGACGTGAACACGCGCTGACGTGGAAGATTGCGCAATCTCCGCATGCGGAGCGGATCTTCTGCGCGCCTGGAAACGCAGGCACCGCGGAGATCGCCGAAAATGTTGCCATTTCCGTCGGCGATTTGAAGGCGCTGGTTCGGTTCGCCAGGGAAAATCGCATCGACCTGACTGTGGTCGGTCCTGACGATCCGCTTGCCGCAGGGATTGTCGATCTTTTTGCTGCTGAAAAATTGCGCGCGTTTGGTCCGACGAAATCGGCGGCGCGCATTGAGGCCTCCAAAATTTTCGCAAAAGAGCTGATGCGCGCTCAGAAAATTCCTACCGCCGAGGCAAGGATGTTTGCCAACAGCAAGGACGCGCTGCATTACTGCCAGCGACTGGAATTTCCCGTTGTGATCAAAGCGGACGGCCTGGCTCTGGGAAAAGGAGTAATCATTGCCGCTGACGCTGCCGAGGCGAATTCGGCTATCGATGAGATGATGACCCAGGGGCGCTTCGGCGATGCAGGTCGACGGATCGTGGTCGAGGATTTCTTGCGAGGAACAGAATGTTCTCTTCACGCCCTGGTAGACGGAAGCAGTTATCGTCTGCTGGAATCGGCGCGCGATCACAAACGCGCGCTGGACGGCGATCAGGGGCCGAATACTGGCGGGATGGGCGCGTTCAGCCCCGCAAACAATTGGAACGACAAGCTGCAATCGCAATTCGAAACGAAAATTATGCAGCCGCTCCTTAGCGGGCTGCTGCAGCAGGGAATTACATTTCGCGGACTTCTCTATCCGGGCTTGATAATTACCAGCGACGGCGCCCGCGTTCTGGAGTTCAATTGCCGTTTTGGCGACCCGGAAACGCAGGCGCTTTTGCCCAGGATGAAATCGGATCTGCTTCCGCTATTGGAAGCGACGATTGATGGAAACCTTGGTAAGTGTGCGATTGAATGGGATACGCGCGCTGCCGTCACGGTTGTGCTCGCGTCCGGTGGTTACCCTGGCAAATACGAAACTGGAAAAACAGTTTCGGGTCTCGATGACGCAGCAAAGCTCGAAGATGTCCAGATTTTTCACGCCGGGACCAAACGCGTCAACCGGGACGTCAAGACTGCCGGCGGCCGCGTTCTCGCGGTGACCGCGCTCGGATCAACGCTCGAAGCCGCACGCGCCCGCGCATACGAGGCTGTCTCCCGCATTCATTTCGAAAATTGCCAGTACCGGCGCGACATTGCTTTAGGTGACCCTCGAAATACTGGTTTGAGTCGCCCGTAGAGAACATCCCAAATTTGGCTTTCGGAATTCGAATTTTCGCGCAATTAGAAAATGCGCTATAGGTCGGCATCTGTTTCCAATGTCACAATTCACGCCTTTGTCCCTTATTAGCTTGTGTCTGGCGATAAATGCGCTGGCGCAAACTCCGCCGCCTACTGTAGTGCCTCCAGGCAAGCCAGCTGCTTCGGCAAAACCATCCGCGCTCGCGTCGCCTTCGCCCTCGGGAAGCCCGACCACTGACGACCTGGTCAATTCGTTAGGCCTGCCTGACCTCCAGGCAATCATCACGCTATTAAAAAGTAACTTCACAAATCCGGACGAAATTACAGATACCGAGTTGAATCGGGCGACTGTGGAGGGGCTGATAACGAGGCTGCCACGTGGAGTAATGCTTTTGCCCGCCAAGGAGAACGCGCCACTGGAAGCACCCAACGTCTTTTACAGTGAGATAATCGGAGGACACGTCGGATACGTGCGCATCGGTTCATTAAACGCTGTGAACCTTCAGGCGTTGGACAAGAGCGTCGCCAATTTCGCCGCGAAAAACGTGAACGCACTCATTGTGGATCTTCGCGCCAGTCCGGCAACGACTGATTTTCCGCTGGCCGCCGAATTCGCAAAGCGATTTTGTCCCAAGGGCAAAACGCTTTTCACCTTGCGCAAACCGGCGGGACATCAGGACCGCGTGTTCAGTTCTGATCGCGATCCGGCATTTCGCGGCCTGGTCATGGTACTCTCCGATGGCGATACAGCTGGTGCGGCTGAAGCGATTGCTGCAGCACTGAGATTTTACAACAAGGCTCTGCTCATCGGGCAAGTGACCGCCGGACGCGCAGCTGAATACTCCGATTTGTTGCTACCAAGCGGCAAGATTCTGCGCGTTGCCGTTGCGGAAATGGTTTCCCCCGAGGGTCGTCCCCTGTTTCCGGAGGGAATAAAACCGGATTTACCTGTCGACATGTTGATCGCAGACAAGCGGCAGATTTTCCAATTGAGCGGCGAAAAAGGAATGGGGCCGTTCGTTTACGAGGGCGCCCGCCCGCACATGAACGAGGCAGCGCTGCTAGCCGGGACAAATCCCGAAGTTGAAGCAGTTGAGGCGGCGCAACAACGCCGCGGCCGCGCGCCGGAAAAGCCACCAGCCCACGATCCTGTATTGCAGCGCGCGCTGGATGTAGTCACCTCGCTCGAGGTTTATCAAAAACGATAGTACCCCGATTCTTTTCACGATCTGATCGTTTCCTTAGTTGCGATTACCGCGGCGCCTTATTCTCGCCAGGCAATTCCGTAACCGTTTTACTGAGTTGAGAGATTTTTCGATTTCGCTCAGAATGACAAGGCAGTGACCCCGCTCGAAGAACGCATCGGCTATAAATTCCGGAACTCACTTCTGCTCGCGGAGGCCCTCACGCACCCGAGCCTGGGTCATGAGGCGCAACGTTATCATTTTGATTATCAGCGTTTGGAATTTTTGGGCGACGCCGTTCTCCAGCTTGTTATCACCGAGCATCTGTTTCGCCATTTTGGTGCCGAAGCCGAGGGACAACTAACGAAACTGCGTTCGCGGCTGGTTTCTCGCGAAGCCTTGCGGGCGCATGCTGCCACGCTGGATTTGGGACGTTACATTATGATGGGACGGGGCGAAGAAAGCAGTGGCGGCCGGGGACGCACGTCCACATTGGCGGACGCTTTTGAAGCGCTCATCGGTGCCATTTACCTCGACGGCGGTCTCGAGGCAGCGAAGGAGTTTATTTTGACACAGACTCGCGGTGATCTCGAACAACTGGCGGAAACACCGGTAGACATCAATCCCAAGGGCCAGCTTCAGGAGTTATTGCAAAGCATCTCACCGCGCAGTCCGGTTTATGAATTGGTTTCGCAAAGCGGGCCCGAGCACGAGAAAACATTCGTCTCACAAGTTGTTTGGGAAGGAATCGTTCTCGGCCAGGGCAACGGCCGCAGCAAAAAACAGGCGGAAACCGTGGCTGCACTCGAAGCAATGCAGTTAAAGCGTTGGGAGAAGGAGAATCGCGATAACGTCTGAAGTCGGCATGATAGGTAGGACGGATCGCCGAATCCATCCCTTCCGCGTTTTCGGCGCGCCCGATATGCCACTCCGGCTCGGACTCGCGCCCTACAATTCATATCGAATGATGAAGTGCGTGAAGGTTGCCCCACTGGAAATGAGTCCGAATCGATTCAGTTACAAACTTCTTTGCCTGACCGACCGCCTTTTCCAGCGATAAGCCCAACGCAAGACCAGCCGTGATCGCTGCCGAATACGTGCAACCGGTGCCATGAGTCGCGACCCCGAAAACTTTCAGGGCTGAAAACTCCACCACTTTGCCATTGGCAAACAGAATATCGACAGCGTGTTCCCCCGCCAGATGACCGCCTTTGAGAAGGATTCCGGTGCCGAATCTCTTCTGCAATTCTTTTCCTGCGTCATGCATCGATTGCCGATCGTTAATTTTCGTTCCAACTAATCGCTCTGCTTCATCGAGGTTTGGGGTAACGAGAGCCGCCAGTGGGAACAATTCCTTCTCATAACTCTCGATCGCAGCGGGTTCGAGGAGAGGATCGCCACCCGTTGCTACGAACACCGGATCGATCACCAGCGGAATCCGTGGCACGGACATCTTGTCCAGGTTCAGTAGCGTCTTCGCCACGGTCGAAACGATTTCCGCCGAGCAAAGCAGACCAGTCTTAATCGCAGCGATTGGAAAATTTTTTGCGAGCACTTCGATTTGCTCGCGAACAATTTTCGCGCTGACCGGCTCGATTCGCGAAACTTTTCCGGGAATTTCCGCAACGATACACGTCACGGCAGTCACTCCATAAACCCCCAGAGCAGAAAACGTTTTCAGATCCGCCTGAATGCCAGCGCCTGCGCTGCTGTCGGAACCCGCGACGCTCAGCGCAACTGGAACTGTCGCGGCGCTCTTTAAGCGCCGACCGTCGTGTTTGCCCATGGAGTTCGGCGGTCACAGACCGCCGCTACAGAATTACGTGCCGTCGTTCCCGATCGCTTCGACCGGGCAGCCTTCCATCGCCTCTTTGCAAAGTCCTTCTTCTTCCGGCGTCTCCGGTTGTTTATAGACGTAAGAATGGCCGCCGTCGTCGTTTCGCTTGAAATTGGCAGGCGCGGTTTCGCGGCACAAATCGCAGTCGATGCATTGATCATCGACATAGAATTTGCCCGGTACGTTTTCGGCGTATTTGTTCGCGGCATCGGCCATGGCATTTTTCCTTAAAAGTGAAGTGGAACGTTAGGAAGAAACCCTCGCGGCGCAAAACAATTTGCCCCCTAACGTTATTGCACGCAACCGCCAGATGCCGCTGGCACGTTAAGAGATAACGGATCAATCCTCCTTTCTGATGAAAAAGGAAACAGCCAAAACAGTCCGAGCTTTTGCGATTGAGCTCGTGATCTACGCGGTTCTTGTTGTCGCCTACTTTTTTCTCGTTCTGCATTTGCTGGGACAATGGCTGTACCAACTCGAAACTCATCATCGGTATCTCTATGCCACGGTCGCAATTTTGCTGATCATCGGGCAAGCGGTTCTCCTTGAAAGTCTCACCACTTTTTTGATTCGCCTCATCCGAGGCCGCTCCGAGTAGCGCCATGTTTTTTCCAATCTCAGGGGCTCATATCAATCCCATCTATCTGGCGATAGTCGGATTTCTTATCGGCATTCTTGGCGGATTCTTCGGAGTAGGCGGGAGCTTCATCGCGGGCCCCGCCCTCCGCCTCGCCGGTTTGGACTGGAATTTTGCAGTCGGCACTGATTTGGCGCACATCGTCGGAAAATCGGTGGTGGCCGCGAAACGGCACCGAGCCCTTGGAAACGTCGATCTTCGTCTCGGCTTGATCATGGCAGTAGGCACAATCGCCGGTGCGGAAGTAGGCGCGCAGGCGATCCAGATGTTGAAACGCGCGGGCAACGTCAATTTCGTGGTAAGCATCGTCTCGATTGTCGTCTATCTAAGCATTTCGACGTTCATGCTCTGGGAAAGCCGAAAGACATTATCATCGTCGAAGGGACGATCGCAGCGCGGCGTCGGAAAGGCAGCGAAATCAAAAAAAGACTATTCAGCGTTCGGTCCTGTGACGCGCGCGATTCAACGCCTCAAGGTTTGGCCGATGATTTCGCTGCCTGCATCGGGAATAAAAGCAATTTCCTTGTGGATGATTCTGTTGGTGGCTTTCGTCGGCGGAGTATTCAGCGGTTTTCTCGGCGGCGGCGCCGGTTACATTCGCATGCCGTCCATGGTTTATGTGCTGGGAATTCCCACGCATCTCGCAGTGGGAACTGATCTTTTCGAAATTATCATCTCCGCCAGCTACGGCACATTTAGCCACGCGATTAAAGGTAATGTGGACATTTTGATCGCGCTGGTCATGCACACCGGGGCAGCCATCGGCGCGCAGATCGGCGCCATCTCGACGCAATATTTTGCCGGCCCGAGAATTCGGCTGGCTTTCGTTCCCTTGCCGCTGATTGGTGCGGCCATTGTCATCTATACAATGTTCAGCGGCCACAAATTGTAACTGCAATGAAGATCTTGATTTGCAGCGATGGAATGCCGGCCTCCGAGAATGCGATCGACCTGGCAGCGTTACTAGCCGGTCCGTTGAAAGCTGAAATCACTCTTCTTGGGATCGTCGAGAAGTCGAGCGATGAGCAACCGCTGCGTGAAGCGCTCGAAAGACAAGCGCAATCCCTTCGGACACAAAATGCACAACCGGATATTGTCGTGCGCGCAGGCGAACCGGTACGCCAGATTCTCGATCAAACATCAAGCATCAGCTACGATCTCGTTCTTGTTGGCGCGCGCTGGACTGGAGCAAGCGGGAATTATTGGCGCTCCGAAAGAACATACGAAGTCATCAAAGCGATACAGCCGCCAGTGCTGGTGGCGATCGGTGAACGCAAACAGTTGAAACGGTTTCTCGTCTGTACAGGTGGAAAGGAATTCATCGAACAAGCTGTGCGATTCACCGGCGAGATCGCGGCCGCCGTGGGAGCCTCCGTAACTCTTCTGCACGTCATGGCCGAACCACCGGCTATCTATGTCAATCTGGTACGATTAGAGGAGAACGCTGATCAATTGCTGAAATCCAAATCGGAGCTCGGGACAAATTTGCTTCGACAAAAAAGAGAGCTCGAACGTCTTGCTGTTCCAGCCGAAGTGCGCCTTCGGCATGGCATTGTAATCGATCAAGTTTTCGAAGAAGTGCGCGCAGGCGATTACGATTTAATCGTGACCGGCACCTCCCAGGCGCGCGGTCTGCTCGGGCATTACATCATGGGCGATCTGACCCGCAGCATTTTGAATCGTGCAAATATCCCCGTCCTCGTCGCGCGCGCGGGGCCGCCGAAAGCGGGCCGGACTCTTTGGAAAGCGTTCAAAGGTTTATTCGGCGCGCGCTAAGGGCGACGAACCGACGTCGCCTTGCCTTTGCTTACTCGCATGCACACGCCCGAACAACCAACTCTGCAGAGCAGGCGGGTGAGGCGTTGGCTCGGGCATCTTTGGCGTGAATGGACGATCGAAAGTTGGCGCCCGATTTCTCCGGCTTTCGCCAAGCCAGAGCCTTTGAAGTGGAACGATGCCGAACTAACGGCGGCCTGGATCGGGCATGCCACCGTGCTCATCAATTTCTTCGGCATCAAAATTCTGACCGACCCGGTACTTTTCGCGCGCATCGGGATTCGATTACCAGGATTTACCATTGGCCCGAAGCGGTTGACTGCGCCGGCTCTCGAGTTCCACGAGCTACCCAAAATCGATGTCGTGCTTCTATCGCACGCGCACTTCGATCATTTCGATTTGCGCACGCTCCATCGTTTTGACGAAACCACCTGCGTTGTCACCGCTCCGAACACGGCAGACTTGCTAAAATGGACACGTCTTCGGGATGTCACGGAACTTCGCTGGGGAGAAGAGAAATCTCTTAACACCCCTGCCGGAGCTGTCACTATCAGCGCGTTTCAAGTCAAACACTGGGGCGCGCGAAAACAGCGCGACACTTATCGCGGCTACAACGGCTACGTGATGGAGTCCCGCAGTCGCGGGAGGCGGCGGATCTTGTTCGGCGGAGATACTACGATGACAAACACCTTCGCTGAATTGTCTCAGCACGGGCCTGTCGATCTCGCGATCATGTCAATCGGCGCGTACAATCCCTGGATCCAATCACACTGCACACCGGAACAAGCGATTGAAATGGCAAACTCCGCCGGCGCGCGATTTATCATGCCCGTGCATCATCAAACGTTCCGGCTCAGTTTCGAGCCATTCCGGGAACCCATCGAACGCTTTCAGGCCGCGCTCAGCAGCACTCCTGAACGCATCGCGCTACGGGAAATTGGTGAGACATTCGTTTTGCCGTGATCGCTTAACAATCACGGGCCGAGAACGAGTAAGAGAAGGCGCGAGCCCGTGGAGTGCTATTGCCACGCTGTTGCCACGATGTAATGTTTGGCCGCGCTTGCCGACGTAGCTCAGCTGGTAGAGCAGCGGTTTCGTAAACCGCAGGTCACGGGTTCGAATCCCGTCGTCGGCTCCAGCCTTCACTCGCGACAACCTGAGAGCGAAAGTGTCACGCCATAGCCCCGACGAAGGCGAATCGTTTGACACTCTACATCCAGAGGCTCCAGGAAAGTAGCGCGGATGCATCGCGCCAGACGCGGCTTGAAGTGTCGCCCAGCACAACCACGATTACATCCCTCCCGGGACGGGTACCGCTTGCGATGAGACATTTGCCTGCGGAATCGGTGTAACCAGTCTTCATCCCGTTACAGTAAGGCAGCCGTCTGAGAAGCTTGTTGGTATTTTCAAGCTCGCGTGTGCGACCGTTGGCGAAGCGAAAAACAAGCTGCGGAAGACAAACGATCGACCGGATTGTCGGATTCGCATAAGCAGCGCGCGCAATGAGCGAAAGGTCACGCGCAGTGGAATATTGTCCAGGTATCGGCAAACCATTTGGATTCACAAAGTGCGAATGCACAGCTCCAAGCTGTTGCGCGCGCCGGTTCATGACCTCTGCAAACGCATCGATGCTGCCTGCATTATCCCGGGCCAGACATCGTGCGACGTCATTGGGGCTTTTCACCAGCAATGCGCGCAGAAGATCGATCCGCTGATAAGTGTCACCCGCTTTGATGTTCAACTTCACGGGCTCAGCCATGGTATCCGTTGGTTGCACGGTAACCTGCCGATCCAGAAACCCGGTCTCCGCTACAATGAGCGCCGTCAGTAATTTTTGCGTGCTCGCTGGAGCCCTGAATTGATCCGGATTTTTTTCATACAAGGTTTTGCCACTATTCGCATCCACGACAATCACTGAAGCTGCACTGGTCCTTGGTATGCCCTCTGGAGTGAACTCTGTCGGCGCGGGGATTGTCTCCAGTGTTTCCTTCGACTTGGCGCGCGCGCGGTGGGAGCGGGTATGGGTCGATTTCGATGTCTTTGATTTGCGAGTCGGAGTGGGTTCAGCATCGGCGTTCTCTTGCTCGTCGGACGAGCTCGCCTTGGCGTGCTTGTCTTTAGCACTAACCGCCTTCGCCTTGCGGACAGGACCGGAGACCCCACCCGGTCGTACGGCCTCGGAGTCAGTGGCGTCCTGGCCCCACGCGTTTGGAACTGACGCCAGGATGAGAACGCAAAGGAACCAGAGCCAGCGGTGCGACAATTTCATGGGTCGGAAATTAGCGACAAAACGTTCGCTGACGCAAGGGCTGCGACGCATTTGTGGATTTGACCTCCGCACGTCCCCAAGGTCGACGAAGGAACGCTCGCTGTCTCCTCTGTCATCCTGAGCGAAGCGAAGGATCTCTCGAAGTTTGTCGCCTCACGCATCATAATCTGTGTAACCGTGCTCCTATTGCGAGGTTCCTCGCTTCGCTCGGAATGACACCGCTTACGATTTTCGCCCGTGCTCGATCAATTCAATCTCGTAGCCTTCGGGCGCGTCGATGAATGCAATTTTACCGGTGCCAGTTGAATGCGGCCCATCGGATAGCGAATAACCTTTTGCCTTCGCATGCTTGGCGAACTCTTCCAGGTCGTCCACTTCAAATGCGAGATGCGTAAGGTCTGGGCCGACCACGATCGGCCCGCTTTCATCAAATTTACAAATCTCAATTTCCCCGTCGCTATGGGGCGCTTTTAAAAAGACGAGCTGTGATCCGCGACCGGAAGTGTGACGGCGAAGCTCCTTGAGTCCCAGGACATCCTTGTAGAAAGAAACTGTTTTCTCCAGGTCTTGTACGCGGTATCGCGTGTGCAGCAGTTTCTTGACCATGGCTTACTTTATTCTCGCCCGATCCGGATTCAAACTCACATGCATGCCCTGCCGTCATCCCGAGTGAAGCCGAGGGCTCCTGTAGCCTCATCAGCGGTTGCTCTGCGGGATTCCTCGACTACGGTTTCGCTCCGCTCGAAATGACAAAAATACAGTTATGAAAAAAATCGGAATTCTTTTTGGCCAGGAACACAGTTTCCCACCGGCATTCGTGGAGCGGGTAAATCAGAAAACCGGCGGCAAAGACATCGTCGCGGAATTTGTCAAAATCGACAAGGTGATCCAGGGAGAGCCGTGCGGTTACGACGTGGTCATCGATCGCATCTCGCAGGACGTACCGTTTTATCGCGCGTGGCTGAAAAATGCAGCGCTCACCGGCACCGCAGTCGTGAATAATCCGTTCTGGTGGAGCGCCGATGAAAAATTTTTCAATAATGCCCTTGCTACCAAAATCGGTGTCGCCGTCCCGCGAACGGTTTTACTCCCATCAAATCAGCCGCCAGCGGACACGAACGACAAATCATTTCGCAATCTGGGTTACCCGCTCGATTGGGAAGGAATTTTCAGTTATGTCGGTTGGCCGGCATTTTTTAAACCGTTCGCAGGCGGCGGTTGGAAGAATGTCTATCGCTTGCATAACCCGGAAGAATTTTATCGCGCCTACAGCGAGACCGGCCAGCTGGTGATGATGCTGCAGGAGGAAGTGAAATTCGACATGTACTTCCGCTGCTATTCAATCGATCAACGTCACGTGCGGATTATGCCGTACGAGCCGCGGCATCCTTATCATTTGCGGTATCAAACCGAATGGCAGGCGCCGAAAGATATTCTCCAAAGAGTCGAGAAGGATGTGCTGACGCTAAACCAGTTTCTTGGTTACGACTTGAACACGGTCGAGTTTGCAATTCGCGACGGCGTGCCGGTCGCGATTGATTTTTGCAATCCCGCACCAGATGCGGAAGCGGCCAACGTGGGTCAGGAAAACTTCGAATGGGTGGTAGAGGCGGTCTCCGAAATGGCGATTCGTAAAGCGCGCGAGCACACTCCTGGCCGCGATAATCTGAGCTGGGGCAAATTCATGCAAGGGGCCGTGACACGACGCGCGCTAGGCGAGCTCGCGTAAGATCGACAAACAACTTCGCGTGTCATCCCGAGTGGAGCGAGGGACCTCACAAAGGGTGAGATATCACGCAAGCTGATTTGTGTCATAACGCCGTGTATGAGGTCCCTCGTCGTCTTCGCGACTCGGGATGACAGCGCGCTGTTTCTGGCGGAGACTTGCTACCCTCCATGAGCGCGAAGCAGCACACGTTTACTCTCGGCATCGAAGAGGAGTTCGCCATCATCGATCCGGAAACGCGCGAGCTGCGGTCGCACATCCAGGAAATTCTCGAAGGCGGGAAAGTTACGCTCAAAGAGCAAATCAAGCCGGAAATGCACCAATCGGTCGTTGAGCTCGGTACTGAAATTTGCCAGTCAGTTGTCGATGCGCGTGCCCATGTCGTCGAACTACGTACCAAACTCGCGGAACTCGCCGGTCGCAGCGGACTACAGATTGCTTCGGTGGGCACGCATCCGTTTTCGCACTGGCGCGATCAACTCATTACTCAAGGCGAGCGCTATCAGGAGATCGTCAAGGACATGCAGCAGCTCGCACGCGCCAATCTCATCTTCGGATTGCACGTGCATGTCGGCATTCCGGATCGTGAAATGGCCATTCACGTGATGAATCAAGCACGTTATTTTCTGCCGCACATTTATGCGCTCTCAGTCAATTCGCCATTCTGGGTCGGCCAGGACACGGGCTTGAAAGGTTATCGACTTAAAGTGTTCGAGCGTTTTCCGCGCACCGGGATTCCAGACGCGTTCGAGAGCCTTTCCGAGTACGAAGACTACTGCAAGTTGTTGGTCAAGACCGGTTGCATCGACAATGCGAAAAAAATCTGGTGGGACATTCGGCTGCATCCGTTCTTCGATACTCTGGAGGTGCGTGTATGCGATGCTCAAACGCGTGTGGACGATACGCTGGCAATTGCAGCGTTGATTCAGGCGGTTATCGCCAAACTTTTTAAATTGCTCTGGCAAAACACCACCTTCCGAATTTATCGCCGTCGTCTTCTGGACGAAAACCGATGGCGCGCAGCCCGGTACGGCATCGACGGAAAACTGATCGATTTCGGCAGGGAAGCGGAAGTGGAAGAGCGGAGCTTGCTAAACGAATTGCTCGAATTTGTGGCCAGCGAGGCAGACGAGCTCGGCACGCACCGCGAGATGGCGCACATCGAGCGCATCATGCGTGAAGGCACTGGCGCAGATCGACAACTGGCCGCGTTCGAACGCACGCATGATATGAAAGCGGTGGTCGATCATATCGTCGCAGAAACGTACGAAGGACTGGACGTGTCGCGACAAGCCGAAATGACCGGCTAAATTTTCTCAAGTCAACGAAGAGTGTTTCCCGGAACGCCTATTCAGAGTCCTCGCGCCCGAAGGCCAAGGTAACAACTAGACCTAGAACGCTGACTGCCGCCATCATTCCCAAAACTGCCGGGACGCCGAATTTTCCTTTCAAGATTGGCAGGACGAAAACACCGAGAGTTGCTCCGATTTTAGCTACACCCGCAGCGAAACCGCTGGCGGTACCCCGCAATTGTGTCGGAAACAAGACCGGCGCAAGCGTGAACGTGGTCGAATTAGGGCCGGCGTTCATTAACAAGTTGAACAGAATGAATCCGGCGAACACGAGCGGAATGCGTCTGCCTGCCGGAGAATTCGATATGGAAACAGCGATCATTAGTACCAGCATGCCGAGAGCCATGCCCGCGAAACCGACTGCCTGCATTCGGATTCGTCCGAATCGCGGAACGGCCCAAATTCCTACAAGAAAACCGAACAGCAAAAACAGATCGATTGCAGCGCTTCCTCTCGCGTCCGCGAAGTCACTGGTGAAAACGCCACCTCTCTTACCAGAAACATCAATCGCGCCGAGGATAATCGGAGTGAAGAGTCCGACACCGTAGGTGGCGATATCCATCAAGAACCAGGGAACGGCGACAAGCATGGTTCGAGCTCGATAGTCGCGAGAGAAAAGAATCGCTAGTCCGGGTGATTTCGAAGCCGGGACTGAATTTGCAACGTTTGGATCCCCGCCATCGCCTGTAATTTGTAGCACTGCTTCACGCTGCTCAGGCATGATCCGAAAAAATGCCTGCGCCGCCTCGGTGAATCTACCTCGAGTCATCAACCAATGCGGACTGTCTGGTTCCGAAAGACGCAGCAAGAAAAAGAGAAGCGCAATAGCGCCTTCGGTCGCCAGGAAAAGCCGCCAGGTCTGGGCGCTGTGCGCATTCTTTAGCAGGAGCAGTGCAACCACGGCGGCAAGCAACATACCGACTGATTGGCAGGCAATCGTTGCGACCATCATTCGCGCACGACTGCGCTTCGGCAACACTTCCGAAACGTAACTACTACTCGCTGGAAAATCGATGCCGACGCCGACTCCAACGAGAAGCTGACCGATGAAGAGCAGCGGGAAGCCGTTAGCCAGCGCGCTAATCGCGGCGCCCGCGGCGATGATTATCATATCGGCGAGCATCAACTTCTTCCGACCAAGACGATCTGCCATTGGCCCGCCAAGTCCGGCTCCAAAGACCGCGCCGAACACCAGACTTGCGCCGATGAGACCTACCACATCGGGTGCGAGATGAAACTCAGCGATCATCAACGGCATCGCCACCCCGAGAACAAAAATTACAAAGCCATCAAGCAACGTGCCTCCGGTCGAGAGCACCCAAAGCCATCGCTGGATCGGTTTCAGCGGCGAGTCGTCTAGCAGTGCCGTCAGACGTTGCGATGGCGACAAGTCAGTCAATTGGTTATGGCGTTGTTGTAGCCGCCTCGCTGTGTCGAGGCGCCGGAGCTGCGTTGCCATTCGGCACGGCGACACCCGCCGTGGCTACAATGGACTGCCTATTCAAGGCAAATGGAGAATCCGGTGAGCACGGCTCCGAACGAGTTACAAAGGACGACACACTTATGAAATGACTCCCATCGCTACTTTCGGCCCGCTTTCTTCCCGTCCTCGGCCTGATGATATTCACGACGGATCTCTGCTAGATTCACAGTTGGTTTGGGCAACTGCATGTTCATCTCTTCCATCTGCCGGACGATGATCTGCGAAATAGCCAAATCGCGAAACCACTTATGATTCGACGGAACGATAAACCAGGGAGCCTGCTCGGTGCTCGTTCTGTTAAGCACGTCCTCGAAGGCCTCGATGTAATCACCCCAATATTCGCGTTCTTTGTAATCCGAGTCACTGATCTTCCATTGGCGATCAGGGTCATCCAGTCGCTTCTTGAACCGGGCCAGTTGTTCCTCTTTCGAAATATGCAGGAAAAATTTGAGAATCGCTGTGTTGTTTTCAGTCGTGATTAGCCGTTCAAAGTCGTTTATCTGATCGTAACGTTTTGACCAGACCTTTTCCGGTGCCAGCTCGTGAACTCTTACTACCAACACATCTTCATAATGGGATCGATTAAAAATTGCGATTGAGCCTTTGGCTGGCACATGCGGATGTACTCGCCACAGAAAATCGTGCGCTAGATCTTCTTTCGTCGGTTCCTTGAAGTTGGTAGAGATGCAACCCGATGGATTCAAGCCAGTCAAAACGTGACGGACTACGCCGTCCTTGCCAGCAGCGTCGAGCCCCTGCAACACAATAAGAAGCGAATGCTTGTTCTCGGCGTACATCCGGTACTGCAGCTGGTCCATCTTCTGCAGGTTCTTTTGAATCTCTAACAAAGCCGACTTGTGCGACTCATGTTTGCCATGATATCCGGAATCAAAATGTTTTAGCCTGATCTTGGAGTCCGGCTTTACGATGAATTTCTTTCTATAGTCAGACATGTGTTCTCCTGCTCCTAACTTAGCTAATCGCCTCTGGCTCACGTGTGGTGGGCCCTCGGAGTGACTGGAAAATCGACCTCTTCCACAAGCGAGCGGGGTCCAGGACTCCATAAAGCCCCAGTTTGACAACGTCCTGCACGATCATCCAAACGAGATTGTAAGCCCAAACAAAGCCGATAATCCTCCAGGAAAGTGGCGGCACCAGCCAACCCTGGCTGCACATGAGCACCGCAGCGATCTGAGTCGCGACAATTGCAAAGAAGAGCCTGAGGTTTGGATACGGTGGCTTCCACAAAGCTCCGCGGGTGCGAGTCACGAATAACATGAGGTGACCACCCGCTACCAGTTGAAGAAACATCATTGTCTGTAGTTGTGGATGATCGAGATGGTGAAGCGTGTCGCCCAGGTAGAGCAGACCAAAGCTTTGAATAACTCCAAGTAAGCCCAGTACGGACGAAATCACCAAGACACGGTCCAATTCCCATTTGACCGGTTGAGGCGGCACGCTGGCATTATCGAAAGCGATAGTCATGATCGGCACGTCGTCCAGGAGAGCTAGTGCGATCAGCATGATCGCGGTCAACGGAAAGAAATGATAATAAATCGATGCAAGCACAACAAACACCATGATGGCGATGGTCATGGCGATGCGGTATAACACATAGCTCATCATCCGCTCAAAGATACGTCTGGCTTCCGCGATCCCTTCGATAATGACAGACAAACCGGGGGCAGTTAGAATTAAAGCTGCTGCTGCTCGAGCCGCTTCCGTCGCTCCGGAAACGGCGATACCTACATCTGCTTGCTTGAGAGCGGGAGCGTCATTGACGCCATCGCCGGTCATTCCCACGATGTGGCCATTCTCCTGCAGTATTTTTACAATGGCGTATTTATGTTCCGGGAAAACCTGAGCGAAACCATCGGCCTGATCGATTTTCTCCGCAGCATTCAACGGGATCTGGCCTTTTGTAACATCACCGGGGAACAGTTCTGTTGCTGGCTGGATATTAGCGCCCATGTCCAGTTCCGATGCGATCTGCCGCGCGATAGCCACGTTATCGCCGGTAACCATCTTTACCTTGACTCCGTAGGCCCGAGCCCTTGTTATGGTGCTCTTGGAATCCGGTCGAGGCGGATCCAGTAACGGCAGGATTCCCAGGAACGTCCAAGGGCCATCGCCTTGGGCGACAGCGACGCCAATAGTGCGATAGCCGCGACTGGCTAAACTGTCTACGGCCTGGCTGGCTTTGATGAGCTCGCTACCAGAGAGCTTTGCTAGCGCGAGGATTACTTGCGGGGCACCTTTGGTAACCCGAAAAAGCTTACCGGAAGTGTCCTTAATCGTTGCCTCGGTCCGTTTGTCCACCGGATCGAAGGGGACATACTTTTCCTGTTGATAGCTCTTAAGTATGGCAGGGTCTTTCAGCCCAGCCATTATTGCGAGATCAATCGGATCGTCATCTGCCGCGCGCGAGGCCAGCGATGCCATGAGAATCAATGTTGCCGCATCGGTGTCAGCCCAGGGCGCTGGTTCGCCAAGGGTCAGCTTGTTCTGGGTCAACGTGCCAGTCTTATCGGAGCAAAGCACATCAACGCCGGCCAATTCCTCGATTGCCTCCAGCCGGGAAACGATTGCTTTACTCTTGGCAAGCCTCCGGGCGCCCAGAGCCATGGTTACCGAGAGTACCGCAGGCATGGCCACAGGCACTGATGCTACCAACAGGATAAGAACGATTTCGGCGAGCCTTAACAAAACAGTTCGATCGTAATGCCCGCGCATGTCGAAAAGACGGCTGGCTACCAGGATCACAACCAAAACCAGCGCCAGGATAATCAAAAAGTTGCCGATCTTCATTACGGCTCTCTGAAAGTGGGAAACACTTCCAGCGCCTGCCACTAGTTTTGCGGTGCGTCCAAAAAACGTGTTCACTCCAGTCGCAGTAATCACTGCGACCATTTCGCCCTGTTTGACGACGGAGCCCGAGTACGCGTCCTCGCCGGATTTCTTGGTGACCGGCAGCGATTCCCCCGTCAGCGCAGATTGGTCGATACTGATGTAGTCGCCCTGGATGAGCTTACAGTCGGCGGGCACGACGTCGCCGAGATATAAGCGAACGATGTCTCCAGGGACGAGTGTTCGCGCATCGACTTGCTCCCATTTTCCACTGCGAAGCACACGCGCTTTTAAAGCCAGAGAATTCTTCAAAGCGTCGAGTGCGTTGGAAGCTTCGTGTTCCTCCCAGAAGCCTAACAAGGCGTTGAACAGTAGAAGTGACGTAATGATCGCCAGATCCCCCCGGTCTCCGACAACAAGTGCCATCAGGGCCGCAGCCTCGATCATCCAGGGTATGGGTCCCCAGAAATAAGGGAGAAAGGCAGAAAGCGCGCTTTTCTTTTCTTCCGGCAACGCATTTGGGCCGTATTTACTCAGCCGTTCCTGGAGTTGGCCGGAATTCAGACCGGCCTTGGGATCAGTCCCAAGCGTCATCAGAATTTCTGCGACGGTGGGACTAGTGGATCCCCCGGCATCAGGCTCTGCCATGAACAACTCCTCGGCTCATTCGATAGGAGGACGTGATAACTGGTCCGGTCTTCGATGACTAGAAAAAATCCAACAAACAGCGATGCCCAATGCGCGCTCCATGGCGACGCGGCCCTCTACATCGCCTTATAGTCGACCGTAATGGTGCGATAAAGCATGGCGCCGTGCTGCGCGGAGAAATAAAAAAGCTCCAGCATCGTCGCGCCGACCATCCATTGATAGCCAACCAGCGTCTGGATGACGTCGGTGTCAGTGTCGCGGGAACGTGACACCAGTTTTCCCGTCCCGTACTTCTCGTCGAAGTATTTGCGAATTTCCCCCATCC
>Ga0193721_1000081_pt1 | contig 29965 bp, 27 predicted proteins | sample U2s2metaG_FD_145078 | JGI IMG/M metagenome (GOLD analysis project Ga0193721, IMG submission 145078) | Soil microbial communities from a riparian zone of the East river system, Colorado, United States - U2s2 | ecosystem: Environmental > Terrestrial > Soil > Riparian zone | place: USA: East River...
GCCGGGCCGTCCGTCTTCTGTCGTGTGATCACTAGAGCGGCGCGCCCAGCGGTCGCGCCCTACCAGTTGATACACGAACAGACCGGCGGCGGCGACAGCCAGCGCGATCGTCATTGCAACAATCTTTCGACCGGTGCGTCGCTTGATCGACCGACTGGGCTCGATCTCGGATTCGAGCTTGATTCCTTCCGGCGTAATCTCAAAAGCCCAGGAAAAGATCAGGGCCACCGGAAAGCCGAAGATGATTACGATAATAAATATCTTCATCACCCATGGCGGCGCGTCGAAAGCCGGCAAGAAAATCGATGCCGCCTGAAGCAAAAGCCACGCGACAACCGCGTACGCGACGGCAACCCTGTAGACATTGCGCCGCTTTAGCTCAGCGAAGAAATTCATCGGTTCGCCTTGCCGTCTGGAGTGCTCACTTCAATTGGTCGTCGGCCAGGCCCAGAGTACGTAACAACGCGTCCCACCGCGGATCGTCGTGAAGATTCTTTAGCAGCACATCTGGGCGCAAACCGGAAATGCCGGCGTCGCGTTGGCGGCGTGCGCGTTCCAGCCATTCGAAAGCTTTATCTCGGTCATTACGGTATCCGTAAACCTCCGCAATCTGGTAGGCAGCGACTTCGCCATTCTTTGCGATTAACTCTGCCAGCGCCGCATCGGATTCAGGAACTCGCTTTTGACCCCAGCGCGCGCAGCTCACGGTCAGGAGCCGTGCCCAATCGGCCGTATCCTTTTCCGCCGCCGTCGCCGCTTCCTCGAATTTACCCTCCAAGAGATAAGTCATTCCCAAGGCTGCGTAGGAATTCGGCGCCGATGGATTCAACTCGATGACCCGCGCATATTCCGCGCGCGATTCCTCCTGATTTCCTGCATTCGACAGACTGTTTGCGAGAATCGCTCGGGCCCGGGCATTCACCGGATCCAATGCAACCGCCCTCCGTGAAAGATCGAAACCCTGCTGGGGTTGGCTGCGCGTAAAGGCGAGACTCCCCGCCCACTCCAGCAGCGTCGGATCTTGCGGGGCCAAGGCAAGAGCCTTGCGCAACGTCTCGGCAGCACCTTTCCAGTTGTAATCGAAATTTGTTTCGATCACCGCTTTGGGATACAGGGCATCCGGCAAGTCGGGTTCAATGGCGAGCGCTCGTTCCACCGCATCACGCGCAGCGGCAAGATGATCGTTGAAGCCTTTCTGGCCGCCCTCGGTGCCATAGTTGCAATCCCAGACGTGAGTCTGGGCCAACCCCGCCCACGCGAGCGCGAATTTGGGATCCAACTCCACCGCGCGTTGATAAGCGGCCCGCGCTTGATCCGTCTCTTTTTCTGAGTGGCGATTGATAAAAAAGCGGCCCTGCAAATAAGCTTCATGCGCCTCGACGTTTTTCGTACCGCCTTTCTCCGCCGCGCGCACTTCGGCCTGAATCTGCGCCTTAGTTGTCGGATTGGCCGCGCCACCCGTCAGCTGACCGCGCAACTGTTCGACGATAGTTTGGGCAATCTCGGTTTGGACGGCGAAGACATCCTTCAAATTGCGGGTGTAATTTTCCGACCATTGCTCTTCGCCCGTGTTAGCCTGAGTGAGTCGGGCTGCGATGCGCACCACATCGCCGGCTTTGCGCACACTTCCCTCAACTAGATGCGCCACGCCGAGTTTCTCTCCGATTTCCTGCGCGGTGGCGTTCTTGCCTTTGAAGGAAAAGGCCGAAGTCCGCGCAGCAACGTGCAGACCGGGAATTTTTTGCAGCACCGTCAGCAATTCCTCGCTGATGCCGTCGGAAAAGTATTCGCTTCCTTTGTCGTCGCTGAGATTGGCGAACGCCAGCACGGCAACGGACTTGGCATTGATCTCCGATTTGGATTCCGCCGAGGCCCCCGCCGCACCAGACTGCTCCGTCGGACCTCGCGCAATACTGACAAAACGCCAGAGCAATCCGCCGCCAATTGCCAGCAACAGTGCAAGAATCAGCAGTTCGGTACCAGTCACCCGTTGCGCGCCGCGTTCTCCGTGATACCAGGCCAGGACCAGCGTGACGAAGAGCCCCACACTCAGCACGATGATGACGAAGCGCATCGTTTGTTCGGGCCAGCCAAATCGCTGCGCGACAATGTCGATGCCCTGGAGCAGCGCGAACGCCGCCGCGACATAGGCCAGCGTCCATTGCACCAGCTTGCGCTGCTTCAGCCGTCGAAAGAATTCATTCATCGCGGCGAGTCTTTCTTACACAGATCTTCACGGGCCCACGTGTTCGTGCGTGGTGAGCAGTTGTTGAAAGCTGGGATCGTTGCGGATCGGGTCCCAGACCGGATCGATTTTTAGGCGCGCAATGGAAACCGTCTCACCCGCCGGGATGGTAAGTAACCGGCGGAGAATTGCGATCGCGTCGGATGCGGCTCCGGTGCGAGCTTCGACTTCGGCAAGGCCGGCCAGATTGGAATTACCGAGAAGCGCATCTTTCTCCGGCGGGAGTAAGTCCACAGCCTGCCGCGCGAGTTTGAGAGCGTCGGCGTCACGTTTGAGCGCGAGATAAACCCAGATCAATTCTCTCATTGAAACGCGCTCGTTCGGCCGCTCGCATAATCTTTCCTCGAGCAGTTGTCTCGCTTTTTCTGCGTCGGCTTGTGCGCCGGCGAAATCGCCGGCCAGAGCGCGGATGGTAGCTTTCGCGGAGAGCCGTCTGCGCTCATCCGCGGCGGTATCGGCACCAGTCTCCCAAATTTTCAGGGCTGCTTGGAAATTGCGCGCGAAAACAAAGGTATAGGCGCGATCACCGGTCACGCTCGCAACGATACCGGAAGCGGACGACGAGATGAGATCGTTCGTCGACGGAAAGGTCGCGAGTACGCCTTGCGCTTTTCTTATGTCACCGCTCCCGTTCAAAATCGCGAGGAGCAACGCGCGCATACCGATCACGTCGGCCGGGTCGATGCTAAGTGCATACTTGCCGGCGCGCTCGGCATCTTGCCACATACGCAAGATGCAATAAGTCTGAGCAAGATTTCCGGCTACATCGGCATTGCGTGGATCCTGCTCGAGAGACTTCTTGAGCGTATCCAAACAGCGTAGCCATTGCCCCTGCCTGCGATAGACATAACCGGAATATTCGAGCGCCTGCGCGTTGTTAGGCTGTAACTGGAGCGCGCGCCCAAACTCGGCCAATGCCTGTTCGTACTGCCGATAGCCGTAGTAGTAAAAAAGGCCGTGCGCGACGTGCGCTTGCGCCAGATCTGGCGCAAGAGCTAGCGCATGCTCTACCGTTTTTTTAACTTCCGCGAGCTCTGCATCGGTGAACGTTTCCACGAACCAGTGTTGACCCAAACGACACTCAGCAAGGCGAGCCATGGCGAGCGCAAAATTTGGGTCGCGCGCAATGGCTTGCTGATACCACGCGACAGCTTGGTCGAATGACTCCGGCCTCAGGGAGGCATTCGCCGCACGGAGCTGGGACTCGCCTTTCAGAAAGAGATCATACGCTGCGGTGTCCTTGGTTGGCGCGGTGGCGAGCGTGCTAGCTTCGGCCGGGGAGAGCTTCGCCTGAAGCGAATCGGCGATTTCCTGCGCTACTTCGCTCTCCACGGCAAAGACATCCTTGATGTCGCGATCGTAGGTTTTAGCCCATAGGTGTGAGTCAGCGCGCGCATCGATGAGCTGCACATTGACGCGCACTTTGTCGGCGGCTTTCTGGACACTCCCTTCGAGAACCGTCGCGACTCCAAGCTGTTGCGAAACCGTCTTTAGATCTTCCGGCTTACTCTTGTATCTCGCGGTGGAAGTGCGTGAGATCACCTTTAGGTCGGCAATACTCGCGAGTTTCGTCAGGATTTCATCCTGAATGCCGTCGGCGAAATAAGCCGCACCTTTGTCGTCGCTGAGGTTTTCGAATGGCAACACCGCAATCGATTTTTGCGGAATGGATGAACCTGTCGCCGTCTCGGTGCCAGCCCCAGTGGCTGTATTTCGGGCCGTGTAGCGACCGATAAAAACCAATCCTATCGAAAACACTACGCCGATGACGACGACATAGATCCACGCGTAAGATTTTCTGCGTGACTGCGCCGCACGATCGACATCTTCTGTGCGCTTCAGGCCTTGCGGCGTCAATTCAAAAGCCCACGCGATCACGAGCGCGATCGGAAAGCCGATGACAATCGCGAGCACGACCAGTCGCACCGCCCAATTCGGAATGTCAAAAAACGGAAAGACCTGCGTCGCGACTTGCACCAACAACCAACCCACGACCGCATACGCGACCGCGACCTTATAAACGTTGCGCCGTTTGAGCTCACCGAAGAAACTCTTCGGGTTCATTGCGTTGGTTTTGCCATAAGCCTCAATTCGGAACAAGACGAAGGATGATTACCGGTTTGTTCGTTTTCGTTCCCGGAGAGAAGGCGGCAACCTAACAAAACGGAGACCATGATATCTCATCATCTGGCCGATTCAAAGCTTCCGACTTGTAAGCTTTGATTTGTTTTTAGCGTGATTCGTGTGTTTCGTGGGCAAAAATCCAGAATAGTCAGGAGATCGTCATGTCACATGGAACATCTGAATCGAAGCGCTTGCTGACTCACGCCATCGCCGAATGGGCTTGCGCTCTGAAGTATGAGCATCTTTCTCCGGCGGCCATTCAAGCAGCGAAATTATTTTGGTTCGACTCCATCGGCTGCGCGCTGGGCGGCAGTCAGCAGGATGATGCAAAGGTCTTGCTGAAGCATTATCGCGCAATGGGCGGTCCCGCACGCGGGAGCAGCGCCACCGCGTTCGTTTCCGGTTTCAAAACGAATCCTGTCGATGCAGCGTTTTTGAATGGTCACATGATGCGCGCGATGGATTACAACGACATTTATTGGAAGGCCGATCCATGCCACCCAAGTGATCTCATCGCCGCGCCGCTGGCGTTATGCGAAACCGAAGATCTGAACGGAAAGGATTTAATTCTCGCCACAATCATCGCCTACGAAATTGAAATGCGTCTTTGTGAAATCGGCCGCCCGGGTGTGCGTGAATATGGCTGGCATCATGCCACATTGAGCGCCTTTGCTGCGCCGGTGGCAGCGGGTTGCGTATTGAATCTCTCGCCGGAACAAATGGTGTCGGCCATCGGCATCAGCGCATCGCGAACATTTTGCCCGGGGGCGGTCACCGCCGGCAAACTCACCAACATGAAAAACACTGTTGATCCTTGGGCTGGACGAATGGGCGCCGAAAGCGCGCTCCTTGCGCGAGAAGGATTCTCCGGTCCGGAGCATATTATCGATGGGAAAGAAGGTTTGTTCGCCGTGTTCAGTCACGTGCAATACAAGGGACAACCGGCGAGTTTCGACGGCGAGGCGCTGGTTGCCGATCTGCCCAGCTCAACCAAATCTCACTATCGAATTCTCGATTGCGGGATGAAGAGCTTCCCGATCGAAGCGCTAAGTCACGCGCCGCTCACAGCCATGATGAAGACGGTTAAGGAAAACAAGATCAAGGCCGGCGACGTGAAGGAGATCAAAGTCGAAGTGATCGCCCGCGCCGCTGACATTCTTGGCGATCCGCATAAGTATCGACCCGACTCGAAGGAAACCGCCGATCATTCGCTGCCTTATTGCATGGCAGTCGGACTGGTGGACGGAATGGTAACACCCTTGCAGTTCAAAGAGCACCGTGTGTTGGACAAGTCGCTGATTCCAATCATGGACAAGATAAAAGTGGTCGCTAATGAAGAGTTCGAAGCGCTCTTTCCCAAGTTCCAGCCGAGTCGGGTGACCATCACAACAAACGACGGCAAGCAGCATTCCACTCGCGTCGATGTGCCCAAGGGCGATCCTCGCGATCCGATGACCGAGGAAGAAATTGCGGTCAAATTCACAGCGCTTGGCGGCGACGTAATCGGGAAGGACCAATGCGAGAAATTGCGGAAGGCCATCATGAATTTGGACAGTGCCGACAAGCTTGATGAGCTGCTCGAGCTGACGATCGCGCACTGAGTTGTAGCCACCGGCCTATGGCCGGTTCCACCTCGCGCCATTCTTCACAATAACGAGACGGCCCGCAGGGCCGTGGCTACAGCGCGGCTATAGCGGCTACAGTTTTATTTAAAGTGCTGTACGATTTCCCATGAAGCGTGATTTCGGGCGGCGGCCGCCACGTCTGGGACGCATCTTCGCAACAGGTCCTCTTTACTTTGCCACCTTCTGCACACACGGACGACAGCAGGTTTTGGCAAACCATGAGGTCCACACAGTGTTCGTTCTTTTTGCCAAGAGCGCCGAGTGCAACTTCAACGTCGCAGTAGGTCGCTATGTGATCATGCCTGATCACGTTCATCTATTCGTCCGCGGACACCACGATTTCAGATTAGGTCCATGGATCGGCGCGCTAAAACAAACGCTGGCAAAAGCAGCCAGGTTACCCCGAGAAAGAGGACAGATATGGGAAGAAGGATTTTCGACCACGTCTTGCGAAGTAACGAGAGCTACTCGCAAAAGTGGACTTACGTTCGTGAGAATCCCGCTCGCGCCGGATTGATTAAATCAGCAAAGGACTGGGCTTATCAGGGAGAGATCATTTACATCGATCGCGCCTGATCTGCTGTAACCATCGGCCTGCGGCCGTACCAGAGAAAAGGATTGAAGGACGGCCCACAGGGCCGTGGCTACAGGATTCGGCGATTGCCTTTGAGACAATTTACGTCGTTGCACTCCCCTCGCCTGCGCCGAACTGAATTCCCTGCGCCAGGGGCAGCTCACTGGAAAAATTGATCGTGTTCGTCTGGCGGCGCATGTAGCTCTTCCAGCAATCGCTTCCGCTCTCGCGGCCGCCGCCGGTATTCTTTTCGCCGCCGAACGCGCCGCCGATTTCCGCGCCGCTGGTTCCGGTATTCACATTCGCGATGCCGCAATCGCTGCCAACTGAGCTTACGAATCTCTCTGCTTCGCGCACGTCATTTGTGAAGATGGACGACGTCAACCCCTGTGGCACATCGTTCTGGATCGCGATTGCTTGATCGAAATCGCGATATGTCAGCAAGTAAAGCAGCGGACCGAAGGTTTCGTGCTTCACGATCTCGAAATCCGGTTTGGCAGTTGCCAGACAGGGTTTCATGTAACAACCACCGGGAACAGTGAGTCGATCTCCGCCATAAAGGACTTCACCGCCTTCATCTTTCAATCGCTGGATCGAATGCTGCACGAGATCGACTGCGCTTTTGTCGATGAGCGGTCCCATCACGGTCTTACGATCGAGAGGATTTCCAATTGGCAGACTCTTGTAAGCAGCAAGCAGTTTATTGCGAACTTTCGATGCGACCGATTCATGCATGATCACTCGCCTTGTAGAAGTGCAACGTTGTCCGGCCGTGCCCACAGCGCCGAAAAAGATCGATTGCGTAGCCATATCGATATCGGCGGTCGGCGCAACGATCAGCGCGTTGTTGCCCCCAAGCTCCATAATTGATCGGCCCAGGCGGCCATGAACTGTTTTTGCGACGTTAAGACCCATGGCCACCGATCCAGTAGCCGAAATCAATGGAATCCGGTGATCATCAGACAGTTTTTGGCCAACCGTTTTGCGATCGCCCATCAGCAGTGTGAAAATCGCCGGATCGGCTCCCGTTTCGCGGCAAACGCGCTCGCAAATTCTTGTGACAGCAATAGCGGTGAGCGGCGTTTTCTCCGAAGGTTTCCAAACCGTTGCGTCGCCGCAAACGGCAGCGAGCGCGGCGTTCCATGACCAGACAGCGACCGGGAAATTGAAAGCGCTGATTACTGCGATGACTCCCAGCGGGTGCCATTGTTCCATCAGCCGGTGACTCGGTCGTTCCGATTGAATTGTCAGGCCATAAAGCATGCGCGACTGGCCGACCGCAAAGTCGCAGATATCGATCATTTCCTGCACTTCGCCTTCGCCCTCAGCGATGATTTTGCCAGTCTCGAGAGTGACCAACTGGCCAAGCTCGTGTTTCAGGTCGCGCAATGCGTTTCCAAGACGGCGAACAGTGTCGCCGCGCACCGGACCCGGAGTGGTACGCCATTTCAAGAACGCTTCCTGCGCGCGGGCTATCGCCTTATCGTAATCGCCGTCCGATGCGGTACGTACGCTGGCGATTCGGCGTCCATCAATCGGTGAAATCTTATCGATCTTTGCGCCGCCACCGCGCCATTCGCCATCGAAGACGCCATCGTTTACATCAGTAAGACCGAGCTTTTCAAAGACTGACTTCATAGGTAGGCGGAAGACAGGCGTCTTCGCCTGTCATGGCAGACGGGCCTCTGGCCTGTCGCAGGAACCGACAGGCGGGACGCCTGTTTGCCATAACAGCCGCGACGGCCGTTTTCCCTTCATTTCCGTTTCTGACAATATTTCCGCATTGCATCCATCGCTTCATCGACCACCTCCGCTGTGATGTCGAGTGGTGGGCGAAACCGAATTGAATTCTCGCCTGACCGAAGCGTAAGAACGCCGAGATCGAAAAAGCCTTTCCAAAATTCCTCGCGCGTTTTTGCGTCTGGCAGATCGAAAGCAAGAAATAGTCCCCGGCCGCGAGCGGCGGAAATCCATGGCTCTTCCTTTTGCAGATCGCGCAGTTGATCCAAAAAATATCCGCCCACCTTTGCAGCATTTTCGACCAAATGTTCTTTCTCGACGATGCGCAGAAAATGAGTCGAGCGCACCATATCGGTGAAATTTCCACCCCAGGTTGAGTTCAACCGGCTGGATAAGCGAAATGCGTTGTCCTTCACTTCATCGATACGCGGCCCAGCCATCACTCCGCACACTTGCGCCTTTTTTCCAAACGCCATCAGATCGGGCACCACGTTGAAATGTTCGCAGCACCAGTTGCGGCCCGTGGCCCCCATCCCGCATTGCACTTCGTCGAAGATGAGGAGGATATCGTTTTCGTCGCAAATCTTTCGCAACGTCTGCAACCATTCACCTCGGAAATGATTATCACCGCCTTCGCCCTGGATCGGCTCGATGATGATGGCGCAGATGTCGATCCCGCGTTGATCGATGAAGTCACGGATTTCGCGCTCCGCGTTCTGTTCGCGCGTAATTACGTCGGCTTCGCGCTCCGATTCCGGTAGCGAAAAATCGATGTGTGGACAGGAAACGCGCGGCCAATCGAATTTCGCAAACAAATCCGTCTTGCGGGGATCGGTATTCGTTAGGCTCATGGTGTAGCCGCTTCGCCCGTGAAACGCCCTGCGGAAATGCAAAACCTGCGTGCCACGCTCGCCATGGCCCGCCGCCATGTTCTTGCGAACCTTCCAGTCCATCGCCGCCTTCAAACAATTTTCGACTGCCGGCGCGCCGCCCTCGATAAAAAGATAACGCTCCAGCCGCGGCAACCCGACTACACGCTCGAAGGTCTCCACAAATTCCGCGTACCCCTCCGAGTAGACGTCAGAGTTGGCGATCTTGACTTTCGCAGCGCGAAGAAGATCGCGCTGCACCGCGGGATCATCAAAGTGCGGATGATTGAATCCGATCGGCATTGAGCCAAAGAATCCGTACAGATCGATGAGCCGTTTGTTAGTGACGGCGTTGTACAAGTACGAACCCCGACTCTTATCGAGATCGACTATGACTTTGAAGCCATCGAGTAAGACATGTTGCTCGATTGTTTCGAGAACCTTCGACGGCACTATTGCTTTTTGTTTTTCGCTCTTTGTGGTGCGGCTTCGAGATGAAGCAGCCTCCGTGAGCACGGGCGGCATACTCATTGTCGATCCTAATCTGTAGCGTGAACGCGGTCAATGGTACGGCGCGACCTCCCGGCGCGTCGAAAATGCAAACAGAAGACCTTTAGCGGACGCCCCGCGCTTCGTCGCTACCGCTAAACAATCCCGTCGCGAAGGAGCTCGTGTTTTCCGGCGAGCAACTCCTGCACCAGTTGATAGCCGCGCCTGTCGACGTTGCGCATTGTGCCGGCGAAATGATGATCGATTCGCGTCTTCGCGGAGCGGCAGAAATAGTCTGCGACGCTGAGAACTTCATCCGCCGGTTTCCCCTGGCCAAGCAACCATTGCGCGTAAGAACAGGTCGCGCTGATCGCAAACAGCTCTGTGGCAACTCCTACAAAGCGCGAGAGCAACAGTTGCTCACGATCGAGTTTCGGCCCAAACCGCGCCATTGCATGAAACAAGCCGCGCGCGAGTCGTTTGCTCGTGCGCGCTGCGTAATCGATATGCCCTTGTAATGTGACGTGCAGGTTCTCGATCCTGCCCGCGCCATTCATCAGCCACTGACGCGGATACCAGCCGGCATAAAATTTTCCGGAACTGAAAACGGCTTTCGCGCGCTCGGACATCGGCAGTTGCGTGTTGAAAATTCCGCCGCCGACTTTCAAGTGCGGATCGAGCGCTTCGCGCGCAATGAACAAGCGCATGATTTCGCTCGAGCCTTCAAAGATCGTATTGACCCGGCAATCTCGCAGAAATCTCTCCACCGCAATCGGTGGCTCACCTCTTCCAGCCAGCGATTGCGCAGTTTCGTAGCCGCGACCGCCGCGCACCTGCATCGCGTCATCGGCAATTCTCCAAGCCGTCTCGGTTGCCCACATTTTGCACATGGCAGTTTCGATGCGCAGATCACCGGACTTACGATCGAGCAGCGACGAAGTGAGGAAGGTCATCGCTTCCATGGCGAAAACGTTACCGGCCATTTCGGCGACCTTGCCGGCAATCGCGGCATGTTTGCCGATCGGCACGCCCCATTGGATGCGTTCGCCTGCCCACTTGCGCGAGATCTCGAGCAGTCGCTTGGAAAGGCCCACGCACGCTGCAGGCAGTGTGAGTCGCCCCGTATTCAATGTCGTGAGCGCTACTCTTAATCCGGCGCCTTCCTTGGATATGATATTTTCGCGCGGCACTCGCACGTCGGTGAACTTCACGACTGCGTTGTAAAGCGCGCGCAGCCCCATAAACCGGCAGCGATAAATGATTTCCAGCCCAGGTGTATCGACATCGACAATGAATGCCGTGATTTGCTTGCGCTCCTTCCCGCCTACCATCTTCGACGGCGTGCGCGCCATCACCACCAGCACGCCGGCTTTCACACCGTTGGTGCACCAAAGCTTTTCGCCATTTAGAACGAATTCACTGCCATCAGGGCTGGGCTCAGCACGCAGGCTCATAGTCGCTGGGTCTGAGCCAGCATGCGTTTCCGTCAATGCGAACGCTGAGATTTCTCCGCCTGCAACGCGTGGCAGATACTTTTGTTTCTGCTCTTCTGTGCCGAACAGGAGCAGGGGTTGCGCGACTCCGATCGATTGATGAGCGGAAACAAGCGCTGCAACGTTTCCATCCCAACTCCCAAGCAAAACTGCGGCCCGTCCATAATTGGATTGTGACAGTCCGAGTCCGCCATATTTCTTCGGTACCTTGATTCCAAACGCACCGATCTCCGACAGTCCCTTGAAATTTTCAGGTGGAATTTCGCCGGTGCGATCGATCTCGTCCGGGTCGACATGTTCGCGCAGATAACTTTCCAGCTTCTGCAAAAATTCTTCGCCCGTCGCTCGATCTTCAGCGCTCTGCGCCGGATACGGGTAAATCCGATTAAAATCGTAGCGGCCGACAAAAAGGTTGCTGGCGAAACTGCCGCGGTCCTCGAGCGGGTCGCGTGCCGCTTCGGCTAGTTCGAGAGCTTCCCGCTGGCCTTTCACCATCTTCGACGTGTCGATAACGGCGGCTGCAGGCTTCTCTGGCTCGCCACCGGACGAGTCCGTCCGACTGGCGGATTTCGCGCTGGTTTCCGCAGCGATTTGTTTTTCGGGTGCTTCGAGTGGGGATTTCATTGCTGCTTATCGGAAGACAGCCTTCCAGGCTGTCACGGAAGGCAGGCTTCCCAGCCTGCCCGGTTTTAGCAACATGAAAATCGACAGGCCAGGAGGCCTGCCTGCCATGACAGGCGACGACGCCTGTCTTCCAGTGTCAAATTTCATAAAATGTCGTTCCATCACGGGCGTGCTTTTTCAATATTTCGCAGGGCAAAAACTTCTCCTCACTCTGCGCCAGCCGTTCCAGTTCATCGACGACTTTCTTTAGTCCAAAATGTTCCGCGAACCGCAACGGTCCGCCCCGGAACGGCGCGAAACCGGTACCCAAAATCATTCCGTAGTCCGCGTCCTCTGGTGAATCGACAACGTTTTCCTCCACGCAGCGCGCGGCTTCGTTGACCATCAGGAAGATCAACCGGTGCGCCAGCCCTTCTTCGTTCAGCCGCAAACGAGGATCGCGATGCCAGTCTGGCGGAATGTCCGGCCCTTCGGCGCCCTCAGGCTCGCCGTGCAATGCGCGCCGCCACTGCGCGAGTGCGTCGTTAGGCGCCAGCGTCTTGCCTTCGTATTTGTAAAAACCAGCGCCCGTTTTGCGACCAAGCATCTTTCCGTCGCGCAGCCAAAGCAAAACGGACGAAACGTGATCGCGCCGGCCGTACGCCTTTTCCAGTGTGTTGCCGATATCAATTGTAATATCGACGCCGATTTCATCGATCAACCGCAATGGACCCATGGGCATGCCCCATTGCACAAGCGCATTATCTATCTTGGTCGCATCCGCGCCACTTTCGAAAAGTTCCGCAGCGTCGAGCAAATAAGGAAACAAAACGCGGTTCACCAGAAAACCCGGGCTGTCGTGTACAATTACCGGCAGTTTTCCAATTTGCCGGACAAAGGCCAGGCTCCGTTCGCGCGTGTCGTCTGACGTCTGTTTCGCAATCACCACTTCCACCAGCTTCATTCGGCTAACTGGATTGAAAAAATGAAGACCGATCACGTGTTCGGGTGAAACAGTCGTGTCGGCAAGCCTGCCAACCGGAAGGGCCGACGTATTTGTGGCAACGATCGTTTTCGGACCGGCCTGCATCCCCAGCTCACAAAATATTTCTTTCTTTACCTCAAATTTTTCGGAGGCAGCCTCGATGATGAATTGCACGTCCCGTAATTCCATTGGCGCCGTAGAGGCCACAATCCGTGCGCGACCGGCTTTTGCCTTTTCCTCAGTCATCAAACCGCGCTTTACTGCATCTGCGTAAGTTTTCTCAATGTTCGCGAGACCGCGATTGACCTGCTCACGCGCGATGTCACGCAGAATAACCGTCACGCCGCGCGAGCTAAGCCATTGCGCGATTCCTGAGCCCATCACGCCCGCGCCGATCACTGCGGCGTGCACTACCTTCTCCGACGCAACTTTCGAAGTTCCTTTCTTGTACTTTTCGGCCAGGAAGAAGTTGCGAATCAAGTTTTGGGTCGATTCCGATTTGCCAAGATCCACAATCGCATCCAGCTCCATCCGCAGCGATCGGTCTGTCGAAATCGACAAAGTCTTATTGATGATTTCCAACGCACGTTCTGGTGCAGCGTTTCCGCGGTGTTTTGGAGGGCGGAGTTCCTCCGACGCAGGGCTCGCGAGAGCTCGCCCATCCAATTTGTGTTTTCCATCGCGCAACTTTTTCCGCGCGAGCTCGAGAAGTTTATCGCGTGGAGCGACCCCATCGACCAAGCCCAGCTTCCTGGCTTCCTCTACCGAATAAAGCTTCCCTGTTGCAATTACTTCAGCGGCTTTTTCTACGCCAATCAACCGCGGCAGACGGGTACAACCGCCCCAGGCGGGAATAAGACCCAGCGTCGTCTCGGGAAGTCCGATCCGTGTTGCCGGATCATCCGAAGCGATCCGGTAGTCGCATGCCAGTGTCACTTCGTAGCCGCCACCGGCGGATGCGCCATGAATGGCGGCGACAGTCGGAATTTTCAGTTCCGCCAGCCGGTTCAAAACCCGTTGCCCGTGAGCAATGAAGGCCCGCATGTCGCCGCTTTGCGCTTGCTGTAACAGAGTCCCTAAATCGGCGCCTGCAACGAAAATGGATTTTTTCGCCGACGCGATGACCAGTCCGCGCAACGAACTATCATTCTCAACCGACTCGAGATGTTCATTTAACTCGTCGAGCGTAGCGGCGTCGAAGATGTTCGCGCCGGACTCAGGGCGATCAAAGACAAGCAAACAAACATGATCGTCGCCGATCTCGCGGCGGATCATTGGACCGGTAGCAACCGCAGGCATTACCCTCATTTTGGAACGTTTCCCGCAAATTCCAAGCGGAGAAGGTGTAGCCGCCCCGCTGTGTCGGAGCGCTCGCGGAAGAACACGGCGACATAGCGCCTTGGCTACAACTCTCGCTCATTGCACTAGCAACGCAGGAGTGTTAAAAACGCCGACGTGGTCGGCAACATTCTCGCACCAGAAATCAAGAGCATGATCGACGCCCGTAACTTCGGCGGGCTGCGCGAATTGTTTCGCGAGTGGCCGCCCGCGGATGTGGCAGACGTGATTCTCGATCTTCCCGACGACGAGCAAGTGATCATCTTTCGCGTCCTGCCAGCGGCGCTCGCCGCAGACGTCTTCGAGTACATCGGGATCGAGGAACAGCAGAAATTGTTACGAGCAATGGCGCACGAGCAGGTGGCAGCCATTCTGAATGAAATGTCGCCGGACGATCGCACGGCGTTGCTTGAGGAAATGCCGAGCGTCGCGTCGCGTCAGCTGATCCGTTTGCTCACACCGGAAGAGCGCCGCGTGGCGACAGCACTGCTCGGCTATCCAGAAGACAGCGTGGGCCGCTTAATGACGCCGGATTTTATTGCGGTGAAAGAGGATTGGACGGTGCAACATGTGCTCGATTACGTGCGCCAGTTCGGTCGCGACAGTGAGACACTGAACTTTGTTTATGTTGTGGATGACCGCGGGAAAATAATCGATGACGTGCGCATGCGGGAGTTTCTGCTCCGACCCCTTACGGCGAAGGTGAGCGAGATTCGCGACGAAAGTTTCGTGGCGTTAAATGTGACCGATTCGCAGCAGGACGCGCTGAATATTTTTCGGAGGTACGACCGCGCTGCGCTGCCTGTAGTTGATTCAAGCGGGGTGCTCGTCGGGATTGTGACAAGTGACGACATGCTCGACGTGGCCGAAGAGGAAGCGACGGAGGACATCCAAAAACTCGGTGGTATGGAAGCGCTCGATGAGCCGTACACGACCATCCCGTTTTTGCGGATGATTAAGAAACGCGCGACATGGCTGGTTCTTCTTTTTCTCGGCGAAATGCTCACCGCCACCGCAATGCAGGGTTACAACAGTGAAATCGAAAGGGCAGCGATCCTTGCGATGTTTTTGCCATTGATCATTTCCAGCGGCGGCAATTCTGGGTCGCAAGCCACCACGCTCGTGATCCGTGCGATGGCTCTCGGTGAATTGAGCTTGGGGGACTGGTTTCGCGTTGTGCGAAAGGAATTACTCTCGGGGCTTTCTCTGGGCCTGATTCTGGGAGCCATCGGCTTCTTCCGCATTAGCCTGTGGCAATATTTGCACATATTCGACTACGGTCAGTATCATTGGCTGGTCGCTTTCACCGTCGGCATATCGCTTGTGGGAGTGGTGCTGTGGGGAACTCTGAGCGGTGCAATGCTCCCATTTTTGCTGCGCCGTTGCAGGCTCGATCCAGCAGCGTCATCTGCGCCATTCGTCGCGACATTGGTCGATGTGACGGGATTAGTAATTTATTTCAACGTGGCGCTGCTTGTCCTTCGCGGCACGCTTTTGTAGGCGCCAGCGCTGATTACCGCCACCGAATGGCAAGCTCTGGGATTGCCGAGGTCAACGCCCTCGGCTACAACTGACGAGAACGATGTTCTCGATCCAGAAAATCTTTGGGCGCGACGAAAAGTTTTACGATTTGCTGGAAAAGAGCGCGGAAGAAGCAGACGCGAGCGTGCATCATCTGATCGCGTTGCTGGAACGGCTTGAGCAACACGAGTCACCACAGAGCCTGGAACAATTCATTCTCAGCCGGCGCAAGGACAAAGAAATCACTCAAGAACTGACTGAACAGCTTTGCAAAGTCTTCATCACACCTTTCGAACGCGAAGACATTCAGGCGCTGACCGGCGCATTGTATAAAATACCGAAGACAGTGGAGAAAATTGGTGAGCGCGTTTTGATCTGTCCGGAAGATTTGCACGGGCGCGATTTTCGCAAACAGGTCGAGCTCCTGGATCAAGCGGCGGAAACAGTGGTAGCCATGGTGAAACAACTACGCAAGGGCACGGACGCGGCGACCGCGCGCGAGATGAATGCAAAACTCCAGTCGATCGAAGGCGAGGCCGACAAGCTCGAGCTCGATCTATTGCGCGATCTTTATCAGGGCGATTATAAAACCAAGCAGGTGATTTTTCTGCGCGATCTGTTCGCATTGATTGAAAAAGTGATCGATCGTTGCCGAGATGCGGGCAACATCATCCTTGGGGTCGCACTGAAGTATTCGTAGCCGGCTGCTCGCGACGGCGATGCTTACGTTCCTCACCGTCGTAATCGCAGCGATCATTTTCGAGTACAGCAACGGCTTTCACGACGCCGCCAATGCCATCGCGACGGTAGTCTCGACCAAAGTTCTGACGCCGCGCCAGGCGATCGCCATGGCTGCATTCTTTAATCTTACTGGCGCGCTCCTTGGCGGCGCTGTGGCGGCGACAATCGGCAAAGGACTTGTGGACACGAATGTGGTCACAATGCCTACGGTGCTTGCCGCAGTCGTTGCTGCCTTCGCGTGGAATATGACCACGTGGTGGTTCGGTCTGCCTTCCAGCTCGAGTCATGCGCTCATTGGCGGACTTTGCGGAGCCGCGCTCGCGACCGCGCACGGAAAGTCGTCGTGCCCATGATCACGTCGCCACTGGCCGGATTTATTTTCGGAGGGCTACTGATGTTTTTGCTTTTCGCCGCGCTTCACCGGTTCACGCCGCATTTTGTCAACACGGTGTTTGGCAAGCTGCAAATCTTTAGCGCAGCGTGGATGGCACACAGCCATGGCTCAAACGACGCGCAAAAAACGATGGGCATCATCGCGCTTGCTCTTTTTACCGGGACGAAAGCGGGCAGCTTCGATCATTTGCCTGGACCGCTGACTTTTCTGCGGACTCCGACCTTCGTCCTCCCCGTCTGGGTCGTTACTCTGTGCGCGCTAACCATGGCCATCGGAACAGCCGCGGGTGGCTGGCGCATTATTCGCACCCTCGGACATCGGATGGTAAAACTGCAACCCGTGAACGGCTTTGCCGCCGAGACAACTGCTGCAGTGATTATTCAAGCTGCCAGCTATTACGGGATTCCTCTCTCAACGACGCACGTAATAACAGCGTCAATCATGGGCGTAGGCGCGGTAAAACGTTTCAGCGGCGTGCGATGGACAGTTGTCGAGCGAATCATATGGGCGTGGCTTTTCACGCTGCCCGCGAGCGGGCTGATCGGTTACGCGCTCGCGCGTGTTGCAAGAGCGTTTTGATTTGCCCGGCAGGGCTATGACCTACAGCCTAGGGTCGCGAGGAACGAGCTACCCTGAGTCAGACCGGTTAACAGTGACTGACCCAACGGGGTTGCGCCCAATCGGTTTGCGGTGGCCAACCGCAGCTCGATTAGCCATTCCCTCGTCATACTCCAATCCATTCGGCCGTGTACATCCATCTGGTGTTTTCCGCGAAAGAGCGGCGGCCGCTCTTTGCTCGATAAAACCAGTCGCGCCGGCTGCATGTCGCTGTTAGACGCCGCTGCAGATCTGTAAGTCAACTTCACTCTGCAGCGTTCACTTCACGCGCCACGCGGTTGCCAGACTCGAGCGCTCCTTGCATCCATCCGTCAATCCACACTGATGTGTGCTCACCCGCGAAATGAATTTTGCCCTCGGGTCTTGCGACGTGCGGCAGCAGGGAGCTGAATTGACCCGGTTTGTAATAGGCACTGGCGCCGCGCGCCCATTCATCCTCGTCCCAACATTTGGACACGCCGCCCTCGAAGTACTCACGCGTGCCGGGGAAGATCATCTCCACCTGTTCGAGCGCGAAATTGATGCGCTCCTTCTCCCCCATCCCCGTCACCCGCTGCGAGTGCAGGCCGATCGGGAACGCCTGTAAGATCCCTCGCGTGCCTGGCTGCTTATAGGTTACGTCCCACAGCTGGCTGATGGGCAGGTCGGTCGTAGTGAAGCCGCTGAGACCCTCGCTGACCCAGAACCTTTTTCTAGATTGCAAGAAGATTTTCGAGGCTGAGAGGTATGGCAACTGCTCGATGGCCCGTTGCTTCCCGACCGAGAAGGCTGGCGCGACCTCGATATTCTTTTGGACAGTGAACGGGACCGCACAGATCAGATAGTCTCCTGCCAACGTGTGATATGAACCGGCGCGCAGGACGACGGCTTTGACGCCCTGTGCACTCTGTTCGATTCTGACGACCGGCGCGGCGTAGTGAATCTTCTCAGCCAGCCGGCAGGCGAAGGCTCTAGGCAGGAGGTCAGTTCCACCTCTAATTTTGTAATACTGCTTGAGCTTCTGGTTGAGCGCCTGGTTGCGTAGCATGAACAGGGTTGACCAAGTTTCGGCCCGGTCATCAATTCCCCCTAAGCTCAACAAGGAAATGGCGTCTGGCGATGCTCCGCGGTTGCGCCAGAAATCAGATCGATTCATTTGGTCATATTTTTTTAGCGTTTCAGGCGGCGGCCAGTTTGAATCGGTGACGTCCCCCACTTCGCCCAACGCAGACCAGATGTATTTCTGCCGCATGCCACTCAACCCGAGCGCTCGTTCCTCTGCCGTCAGATCATATGGCCACTCCACTTTCTGCCCGGGTGTTACCTGGATCCTTTTCCCACGCACGTAGTAAACTGACGGCGAATCGGTCGGCTCGAAGGGGTCAAGCGTGAGGCCGAAGAGTTCGGCGTATTTGAGTGTGAAGTGATGGTGATTTGGAATCCGGGTAGCGCCGGCCTCCGCGTAAAGCCCGTCGGCGAAGGGGTCGCGTAAGGTGTGGACGCGGCCGCCTGGCCGCGCGCGGGCCTCAAAGACAGTGACGTCGTGACCGGCTTGCGCCAGCTCGTAAGCAGCTGACAGCCCGGCCAGCCCCGCTCCGATAATAATGATTTTTTTGGGAGCGCCGCTACGTTCCAATTTCTTTCGATCGGAAGCGAAAGAGTTCAACGAGGACGCAGAGATCGCCGCCGCGGCGAGAGCAGTTTGTTTCAAGAAATCTCTGCGTCTCATGCTCTATCTCACAGTCGTAAGCGACTGCCAAGGGTCACTAGGAGTTATTCCATCTATCTGAATTATAGAGCGAATGGCAATAGCTACTTCTTAACCGCAACCGTTGCACGTGCCGAATAGGCAAAACCGTCTACAATCTATCTAGATCTTCGATCACTTTTTCCATGCCACTGACAACGAGCGTGAACCGGTCGTAGTCGAGTTTTTCGGACGTGTCGTTAGCTGAATGATAGTACGGATATCGAAACGGCGCGGTGTCGGTGATCATGATGCCGGGATAGCCGTTTTTCCAGAATGACCATTGGTCCGACCAGCTCACTCCGGGAATAAACCACGGAAGGGACGCGCCTTCGGATGGAACCTTTGCATGTCTGCGGAACAGATCGATGGCGCGACGGAGCAGCGTGCGTGAATGAACGTTGCTTACGAATCCGATAAAGTTGCCGACCTTGGGATAAAAAGCGCCCAGCGCCCGCGACGGATAGACTTGCGAATTGGGCGCATCGGAAAAATAGCCGATCGTTTCTAGACTGATCATGGCAGAGATTTTGTCCCCGCGCGCTTTGCATCTGCCGGCGTAAACGAGGCTTCCCATTTCGCCCGACAAGAAATAAGGCGGTTCCTCGTTCACAAACGCGACGAAACGCAACGTGTGTTCTGTTTTTTTACCAGCGAACCGCCGCGCCAGAGCAAGCATGGCAGCGACACCGCTGCCGTTATCGTTTGCGCCCGGCGAACCAAATACTGAGTCATAATGCGCGCCGATTAGAATTATCTCCGGATGCGTGCCGGGAATTTCTGCCTCGATGTTATGGCAGGCTTGGCCATGCAGTTCATAACTGTCTCGTCGCGGATGAAGACCCGCGCGTGAAAAAGAGTTTTCGATAAAATCGGCAGCGGCATTCAGTTGTGGATAATGCCGCATGTTTCGCTCGCCAATTTCTCCAGCGAGCTTTTGCACATCGGCACGAAGCTCTTCACGCAATGTAACTTCATCTGGCGAGAGCGGCGCTGTCTTCGAGATATTTTTGCCGGGCATCCTTATTCCAAACCACCAGAGTAACGCAAGGATCGCAGCAATCGCGATAAGAACGCGGAGCGCGCTGAAGAGTATTCGTTTGAACACGCGAAAAAACTACAACTCATCTGATCGATCTGCAGAGGTGTAGCCACGACGCTGTGTCGCCGTGTGAATGGGACCATAGCACGGGAGCGCATCGACACAGCGAGGCGACTGCAACATCACGCGATCTTCTTACGGAACTGCAGCGCGCGCAGACTAAAAAGCAGATTCGACGTCACGATAAGCACAGCAAGGTTGGGCCAATATTCAAAAAAATGGGCTGACTATTTCGCAATCCCTACGATTTTTTGAAAATGCTTCCTTTGTTCGATGGCATCGAGCATGAACGCTGCAACCGCTTTGCGCGAGAGCGAGAAACTCATTTCCGAGGCCGCATCCTCCCGGCTTCGATACGTTAGATAATCTCCCTGAGTAAGGCGGGGAGGCCGCGCGATCGTCCAGTCGAGACCGTTCCTTTTCACAATCTCTTCCATCGCCAATGAATCGCGCATGTGGTTTCGTATGATAAAACTGGCGATCCGATTGGGAATACCGGAAAAATGCGCCGCAGCCGAGAGAACGACGAGCCGCGTCACCCCAAAACCCTGCATTGCGCGCGTCGTTGCATCGCGCTGTCGTGGAGCATTGAACTCGGTTTGAAAACCTGGCGCGGCCCCAATGTCGAAACCACCGCATCGTGATTTTGCGTTGCATTAACCAGTTCGTTTTCGTCCATCGCATTTCCTTCGGTGACTGCGAGTCGCTCATTCTTGAACTTGATGCCTTCAGGCGAACGAACAAACGCGGTGACCCGATGACCTCGCGTGAGAGCGTGCTCAACAATTTCTCGGCCGGTTGGGCCAGTCACTCCAATGACTAACAGTTTCATACCCAATCCCCCTTCCTTTTGCCTTTGTGTTTCTAATCCAAAGTTTGCCGGTAACGTTTTATCCCGATCGTCAACATGATGAGCGCGAAGAGCGCGATCTGCCAGAGTTGGAGGCTGACATCGACGACGTTGTTTCCTTTCAAAAGAATGCCGCGGACGATGCGCAAAAAATGCGTAAGCGGAAAAACCTCGCCCACGATTTGGGCCCACTGCGGCATCCCACGAAACGGAAACATGAAACCGGAGAGCAAGATCGACGGGAGAAAAACGAAGAAGGTCATCTGCATCGCCTGAAGCTGGTTTTTTGCGATGGTGGAAAAAGTGATGCCCATCGCCAGATTCGCGGCGATGAAAACGAGCGCGACGATGAGAAGCAGAAGAACGCTGCCTTCGATCGGTACATGAAACAGAAAATAAGCGGCGAGAAGAATGACCATGACCTGGATGTAACCGACCATGATGTAGGGGACGATTTTACCGATGAGCACCTCGCTTGGTCGCGTCGGCATGGAGAGAAGATTTTCCATCGTGCCGCGTTCGCGTTCGCGGGTAATGGCCAGGCCGGTGATCATGATCATCGTCATGGTCAGGATCACGCCCATCAGTCCGGGGACGATGTTGTATTGGGTGATGACTTCGGGGTTGTAAAGCGCATGAACGCGCACGTCGATCGGGCTGTTGCCAGCAGCGAGCGGGTCAAGCGGTCCTTTCAAATCGTTTTGCAAGGCGCTGGTGACTAGGTTGCCTAACGAACCAATCGCGTTGCCGGTCGCGGCCGGATCGGTCGCATCAGCTTCGACCAAAAGAGCGGGTCGGTCGCCACGGACAAAGTCGCGACTGAAATTCTGCGGGATATTAATGACGAACTGGACCTGGCCGCGCGCGAGTAGATCGTGCCCTTCGTCTTCCGTCTTTACCTCGCGCACGAAATCGAAGTAAGTGCTGTTTTTCATGGCCTGCAGCACGGTCCGTCCTTGCGGGCCTTGGTCGGCGAGAAGAACAGCCGCGGGCAAATGGCGCGGATCGGCATTGATCGCGTATCCGAACAGGGTGAGTTGAATCAGCGGAATGCCGAGCATCATCGCGAAGGTGAGACGATCGCGCCGCATCTGCGTGAATTCTTTGGAGATAATCCCGCGCAGCCGTTGAAAAGAAAATTTGGGATGTCTTTTCATGCTGTGTGTTCCATCAAACTGATGAACGCATCCTCCAAGCCGGATGGAATCTGGCGCCAGTCGTACGGCTCACGACGGAATGGAGCGATGGCGCGTTCCAGCTCGGCCGCATCCGTGCTGCTGACGTGCAATGAATTGCCAAAGGCGACGGCTTGCTGCACGCCTGGCGTCTTGCGCAGCTTTTCCGCCAGGGGCGCGAGATCAGGTCCCTGCACCGACCAGGTCGTTAGGCCGACCTGCGCGATGACTTCGTCTACCGTGCCATCCGCGAGCAGTTTGCCTTTCGAAATGTAAGCGAGGCGCTGGCAGCGCTCCGCTTCATCCATGTAATGCGTCGTGATGAGGAACGTCAGCCCTTGCGCCGCCAATTGATGGATCTCTTCCCAAAAATCGCGGCGCGCTTTTGGATCGACACCCGCCGTCGGCTCGTCGAGCAATAACAGTCTCGGGCGATGAATCAGGCAGGCCGCGAGCGCGAGCCGTTGTTTCCATCCGCCGGAGAGCTGGCCCGCAAGTTGTTTTCTGCGTTCGGCCAGCCCGAGTTCTTCGATGCTTTCCTGCACAGTTCGCCGGCGATTTTTCACGCCGTACATGCGCGCGACGAAATCGAGATTCTCTTCAATGCTCAAATCCTCCCAGAAACTAAACCGTTGCGTCATGTAACCGACTTCGCGTTTGATCGCTTCGCTTTCCCCGACGACGTCGTGACCGAGGACGCGGCCGCTGCCGTCGTCAGCGTGAAGTAATCCGCAAAGCATGCGCAAGAACGTCGTTTTGCCGCTACCGTTAGGTCCGAGAAATCCGAAAATCTCACCGGCGCGGACCGTAAGATCGACATGATCGACCGCGGTGAGCTCACCGAAACGTTTGGTCATGCCGTGAACTTCAATGACGGGTTCGCCGTTTTTCATTTTGCCTTGAACTGCACGTCCACGGGCTGACCGGGATGCAGATTGGCCGCGGCCGCGGAGTCGAAAACCATTTCGACCATGAACACGAGTTTCACCCGCGTTTCGCGACTGTAGATGACCGGCGGCGTGTACTCCGCGCGCGGCGAGATGTAACTCACTTTTCCAAGGAAAGGATTTTGCACGCCGTCCACGGTGACCTGAACGGCATCGCCGTAGTGAATCGAACCAACGCGCGTTTCCGGAACGAACGCGCGCACCTTGATGTTTTGCGGTGGCAGGAGAACAACGACCGGCTTTCCTGCGGGAACCCATTCGCCCTGGCGAAAGAGTGTGTCATAAACGAGACCGGACTGCGGCGCGGCCTGTTTTTTCTGGTCGAAACTCCAGTCGGTTTGATCGAGTCGCTTTTTGTCCTGGTCCCGCGTCGAGCGAGTGCGATCCAAATCCTGATTGGCGGCCACGCCCGACTGGAAAAGTTTTTGCTGTCGCGCAAGCTCCGCCTCGGAGAGCACGAGCGCAGCTTTGATTTGCTCGCGTGCCGCTTTTTCGGCGGTTTCATCTAGAGCGAAGAGTGGTTGCCCGGTCGTCACCTGTTGGCCACGTTGCACGGACAATGTTTCCAATTGGCCCGCGAGCGGCGAGGCAACGTAAACAAATTCTCCTTCCACATAACCCTGAAACCGATCCTGCGGCCGATCACCGCAAGCGGCGAGCAAGAGCAACATCGCCGCCGCTGCGGTCGCGCGACTCAATTGATTTGCGCGCGTCTCCGCTTGCAAACTCTGGCGAGCTTTCCCGTCCACGTCGCTCGGCTCCCGCCGGCTCCGTTGTCGATCTTGTCTGACAAACAACGCCTTCACGCTTTTCGTCCTTTCGATGTCAGCGCACCTTCGAGAACAATTTTCAGAATCCCGGCGAAGCCTTCCTTCGGCATCATCCCGAGCTCTTCCATCTTTGGCGGATTCATGATCGATTGAACCATCGCCAGCAGGATCTCGATCATCAGCTTGGCGGGAACATCCTTGCGCACCATGCCCGCACGTTGTCCGTCGATGAAGAGTTTTCCGAAATGGCGCTCGATCAAAGCGGCGCGGCGGCGTTCGACGCTCTTGAAGACATGCGGCGCTTTCTGGCGCATATCGCGCACGAACGGCGGCTTAATTTCATCCAATTCGCGGTGCGTACCGGCCAACAATTCGCGCAAAGTCGCCGGGAAATCGTGCGGGTGCGCGCGCGTAATTTCCTTGAGCACCGCTTCGACGCCTGCAAGTTTATCGGCCAGAACAGCCTCCAGCAGATCGACCTTGCCCGGAAAATGCGCGTAAAGCGTTTTCTTGCTAATGCCCAGCTCCTCCGCCAGATCATCCATGGTCACGCTGCGGAATCCGTGGCTGAAAAAATGCGCCCGCGCAGCATCGACAATTCGCTGCCGGTGCGGATCGCGCTTTCGGCTTCGCAGCCGCGACTGGGGCGCCCGTTTCATATCGCGGCTACTCTTATCACAATGCGGAAACTAATCCAGTATATTTGGTTTCCACAGTCGACTCCTGCAATTTTGATGTATTTCTCTGCAGGCCGGACGAGTCCCCAACGCATTGGTTTACCCGGGTGGAACGCGTTGTCCGCAACGCGTTGGCAAATTTGAATGCGGCTCGCCGCCTAATTACTTGCGCCTTTGGCGATCCACTTGCTATCGCCTTCGGAGAAGTCGATCCACCGTAGAAGGAACTCGCGAGTAAAACCTTCGACAAAGCAATGCTGAATCGGTTATGCACAAACAATGGCTGGTTACTCAGGAACACCCCTGCCACAAAAACTGGGAATCAAACCGGGCTTGATCGTCGTCACAATCAACGCCGCCAGATTATCGTCGACTGCTCGGACCAATCCCCGAAAACGTGACGTTCTCTGATCGCCTGAAAGCGGATTCGGACTTTGTCCACGTTTTTACTAAGAAGAGCAGCGAGTTGGAGAAGACCTTATCTGTCTTGCGCGAGAAAGTCCCGGACACCGGAACAGTTTGGGTCTCTTGGCCAAAGAAATCGTCTGGCGTACCGGCCGACGTGACAGAAAATGTGGTTCGCGCAGTCGCGCTGCCGCTCGGTTTTGTTGATGTAAAAGTGTGTGCAATTGATGAAACCTGGTCTGGGTTGAAACTGATGGTCCGAAAAGAGAATCGAAAATGAAAACCCGTTGTTTCGATCACATTGATTTGCGAGTGAAAAACATGGAGGTAGCGAAGAAGTTTTACGGCCAATTCCTGCCGCAGCTTGGATTTGTTCGCGAAAGACACGAACCGTCACCGCGTCCGGAAGCCGGCGGCGATTTCCACACTTTTTATTCTGCTGGCGCCGACAAACCGTCTGAGTTCTTCGGATTCACCGAGGACAAGAATCATCAGCCGAACGGAACACGCATCGCATTCTGGGCCGATACGGCAGAGGAAGTCGATCGTATTGCCGAACTGGTGCGGCAAGCCGGTGGAAAACATCCGGAAGGGCCCGAAATCTGTCTCGATTACGGTCCGGGGTACTACGCGTTCTTTTTTGAAGACCCTGACGGGAACAAATTGGAAGTTTGCTGCCGTCAGAGTCCGATCATTGCCGCTTAGCAGGACAACTCGCCAGCTGATCGCGTCCGTGCTGTTTATTGTTTAAAATGCAAAAGCTCAATCGACAGTCCGATAAACAGCAGCAGCGTCGCGAAAAAGGTATTTCCGTAGAGTTGCGCGCCCCGTGGGAATGCCAGGCCGAGAGCCAGTAACGCTAGCGCCGGCAAGGTCCACCACAAAATAGGCACGCGTTTTCGAGCGAGTATTTGTTGCGTCACCACGGCGAACGGCAGCATGAGCCAGGAATAGAAGTAGCCAAACGAAAGCGGGGTCACCATGAGCATCAACAAAAGGAGCAGCGCAAATTCAATCGCATCGGTGTCTGAGGTTCGCATATCGCGCTGAGGCATCACCGTGACGAACAGGAGGCCGAGCGCCAGTGCGATGCTAATAATGATCGCGTTGACGAGGCGAAACCCAAGATCCGCGAAGTTTACATAAACGGGTTGGTGCGGAGCTGAAGCGGCGTCAGCATCGACGTGGCGAAGCAGACGATTGCTTACACCGATAAGAGATTGATTCTTCCACGTGTAACTGCGCATTGGGCGCTGCCCAACAGTGACTTCGCTGTATTTCAACATTCCAGCGCTCCACTTCTCGAGGTCGTGCCACGCTTGTTCAAACCCTCGGAACGGTCCAGGCAAAATCAGAAGCAGAAACACAAGTGTTAGGATCAGACTGCCTGCTGCTGTCCAATAGCGCCGGTAAATAAGATAAACGATCGCAAGTACCGGGAACGCTTTGATCGCGGCGGCGACTGCAATGAATCCGCCGCCCAAAACGTCGCGTTTTGTGCGCAACGAAATAAAACCGCACAGCATCAGCGCGAGTATAACAAGATTCGGCTGACCCAAGTGGTAACTGGACCAGATATAAACGATCACCAGCAGACTTGGAACGAGATATAGCCACCAGTTTATTGTGGTTCGCTTTCCGATAGCGAGAATGGCGCTCAGCTTCGCGCTGCAAAACCAGGCGGCAGAGGTGATCATCACAAGAAGGAAAATGAGCCCTCCTTGCCCGAGCAAACTTGCGCCTGCCAGAAAGAGCGCGCATGGCGGCGGATACATGAAATCGTATTTGCCGGCGCGAAAGAAGAAGATTTCATCGCCCGCCAGCACACGTTTGCCGGTGGCGTACCAGAGTTCGTAATCAAAGATGGTGTGCCCGCGGAGGTACCGCAGGAGGGGAAGCGCAGAGAAAACTGTCGCCGACCCAACAAACGCCGTAAGTAACATCCGAAATCCGAGCGAGTTATTGAATCGACGCTTGAAAGTTGACCACAATGCCATCGCTGGCGAGTCCTTACCTCTGTCATGTTGAGCGGAGCGAAACATCTCTGATTATTTTGGGTGGTTCGACCTCAACAAGCACCGAGATTCTTCGCTTCGCTCAGAATGACAGGTAAGGCGCTCCTGGCTCTGCTCTCGGAGGGCCGACTGTCTGGCGAATCATTTTGGCGAGGCGATCGGTGGACGTGCCTTGTGCCAGTCTGTGCTTTGCTCATAGGCGTGCGCGATTTGCAAAATGCGGCCTTCATCCAGCGGTTTGCCTAACAACTGCAAACCGATCGGAAGGCGATGTCCATTCGCTTCGGCGAAACCGCATGGCACACTGATTCCGCAGATTCCGGCCAGGTTCGCTGCAATAGTGAAGATATCGGCAAGATACATTTGCAACGGATCTGCGGTGCGCTCGCCCAGCTTGAATGCCGGCACAGGCGAGGTGGGCGAGATCAACGCATCGACTTTCTCGAACGCCTTCGCGAAATCCTGCCGGACCAGCTCGCGCACCTTTTGCGCACGCAAATAATAGGCGTCGTAATAGCCGGAGCTTAAAACATAGGTCCCGAGAATCACTCGCCGTTTCACTTCCGGGCCGAATCCTTCCTCGCGCGTGCGGCCATAAAGATCGAGCATGTCGCTGGGGTTCTCCGCTCGATATCCATAACGGACCCCATCGAAGCGAGCGAGATTGGCCGAGGCTTCCGCCGTTGCCAAAATATAATAGACGGCGACCGCGTAATCAGTATGCGGCAACGAGACATCGATAATCTCTGCGCCTAACGAACTCATCTGTTTCAGCGCCACCTCGATCGCAGCTTTCACCCGCGAATCGATTCCTTCGATCATGTATTCCTTCGGCAAACCCAACCGGACTCCGCGCAAATCATTTCCGAGCTTTGCAGCATAATCAGGCACCAGCTCTTTGAGAGAGGTGCTGTCTTGCGGATCATGGCCCGCGATGGCGTTCATGATGACCGCAGCGTCCCGAACAGTTTTCGTCAACGGTCCGATTTGATCGAGCGACGACGCGAACGCGACAAGACCGAATCGCGAGACCCGGCCATAAGTCGGTTTGAAACCGACGACGCCCGAAAGCGCCGCAGGTTGCCGAACGGAGCCACCAGTATCGCTACCCAACGCACCAAAGGCCGCGTCCGCGGCAACCGCTGCCGCCGAACCGCCGCTGGATCCACCCGGCACGCGCGAGAAGTCCCACGGATTACGCGTCAATTTCATGGCGGAATTCTCGGTGGACGAGCCCATTGCGAACTCGTCCAGGTTGGTTTTGCCAAATGGGATTGCGCCCGCGGCACGCAATTTTTGAATCACGGTCGCATCATAGGTCGCGCGATAACCTTGCAAAATCTTTGACCCGCAGGTACACGGCTGCCCCATCACGTTGATGATGTCTTTAATTGCGAGCGGGACGCCGCCCAGGGGAAGATCGACATTGGCCTTCTCTGCCTCTCTGGTGGCAACCTCCATGTCGAGAGAGAGATATGCGCCGAGTTCTCCGTCCACAGTTTCGATGCGGGCTCGCAAAGCATCCATGACTTCGCGCGCCGAAATTTCCCGGCGACGCAAAAACGATTGCAGATCGGCGATGCTCAGCGCCGGCAGATCCTTCTCCGTCATTCTACGACCTTAGGGACGATAAAGAGATCGTTCGCCTTTCGGGGCGCATTGCTCAACGCTTCCTCTGCGGTAAACCATTCGCTCGCCGCGTCCTCGCGGAAAACATTAAAAATGGGAAGCGTGTGCGCGGCCGCTTCGACATGACTTACATCCGCTTGGCGGAGTTTCTCAACGTACTTCAGCACATCGTTCAGCTGCTTCTGAAAGGCGTTCTCTTCGCCTTCAGTGAGATTGATTCGAGCCAGTCTGGCGACGTACCCAACGTCGAACTCCGAAGTCCCGGCCATGGTCGTTGCCTACGAATGCAGGTTGCTGATCAGCCAGATGACTGCCACGGCAAGCGCCACCACAAGAAGGAGAAAAATGATCTGGCCTTCTCGTCGCTCTTTGCGCATCGAACGAGGACGCCGGGAATTCCTGCTTTCGCCGACGGAGGCTCCGGCTTGCCCTGCGACTGAGACACGAAATCGTTTATTGGTTCGATTATCTTTGGGGCCTTGTTCTATCCTGTTTTTCTCGACCACGGGCACCTTCGCAAAAAGCCGTTCGAGTTTTTCGAGTCTCTCACTGAGTTCCGCTTCCTGTCGCGCGATCTCTTCGTGCCTGCGGCGAAGCGGCGAACTGGACTTGGGTGAACGACGAAACAGCGCCATTACTTGCTCGCCAACCAAATGAAAAGAGCAAGGGCAATGGCACCAAAGATGATCAGCGGCAAAGTGAGTGCGACGCCAATCTGGAGCCACTGAGAAAATGAACGTCCGTCGCTGCTCTCGTAAGCGTCGGTCCCGACGTCGGGCAGTGATGTATCGCCTTCGTTACCACCCGCCGCCTGCAACCGGCTGCGTTGCTCGTTGTACACCGTGCGCGCCTCATCCACTGTGCTCAAAGCCCGGCTTAGCTCTTTGTGCAAATCGGAGGGATTCCAACTTTTTGGATCGATCCCTTCAATTAATTCCAAATGCTGACCGAAACTCTCCCGGGCGGCGCGGATCTGTTCGAGCCGGCTTTGAGCGTTATATGCCTCCCGCTCGAGCACGACGAGCGAGCGAGTCAGTTTATCGGCCATTTCCGCGCGACCGTGCTCCAATTCGTCCTGGCGACGACTGAGTTCCTCCAGTTCGCGTTTTTGTTTTTCGATCTGCTCTTGCTGGCGTTTGAGCTGCAGCAGTTGCTCCTGCGCCTTCTGCACTTGCGAATCCAGGTGCTCGGGAGAATTGGCTTCGTCCTCGCTCAGTTCGAGCATTTGTTCAACCGGTCGAATTTTTTCTGCCATGACAATCAGGACTCGCCGTCCGGGCCGCTAAGCGCCACATTAAATGCGTCACTTG
>Ga0193721_1000082_pt1 | contig 29810 bp, 28 predicted proteins | sample U2s2metaG_FD_145078 | JGI IMG/M metagenome (GOLD analysis project Ga0193721, IMG submission 145078) | Soil microbial communities from a riparian zone of the East river system, Colorado, United States - U2s2 | ecosystem: Environmental > Terrestrial > Soil > Riparian zone | place: USA: East River...
CCGACATGACGGACCTCGAGGACAAGCTCCGCGCGGCGAAGGATGCGCGCCTGCGGCTGGTGTTCACCGACGGCGTGTTTTCGATGGAGGGGGACATCGCGAAGCTCCCCGACATCGTGACGCTGGCGCGCCGGTACGACGCCGTCGTCGCCGTGGACGACTCGCACGCGACCGGCGTGCTCGGCCGCTCGGGCCGCGGCTGTGCCGAGCACTACGGCATGCTGGGCGACGTAGACATCATCACGTCGACGCTGGGCAAGGCACTCGGCGGCGCGGCGGGAGGGTTCACGGCCGGCCCGGCCGCCCTGGCCGACTATCTCACCCAGCGCTCGCGCCCCCAGCTATTCTCCAACGCCCTCCCCCCCACGGTCGCCGGGAGCGCCCTCGCCGCCGTGCGTCACCTCGAGCGCCACCCGGAGCTCGTCACCCGGCTGCACGACAATGCGCGCTATTTCCGCGAGCGCCTCAACGCGCTGGGCTTCCAACCGCTCGCCGGGGAAACCCCGATCGTCCCCGTGATCCTGGGCGAGACCGCAAAGGCGATCCGGATGAGCGAGCTGTTACTCGACGAGGGAGTGTTCGTCACCGGGTTCGGCTACCCGGTGGTCCCGCAGGGCCACGCCCGCATCCGCTGCCAGCTCTCCGCGGCGCACACCCGAGATGACCTGGACTTCGCCCTGTCGGCATTCAAACGGGTGGGGACAAAGCTGAGACTCATCTGAGCCCGAGTTGGCTTCGGGGATGCTTCGGTCTTTCGTGGCCAAAGCACTTCGAGCGGGTTCTGGGTGTATCGCGGATTCCGGCGGAACCTCCTATTTTGGGGGGCGCCCATTTCCAAACACCCTAAGGAGTCCTCCTATGCGGGTGCTCATTGGCATTGGGCTGCTGCTGGCTGGCGGCGTCGGATGTCTCACCGCGCAGCACCGCGGCCAAGTAGAGATCGGCGCGTTCGGAAGCTACACGCGGTATGACACCGGTTTCCAGCTCGACAACCAGTTCGGTAGTGGTGGTCGCCTCGGCTACTTCCTCGGCGATCATTTCAGTCTCGAGGTCGACGGAAACGTCGCGCAGCCACTTTCGAAGTTCAGTGGCGTGGGGAAGACCACCGCCATGTTCGGGAGCGCGAGCTTCGTCATCAGCTCGGGCGGCGCCTACGTGCTTGGCGGCTATTCCCGGCTCCACATGGGGCCCAATTCACCGTCCTCTTCCGATCTGAACGCGATACACGGCGGGCTCGGCGAGCGGATCTTTTTCGTCGACGACCACGTGGCACTCCGTGTGGAGGCCCGAGCCTATTACCGTGCACCGGGCGGCGGCATGAGCACCCCTCACTGGGTCGGGCACTTCACAGGTACGGCGGGCCTGTCGTTCCTGCTGGGCGGCCGGCGGAGATAGGAAGAGCCACTAGGTGGAGATAGCTCAGTGGCCTACTGGTAGCCGTAGTGTGACCTGATTTTCGGGATATGTTCGGTATCGGGTGTGCCGCCAGCCCTTTCAACCTTCAAGTACTTTCAAGGTTCCGAGGCTTAAAGCGAAGGGGTATCGCGTTTTCCGGACGAATTCCCTATTTTGGTGGTCGCTTTTTGACCACTCTAGGAGTCGTCCCATGCGGGTAGTCACGGTCAGTGCGATGCTGCTGGCGATCGGGGCCGCGACGCTCGACGCCCAGCACCAGTTCCAGTTCGAGGTCGGCGGGTTCGGCGCCTACACCCGGTTCGATCGCGCCTTCGGGATCGACAACGGGATCGGGGGCGGAGGCCGGATCGGCTTCTGGATCACGAATTGGTTGTCGCTCGAAGGCGACGGGTTGTACCAGCGGCCCCACCCCATCGGCGGCGGTGCGAACTTCCCGGTGTGGTTCGCTTCCGGCAGCGTCGCGTTGAACTTCGGTTCCGAAAAGAGCTTCTACGTGCTGGGCGGCTACACCGCGATGGACTTCAACAGCTCGGGAGTCGGGGGCTTCAGGGACGTCGGCGCGCACGCGGGGTTCGGCGACCGGATCTACATCTCGGACCGCGCCGCACTGCGCCTCGAAGGACGGCTCTATTACGCGCCCAACACGCAGCTGCTGGCCGGCAGCTGGGGGGGCCACATTGTCGGCTCTGCGGGGCTGTCGTTCTTCCTCGGCCCCAGTCGGCGCGAGGCGGTGTACCCGCCAATTCCCAAGGAGAGGCGCGATTCGATCCTGGCGGCGGGCGGCCAGGTCCCGACCGAGCCGCCGCGTGAGGGTGGCGGGCCGACCTACGAGCGGCGCTCCAGCGACTGGCAGCACAAGTGGTATTGGGGCGGCCAAGCCGGCATCTTCATATTCCGCACCAACTTCGACAGTTACGCCTTCGAGCCGACGTTCGGCGGCCACTGGCTGATCACCGGCAAGCGCACCGCGCTGTATGCCTCGTACGAGCAGTCACTGTTCATCAATCCTCGGCACGTGACCATCCTCGAGCCGAGCGGGACGCTGAACCCCGGCAACGTGCAGTTCAACAACCTGCGCCGGCTCATGGTCGGCGTCCTCGCCTTCCCGGCGCAGCTGCGCGTGGAGCCGTTCGCGGGCGGCGGATTCGCGATCATGGAGGCCTTGAACGTGCAGGTCAGCTGCCAAAGTTGTCAGGGGCCGGACCTGGCACAGCTGCAGGACGAGGCCGACAACGCGGCCACGAAAGCGTTCTTCTGGTGGATGGGCGGGGTCGACATCAAGCAGGGACGCCTGGCCCTGTACGGCCACTACATCTTGACGTCGGCGGCGGCCAGCTTCCTCATCCAGGGCACGACGCACACTTTCCAGGGCGGCGTCCGCTACTCCTTCGGCAGCGCCAAGGAAGGGGTCACGGAGCGGCAGTAAACACCCGCGGAAGCAGTCCTAGCGCGAGGCCCATGGCGAGTCCTTGATCACGAACCGCAGCGGCCAGTCGGTCGCGCGGGTGATGCCAATTCGTGGTGTCACGGTGATGGTGTAATGCTGTCGTGACCGGTCTCGGAGCACGCGCAGCCGGCCGCGGATGAGCGGAATCCCGTCCTCCCGCCCGGTGACCCCCAGCGCTTGGCACAGCTTGGCGGGACCGGAACAGAGGTCACGGTCGGTGGCGGCGCGGCGCCGCCGCCGCATCGTCGCCAGCCCCTCGAGCGGCTCGAGCGCGCGGATCAGCACCGCGGCCGGGAATCCGGGCTGCTCGGTCACGGCGTTCAGGCACCAGTGCATCCCGTAGGTGAAGTACACGTACGCGGTGCCGGGAGATGCGAACAGGCTCGCGTTGCGGCGGGTGCGTCGAGCGCCGTAGCCGTGGCAGGCGGGGTCGTCAGGACCGACGTAGGCCTCGGTCTCGACGATCCGGCCGCTGGTGCGGCGGCCGCCGACCTCGCTCACGAGCAGATGCCCCAAAAGCCTACGCGCGACCTCGGGAGTAGGTCGCGCGTAGAACGACGTCGGCAGCGCGCTGCGGCTCACGTCCCGCCGGTAAGCCCGCGTTTGACCTTGGACCAGAAGGACTCGCCTTCACCTTCGCCCCCGCCCTCGGGCTCACGCGCCGGGGGTTTGGGAGCGGGAGCGGAGGACGGCGCCGACTCAGGAGCGGCGGCGCGCGGCTCGCGCGGCTCGCGCGGCTCGCGCGGTTCGCGAGGCTCGCGAGCCTCCGGGCGCTCCACCGCGGCGTCGCCACGACCCCGGCCGCCACGCCCGCGACCACCGCGCCGCCCGCGGCCGCCACGCTCTCCCCGTTCCCCCCGCTCGGGCCGCTCGCCCGCATCGGTCCGCTCCCGCTCGCGGCCGGCGGCGCTGCCACCACGGCCACCCCGTCCGGTGCGACCGCGCCCGGCACGCTCACCGCGCTCTTCGCCGCCGGCCGGAAGCCCGGGCGCACGCTCACTGCCGCGCGGCTCCGACACCGGGGGCTTGGGAGGCACCAGCTCGATCCGGGGCTTGAAATTCGGGTCCATCTCGACCACCCCGATCTTGGGCATGTCGGGCGGCGCCACGCGCGGCCCGCGCGACCCGCGGCGGAACCGGGCGCCGCGTGCGGGGACACCACCCACGGGCCCGCTGGCGAGCGCGGATGGCGGCGCGGACGACTCGGGCATCGGGGGATCCAGCGCCTCGTCGGGATCCGTCACGCCGGCAGGCTCGGCCTGGGGTGTGGCGTCGCGGAGCTTCACCAGGTAGGCACCGTCGTCCTCCTTGGCCAGGTCGATCAACTCCCGGTCGTGGGCCTGCCGCAACAGCTTCTGCACCTGGGCCGGCTCCAGCGGCTCGGCATCGCCCTTGATCTCGGCCATAGCTGCGCCGAGCTCTTGCGCCGTGACCGGGCGGGCATCGCCCCCCAGTCGGCCGATTGCCTGCTTGATCAGCCCGAAGGCGCCGTCGAGCGAGAACGCGCTGCGGCGTGGCTCCCGCTCCAGAACCGGCTCATCTGATCGGGGCGACTCTTCGCGCCCCTCCCGGCTTTCTCGGCCCTCTCGGCCCTCGCGGCCCTCGCGGCCCTCGCGGCTGCGACCGCGGCCGCGGCGCTCCGCGCGCGGGGCTTCGCCTCGCAGGCCCGTGGGTTGGGCCGCCGCGCCCGGGACGCCGGGGCCGAGCCCGATCTCGTACTGCCCGTTGTCCAGCTTATTGAGGTTGATCAGCCCCTTGTGGGCGGCTTCCACCACGAACTTCGAGAAGCGGGAGAACCCCACGTCTTTCTCGTTGAAGCTCGGGTCGATCTCCTGCATCACCTGCTTCAGGCGGTCCGAGCGCATCACGTCGTTGTGCGCCGTCATCTGCTTCACCGCTTCGACCACCAGCTCCCAGGGATCGTGTCGCACGTGCGTGACGTCGCTCTCCTTCGTGAGCCCGGCGAGCTCGTTGTAGGAGTAGTACTCGTCGCAGTTCTGGATCAAGAGGTCGCTCGACGACTCGCGAATCCCCACGCCGATCACGTACTTGCCGTATTCCTTCAGCTTGAGGACGAGGGACGAAAAGTCCGAATCACCGGAGAGCAGGATGAACGTGCCAATTTCCGGGCGCGTAAAGACGAGCTCCAGCGCGTCGACCGCGAGGCGGATGTCGGTCGCGTTCTTCTTGTTCGATCCGTACGCCGGCGCCCAGATCATGTCGATCGAGGACTCCGCCAGCGGGACGATGTACTGGGGGTAGCGGCGCCAGTCGGCGTAGGCGCGTTGCACCGCCACCTTCCCCTTGATGATGTCCGACTGCAGCAGGCGGCGCAGCTCGGACTGGAGATCCGAGCGGATCCCCATCGTCACGTTGTCGAAGTCGATCATCAGCGCCGCGTTGGGCGCGTGGGCGGGAGGTTCGTGGTGAACCGGTCGTGGTAAATGGGCTTGCGGCTGCGGTGTCATGTAGTGGTGTCTTGCTCCCGTTGCCCGCGCCGCGCGCGCCCCCGACGTCGGACCGTCATACGGCCGGACGCACCGGGGTGGCAGAGGCGAGGACGGTGGTCGCCGAGGTGCCCGAATCCGGGCGCCTCAGCCGAGGCGACAAGTGTGCAATGCGGAATCGTGTTATACGTCGCCAGTGAAGGTCGTGCGCGGCGGGAGGTTTCTAGGGAGGTCGGTCAAGCTCCACCTCGGCGCGCCTGCTGCGAGTCCCGGCTGTCGGCCAGGCTGGCCAGGCGCTGCCGGATTGACTTGACGCTGTCCCCACCCGGCCGCGCGGTTCAGTGGCTTGAAAATAAACAACTTGCGCGAAAAGGAACAGGGTCGGCCCCGTGCCGCCGACCACTCCAAGGTGCGTAACATCCGGAGTGGCAAGGGCATTGGAGATCAGAGCGATGAGCGCGGCACCCGTAGGCGAGGGGTTCGGAGCGTCAGTAGACGCGGTCCGTGCGGGCAGCCCCGACGCCCTGGCAGCCCTGTACGGCGAATACGGCCGGGCGCTGTATCGCCTCGCCTATCGGCTTACCGGCACCCGCGAGGATGCTGAGGATGTAGTGCACGACGTTTTCGTGGGTCTCCCCGAGGCCCTGGGGCGGTACGAGGAGCGGGGACGCTTCGCCAGCTGGCTGAAACGGGTGACGGCTCGGGTGGCGCTCATGCGACTGCGCGCCCGCAACCGTCGGCGTGAGGTGGCGCTCGACAGCGCGGCCGGGGAAACCGAGCAACCCGCGCCCTCGGAGCGTGATGGGCTCGAGGCCGCTGTGAACACGCTTCCGGATCACCTCCGCGCGGTGCTCGTCCTGAAGGAGATCGAAGGCTATGCACATGCCGAGATCGCCGAGCTGCTCGGCATCAGTGAGGGGGCATCGCGGGTCCGGCTGACACGAGCATTGAAACGGCTGCGCAACGAGTTGGAGAGTGGACGATGACCTGGCAAGATGAGCTTCGCAAAATTCCCGCCCCCGAGCCGTCGCAGGATCTCTTGGAGCGCATCCTCGCGAGCCGGGCAGCGGGGAGGCGGGTGGTGCTGCGCGTTCCCGCGCGCAGCGTTGGGTCACGCCGGACCGTCCGGTACACGGCAGCTGCAGCCACACTCGCCGGTGTCGCTTGGCTGGGCTGGACAGTTCTCACGACGCGCCCAGGCGTTGAGAGCGAGCTCCCGCCTGTTTGGGCGATCGGTGGCATGCCGTTCATTCCGTCGACGGCCTTCGGTCAGGAACGAGTCCCCCCCACCAGGTCACCTCGCTATCCGCTGATCGCGCAAATCCAGCCGACTCGGGTTCGCGCTGGCCGCTGGACCTACGAGGGAACCACCACCGCAGACGGTGTTTTCACGACATCGCAGGGACCGCCGCGCACGATCGTCATCGCGGCCGGCAACTTCGAAGGGCTACCCATCTGGGTTGCGTCCGGCTCGCCGGATGCGTCCGGCTCGCCGGAGATGTTGGATACCGTGCTCGTCGATCGGGTCACCCTGCGTCCGCTGCGCTACGTGCGCCCGATGCGGCACGCCCGCTTGGTTCAGCACTTCTCGCATGACAGCATCGATGAGCTGCTTTACGTAGAACCATCGCCAAAAGCACGGGAGCGAACACTCCGCGGTGCAGCTCTCCTGCCAGATGTGGGCGTGGGCCCGATGCTCGTGTCCTGGTCGCCGCACTCCTTGGAGTTGCTTGTACAAGCCCTGCCGCTCAACCGAGACTGGCGCGGCAGCGTCTATAGTGCGAACTGGGTCACAATGGCCACGCGGTTCCCCACGTTCACGGCTCTAGACCTCCGAGTCACGGGAAGCGAGCGCGTTACCGTGCCGGCCGGGACGTTCGATTGCTGGAGGCTCGAGGCGAGAGAGGGCGATGATAAGGCGATGCTCTGGGTCAGTAGGGACCATGGCTGGTTGGTGATGAGACGGCACACCTCCTCCGACGGATCCGGAAAGTGGAGGACCGAGTGGGTCAACGAGACGCGGCTAGTGGCCGTGGATACGCTCCCTACTCCCCCAGCACCTTGACGATCACCCGCTTTTTGCGCTGCCCGTCCCACTCGCCGTAGAACACCCGCTGCCACGGACCTAGGTCGAGCTTGCCGGCCGTAATCGGGACGATCACCTCGTGCCCGATGGTGAGGCTGCGCAGGTGGGCCGCCGCGTTGTCCTCTCCGGTCTCGTTGTGGCGGTAGCGCGTGGGGTCCCACGGCGCCACCGTCGTCTCCAGCCACTTCAGGATGTCCGCCCACAGTCCCGACTCGTGATCATTCACGAACACCGACGCGGTAATGTGCATCGCACTCACCAGCGCGAAGCCTTCCTTCACACCGCTCGCCGCCACCTGTTGCGCGACCTGGTCGGTAATGTCGATGAGTTCCTGGCGCTGCTTGGTGTTGAACCAGAGGTAGTGCGTGTGGGACTTCATCTCACCCCCTGAACGCGGAAGTTGGAACGCGGAACGCGGAACTGAGGGGCCGGCGTCGGGATCGCATGTTCCGCCTTCCGCGTTCCCCGTTCCGCGTTTCCACCGTGTCGAATTGTCACACGGGCGCGAACGCCCTAGATTGCCCCGTCAAATATGGCTCTCCCGTTCCGCCAACGGATCTTCGCGATTCTGGTGGCGCTGACCGCCGTGCCCACCGCCCTGGCCGTCGTCGGTTGGGCGCTCGCGGTGCGCACCGTCGCGCCGTCGGCGGGCGCGCGGGTGGCGCTCGAGCAGATGGCGGCCTCGGCGCGCCAGATGGTGGATCGGGTGGACACGACGCACCTCACGCCACGTGAGCGGGCCGCCTTCCGGGAGCACCTCGAGCACCTCTCCAACTCGGTGACGCTGGCGCGCCGAGCCGACGCGTACCTGCGCTACTACGCGGGCGGGTTCGCGGCGGTGGTGATCGTGTTTGGCGCGCTGGTGGTGATCGCCGCCGTGCGGTTGGCGAGGCACCTCTCGCGCCAGCTGTCGCGGCCGATCGACGAGCTGGTGGGTTGGACGCGGCTCATCCGCCGCCGGACACCGTTGCCCGCCGGCCCGCCGACCCGCGGGGCGCCGGAGTTCGAAGCGTTGCGCCAGGCGCTGCGCGAGCTCGCGACGGCGCTCGAGGCGGCGCGGGAACGCGAGCTGGAGGGGGAGCGGTTGCGCGCCTTCCGCGAGGTGGCGCGCCGCGTCGCGCACGAGATCAAGAATCCGCTCACGGCCATGCGGATCGCCGTAGATCAACTGCGGCGGTCCGGCGGTCACGCGGACGGGCGAACGGGCATCTCCGTGGAGGTCATGGGCGCCGAGACAGAACGGCTCGAGCGGCTTGCGCGGGAGTTCGCCGACTTCGGCCGCCTTCCCGAGGGGCCCAAGAGCGAGGTGGATATCGTGGACCTCCTGACGGACCTGGGGAAAACGGCGGTGCCGCCCGAGGTGGAGTTCTCCATCCGGGCCAACGGTGAACCGTGCCGGCTGCTCGGGCATTACGACCCGCTGCGGCGGGCGTTCGCCAACCTGCTGCGCAACGCGTCCGAGGCGATGGCGGGCCACGGCTCGATCGACGTGGCGGTGAGCCGGGACGGGCCGGGTCTCGTGGTGACGATCGCCGACCACGGGGCCGGAATCCCTGACGACCTGCGCCAGCGGGTGTTCGAGCCGTACTTCACGACCAAGGGGGACGGCACCGGTCTGGGGCTCGCGCTCGTGCGGCAGACCATCGAGGCCCACAACGGCACCATCAGCGTGGCGGGGACGCCCGGCGGCGGCGCCACGTTCTCCATCGTGCTTGGGGCCACGTGAGCCCGCGCGTCCTGCTGGCCGACGACGAGGCGAACATCCGCCGAATGGTCGCGGCCCTGCTCGAGTCCGAAGGGTTCGAGACGGCGGAAGCGGCGAACGGCATCGCGGCCCTCGCGGCAGTCGAACGAGACCCGCCGGACGCGGTGCTGCTCGACCTCATGATGCCGGGCGGGCCCGACGGCCTCGCCACACTCGAGCAGCTCAAGCGGGTCGCGCCCGACCTCCCGGTCGTGATGATGAGCGGCAAGGCGAGCCTGACCGACGCGGTGCGGGCGACCAAATTGGGCGCCTTTCAATTTCTCGAGAAGCCGCTGACGCCGGAGGGCGTCCTCACGACCTTGCGGGCGGCGCTCGAGCTGGCGCGCACGCTGGCCGAGAACCGGCGCCTGCACGAGGCATTGGGGCACGCGGATCCGCTGGTGGGTGTGAGCCGGGCGATGGTGGAGTTGCGGGCGCTGATCGCGCGCGTCGCACCCACCGAGGTGCGGGTGCTGATCACCGGGGAGTCCGGCACGGGCAAGGAGCTCGTCGCCTCCGCGATTCACCGCCAAAGCGGGCGCGCCGCGAAGCCGTTCGTGTGCGTGAACAGCGCCGCGATCCCGAAGGACCTGGTCGAGTCGGAGATGTTCGGGCACGAGCGGGGGGCGTTCACCGGCGCGACGGAGCGGCGTATGGGACGCTTCGAGCTGGCGGACGGCGGGACGCTGTTCCTCGACGAGGTGGGCGATCTCGGGCCCGAGGCTCAGGCCAAGCTGCTGCGCGTGCTCGAGACGGGGGTGATCGAGCGGCTGGGCGGCGAGAAGCCGGTGACGGTGAACGTGCGCGTGATCGCGGCGACCAACAAGGATCTGGCCAGGGCGTCCCAGCAAGGCGGCTTCCGGGACGACCTGCTGTTCCGCTTGAACGTGCTGCCGATCCATATCCCGCCGTTGCGCGACCGCCCCGACGACGTCCCCCCGCTGGTACAGCACTTCGCGGTCCGGCAGGCTGCGCGCCTCGGTCGGTCGGTGCGGTTCGATGCGGGCGCCGTGCAGCTGCTCGCGTCCTATCCCTGGCCCGGCAACGCCCGTGAGCTGGCGAACATCATGGAGCGGCTGGCGATCCTCGCTGCCGGGGATGTGGTGAGCGCCGACGACGTCGCGCGCGTTGTGCCCGGCGACGGAGTGGCGGCGGCGCCGGCGGAGGCGTGGAGCGACGTGGGGCTCGCACACGCACTCGACTCGTTCGAGCGCACGCTCATCGCTCGCGCGCTGTCGGCCGCGCGGGGCAATGTCGCCGAAGCGGCCCGCAAGCTCGCGACGGACCGCGCGAACCTGTATCGCCGCATGCGCCGGCTCGGTCTCGAGCCGCCGCGCAACGTGGCGGGATGACACGACCGGCGGGCTCCGAGCCCGCGTCCGAGCCCGCCCCGGTGCTCCGCGCCCGCCCCCGGGGGTCGGCACAGCCCATGCACCCGCCTCCCGCGGCCTCAACCAGGATGCCCGTTATGCGTGCCCTCGTGCTCGTGGTCCTCTGCGCGCTCGCCCCCGGCGTCGCCGCCGCGCAGGACACCGCCATCGTCATCCAGCCCGAGAGCGGCGGCGTGGTGGTGCTGCCGCCGGAGCTCCCCCGCGCGGTGGCGGAGGACGCGGTGCGGCGGTACAACGCGCCCACCACCACGCGGCTGGTGGGCCGCTCCCGCCTGCCGCACGGCAACGAGTGGCGCGGCGACGTCGCCGTGCGCAACGGAGCCGTCACCGTCGGCGGCCGGGTCGAGGGCACCCTGCTCGTGATCAACGGGGACGCGATCCTGGACTCCAACGCCGTGATCACCGGCGACGTCATCGTGGTCGGTGGAACGGCCGCCCGCAGCCCGACCGCCGCCGTCGCCGGCGAGCTGCGCGTGTATCCCGTGCCCCTCGCCTACCGCACCAGAGGTGACACCATCGCGCTAGCGCCGCCGGACCTGCGCCGCTGGTTCCGCAGCCTGGGGATCGGGAAGTCATGGGGCACCGCCGATTCCCGGTCGTCCCTGACGCTCGCCACGGGCGGCACGTTCAATCGGGTGGAAGGCCTGCCGGTGGTGTTCGGACCGCTGTTCGATTGGAAGCTCCACCGCAACGTGCGGCTGCGCGTCGACGCGCTCGGCGTGTTCCGCACCGCAGGGAACTTCACCGACAAGCAGCGCGATCTGGGCTACCTGTTCCGCACCGAGCTGCGCGCGGGGGAGACACCCACCTACGGGGTCGAGTTTCGCGCGTTCGACGACGTGGCGCCGGTCGAGGACTGGGGCCTGCGCAGCGGCGAGGTGGGGTGGTCCGCGTTTCTGTTCCAGCGCGACTACCGCGATTACTACCTCAGCAAGGGTATCGCGGGTCGCGTGTTCGTGGAACCGAACCGGCCGCTGCGCCTGGACCTCGAGGTGCGCCGCGACTGGCAAACGAGCGTCGCCGCGCGCGACCCGTGGACGGTGTTCCGCAACGCCCAGCGGTGGCGCCCCAATCCCCCCATCGACGACGGGCACTACACGATCCTCGGGGGCGGGGTCACGCTCGACACCCGCAACGATCGGCTCGACCCGACGGCGGGGTGGTTCCTGCGCGCCCGCTTCGAGAACGCCCGCTCGGAGGACGTGAAACCCGCGATCGGCGTGCCCACCGCGGTGCGGGGGCCGATTCCGACCGACGGGTCCTACCAGTTCAGCCGGCTGCTCCTCGATTTCCGACGGTACACGCGGGTGAGCCCGTCGGGGCGCGTGAACCTGCGGCTCCTCGCCGGCGGCTGGATCGGCGGCGATCCGTTGCCCCTGCAGCAGCGGCTGTCGACGGGCGGACCCGATCCGCTCGCGGGCTACGGCTTCCGCCACACCGCTTGCAAGGGCGACATCATCGATCCCGCGTTCGTGGGAACCTTGGTGGCGGCGTGCGACCGCGTGATCCTCGCGCAGGCCGAGTACCGCGGGCACATCTCCCTGCACTGGTCGTACGGTACCTCCGCCCCTGAGGACGAAGCAGCCAAGTCGCTCTTCACGCTCCAGGGACCGGATCTCGTCGTCGTCGCGGATGCGGGGCAAGCGTGGCTCGTGGGCAGCGGGCCCGGCCGTCTCCCCGCCAGTCGGCTGCCGACGCTCGGCAGCTGGCTCGCCAACCTCGGCCTGGGCGTCGATTGGGGCGGGCTCGGCCTGTACGTGGCGAAGGCGGTGACTGCCGGCGAGCCGCTGCGATTCACTCTGCGACTCGACCACCGCTTCTGAGGTGAGGGCGGGCCTCGCGTTCCTGGCCCTCCTCGGCGCGACGGCCGTCTCCCCGGCCGGCGCGCAAGGGCCGGCGCTGACAGTCACGCTCCAGGGCAACGTCGCTCGCGTCCAGACCACGGGGCTCCTCGCCGACGGCAAGTTCGTCGGCCTCATGCGGTCCGGGTTTCCCCTGCGCCTGCATTACCGGCTGGAGCTGTGGCGCGCTCGCTCCGGCTGGTTCGATCAGTACGTCCGCGAGGCATCGTGGGATGCGGTCGCGCGCCACGATCCCCTCGCCGACGACTTCGTGCTGATCCGCACCGGCGGCGGGGTCGCGCGCTACGGCACGCCGGAGGACCTCGAGCGCGCGTTCGTGCTCCCGTATCGCTGGACCCTGAACGTCCGGGGCTCGGGGAACTTCTATTTCCTGTGTCGGCTGGAGGTGACCACGCTCAACGATACGGACCTGGAAGAGTTGACCCGGTGGCTCAAGGGAGACGTGAGCCCCGCGGTCTCGGGCGGCGGCAACCTGGGTGGCGCGCTGGCGCGCGGCGCCCAGCGGCTGATCGTGCGCATCGCCGGCCTCCCGCGCCTCGCTCTCGAGGCGCGGTCGGAAGCGTTCAACCGGCCGGACCAGAACTAGGAGCCGAAGCGCTCGTCGATGGCGTGACGGACGGCGTCGAGCGACCCGCCTCGCGACGCGAGCGAGGTGGCGAGCGTCGCTTCACCCATGCAGATGTCGCACTGGGCGCCGTGGTCGGACTCGAAGCACGTGAGGAGCGAGCGGTGCCCGAGGTGTGTGGCGCATTCGCAATGACAGTGGAGACCGTCGAGCACCTGGGGGACGCTGCGCGCCGCCGCGTACGCGTCCGCGGCCCCGGGCGTATTCAGCACCAGGCTGGGCGGCAACACGCGCTCGGCCGTCACGCCAGGGCGGGGATCGGGGTGCGCCGCCACGCTGCTGGCGCGCGTCGCCACGAGCAGTCCCGCGACGGCCGCGCCCGCCACGCCCGCGATGATCCAGGGGAGCGGCTGGCTCACAGCGCCGCGAGCGTCGCCAACACCTCGCCGCCGTAGAACAATCGGATGTACTTGTGCTGGATCGACGTGAGCCGGCGTACCGCCCACGCGAGGTGCACGAAATGCGGTTCGAACGGCGGCCGCAGCGGGTGCATCCCGGCCTCCGCGGGCAGCAGGTTGCCCTTCCGCGTGTTGCAGGTGCTGCAGGCCGTGAGAACGTTGGTCCAGGCGTTGGTGCCGCCCCGCGACAACGGCACCAGGTGGTCGCGCGTGAGGCACTCCCGGTGGCGCAGCTCCGGCTGGCTCCGCCCGCAGAACTGGCACCGGTAGTTGTCGCGAGCGAACAGGAAGGTGTTGGTCACCTGACGCCGGAAGCGACGCGGCACGTGCACGAACTTGATCAGTCGGATGACCGCCGGCCGCGGGATGGCCAGGCGCTCGCTTTTGACCACGGGGCCGTCCGCTTCGACGATTTCGGCCTTGTGGTCGATCACGAGCCGCAGTGCCCGGCGCACGGGCACCATCGTAAGGGGCTCGAATGACGCGTTGAGAGCGAGACAGCGCAAAGGCACTCCCCTCGGGCGAAAAGTGGCCGTCTCGCTCAACCACGAGCCAGACAGCCACGTATGCTACCTCACCGGCTAAGGCGCGGCAAGAGCGTGGGTTAAGTCGCTCCCCCCTCGGCAAATGCGGCCCGGAGCGATTCGATCTGCTGGGCCACCGCGTGGCGGGAGGCTCCGCCTGGCGTCGCCCGGCTCTCGACCGAATCCTCCCACGTTCCAAGTTGGGCCAGGGCGGCACCCAACGTCGGATGGATGCCCGCCGCCACCGGACCCGGCACGCGGTCGAGCGGCACGCCGGAGCGCTCCGCCTCGCGCACCAGCCGGCCCACGAGGCCGTGGCTCTCGCGGAACGGCACGCCAGCCTCCACCAGGAGGTCGGCGAGGTCGGTGGCCCGGAGCGAAGCATCGAGCGCGGCTTGCATCCGCTCAGGGTCCACGCTCAGCGTCGTGATCGCACCCGTGGTCGCGGGCAGCACCAGGGCCAGCGTGTCGAACGCATCGAACAACAGCGCCTTGTCCTCCTGCAGATCCTTGCTGTAGCCCGCCGGGAGGCCCTTGAGAACGGTGAGCAGCGCCACGAGGTCGCCCAGGAGACGCCCCGATTTCGCCCGTGCCAGCTCGAACACGTCGGGGTTGCGCTTCTGCGGCAGCAGGCTCGAGCCGGTGCTGAAGTCATCCGACAACCGTACGAAGCCGAATTCGGCAGTCGTGTAGAGCACGAGCTCGGCACCGAGGCGCGAGAGGTGCGTGCCGACGAGCGTGAGCGCGAACAGCACTTCGGCGACGAAGTCTCGGTCGCCGGTCGCGTCCAGCGCGTTGGCGGCGACGGAGCGAAACCCCAGCGCTTCCTTGAGCAGCACGCGGTCGACGGCGAACCCAGATCCGGCGAGCGCCCCGGAGCCGAGCGGCAGCTCCGCCACGCGTCGCCGCGCATCGGCGAGGCGCTGGCGATCGCGCACCAGCGGCCAGGCATGCGCCAGCAGCACGTAGGCCCAGCGCACCGGCTGGGCGCGCTGGCCGTGGGTGTAGCCGGGCAGGAGCACAGCGACGCCGTCCTGCGCGCGGGCCACGAGCGAGCGTCCCAGCGCGGCGAGGTCCGCGTCGAGCTGGTCGATCGCGTCGAGGGTCCACAACCGCAGGTCGGTCGCCACCTGATCGTTGCGCGACCGGCCGGTGTGCAGTTTGCCGGCCACCGCGCCCACGTCGTCGTACAGCAGCCGCTCCACCAGCGTGTGCACGTCCTCGTCGGGCGCACCCACCGCCGCGCCGTCAGCGAGCCGCTCGGCCACGCGGTCCAACCCGTCCAGGAGCTGGGTCTCCTCGATGGAGGTCAACACCCCGACGCGGCCGAGCGCGTGCACCCAGGCCTTGCTCGCGGCCACGTCCTGGGGCCAGAGCCGGTGGTCCACCGGCAGGCTGCGGTTCAACGCGTCGAGCGCCGCACTCGGTCCGAGGCTGAAGCGCCCGCCCCACATCTGATGGGCCGCTGGCGCGGCCGGGCCGGCCGGCGCGGCCGGCGCGGGGCCGGCGGGCGGGGTCTCGGCAGGCCGACGTGACATCAGTCGACCGCTGCGCCGACTTCCTGCTGCCGGCGCGCCGCCTCGAGGCCGGATCCGATCCGGATCGACAGGCCGTAAAGATGAATGAACCCTTCGGCATCTTTTTGATCGTAGACGGTGTCCTTGCCGAAGGTGGCGTACGAGGGCTGGTACAGCGCGTACGGACTCTCCCGTCCCGCCACGGTGAGACCGCCCTTGTAGAGCTTGAGCCGCACCGCGCCGGTCACGCGCTTCTGGGTGCTCGTCACCGCCGCGTCGAGCGCCTCGCGCTCGGGTGTCCACCAGCGCCCGTCGTACACCAGGTCCGCATAGCGCAGCGCCAGCTCGTCCTTGAGCCGCAGGGTGCGCCGGTCGAGCACCAGCTGCTCGAGCTCGCGGTGCGCCGCATGGAGCAGCGTCCCGCCCGGCGTCTCGTACACGCCGCGCGACTTCATCCCCACCAACCGGTCCTCCACGACGTCCGCCCGGCCGACACTGTGCTCGCCGGCGATCCCGTTCAGGGTCTCGAGCAGCTCCACCGGGCCCAGGGGGACGTGGTTCACCGAGACGGGCGTCCCCTCCTCGAAGCCGATCTCGACCACGGCGGGGAGGTCGGGGGCTTCGAGCGGGTCCTTCGTCATGACGAAGATGTGCTCCGGGGGCTCGCGTGCCGGATCCTCCAGGATGCCCCCTTCGTGGGAGCAATGCCAGAGGTTGCGGTCGGTGGAGTAGGGCTTCTCGACGGTCGCCTGCACCGGAACGCCCTTCGCCTTCACGTAGGCGATGAGATCCTCCCGGCCCTTGAACTGCCACTCGCGCCACGGCGCGATGACTTGGAGCTCGGGCGCGAGGGCAGCGTACGTGAGCTCGAACCGCACTTGGTCGTTTCCCTTGCCGGTACAGCCGTGGGCCACCGCCTGGGCGCCCGCTCGCTGCGCGAGCGCCACGTGATGCGCGGCCATCACCGGCCGTGCCATGGCGGTGCCGAGCAGATAGGTGCGGGCGTATACCGCACCGGCGCGCAGCGTGGGAAACACGAAGTCGCGCACGAATTCCTCGCGCAGGTCCGCGATCACGCAGTCGACGGCGCCGGAGCGCTTGGCCTTGTCGATCAGGCCCTCCAGCTCGCCCGTCCCCTGCCCCACGTCGGCGGCGAAACACAAGACCCGGGCGCCGTATCGCTCGCGCAGCCAGGGCACGATCGCGGATGTGTCGAGTCCGCCCGAATACGCGAGAACCACCAACGGCCCCATGTCGCGCCCCCTGTTGGTTTATGCAGAAGGATGCATAAACATACAACAGCGCGGTCGCCTGTCAACGCCCGGCGGACACCTAGCGTACTTCCGGAGTTGGGCCGATCCTTGTGGGACCCCATGAACCGACGCGAGCTGCTCGGCGCCCTCGGCGCCACCATCACCCTCCCGGCGCTGGCCGGGCTGCCGACGGACCGGTTGCTCGCGACGGGCCGGCGCGTGCACGGGCGCGCGCGCGCCGGCGCGCTTCAGGTACTCGACCCGCACCAGAGCGAGACGGTCGCCACGATCGCCGAGATGATCATCCCCGCCACCGACACGCCCGGCGCGCGCGCGGCGGGGGTTCACCGCTTCATCGATCTGCTGCTCGCGGAGTGGTTCCCGGATGACGAGCGCGCCGGCTTCTTGGCGGGGCTCGCCGATGTGGACGCGCGGGCTCGTGCGACGTTCGGGACGGACTTCATCGGCGCGAGCGAGTCTCAGCGCGTCGAGCTCCTCGGCAAGCTCGACGCCGAAGGCCAGGCGCTCCGCCAGGCACAGCAGGATCCGCAGCAGCCTTTCTTCCAGCGCATGAAATCCCTCACCGTGTACGGGTATTTCACGTCCGAGGCCGGAGCCACGGCCGAGCTGCACTTCGTGGCGATCCCCGGACGCTACGACGGGTGTACGTCGCTGGACAACGCCCCCGCAGCCCCGGGAGACTTCTGATGACCGCGGCGACGTTCGACGCGATCGTGGTGGGGTCGGGGATCTCGGGCGGCTGGGCGGCGAAAGAGCTGTGCGAGCGCGGGCTGCGCACGCTGGTGCTCGAGGCCGGCCGGCCGATCGACCCGGCGCGGGACTACGTCGAGCACGTGCCACCGTGGGAGATGAAATTCCGCGGGTTCGGCGACCGCACGGCACTCGAGCGAGACCAGTTCATCCAGCGGCACTGCTACGCCTGCAACGAGTACAGCGGCAAGTTCTTCGTCAATGACCGCGACAATCCTTACACGTTCGATCCCGACAAGCCGTTTCACTGGATCCGGGGACGTCAGATCGGCGGCAGATCCATCATGTGGGGGCGCCAGGTGTATCGCTGGAGCGACCTCGACTTCGAGGCCAACGCGCGGGACGGCGTCGGGGTCGACTGGCCGATTCGCTACGCCGATATCGCGTCCTGGTACGATCACGTGGAACGGTTCATCGGGGTGAGCGGTGAGCGGTTGGGACTGCCGCACCTGCCGGACGGGGAATTCCTCCCGCCCATGGCGCTGAACTGCGCCGAGCAGGTGGTCCGGGACGGCGTCGCCAAGCACTTCGCGGACGAGCGGGTCGTGACGATCGGCCGGGTCGCGATCCTCACGCAGGCGCACGGTGGGCGCGCGGCGTGCCACTACTGCGGCCCGTGCGAGCGCGGCTGCATCACCCACTCGTACTTCTCGAGCATCGGCGTCACGCTGCCGGCGGCACGCGCCACCGGACGTCTCACCCTGCGGCCCTACAGCGTCGTGCACAGCGTCATCTACGACGAACGACGCGGCCGGGCCGCCGGCGTGCGGGTGATCGACGCGCAGACCAAGCAGCCGCTCGAGTTTCGCGCGCGGATCGTCTTCCTGTGCGCCTCGACGCTCGAGTCGGCCCGCATCCTGTTGAACTCAAAGACCCCCCGGTTCCCGACGGGTCTCGCGAACTCGAGCGGCGAGCTTGGCAGGAACCTGATGGACCACACCATGGGCGGGGGGGCGGGCGGCACCGTGGCCGGCCTGGAAGACCACACCGTCCACGGGAATCGTCCCAACGGGATCTATGTCCCCCGGTTCCGCAACGTCCGGACCAAGCACCCGGACTTCCTGCGAGGCTATGGGTTTCAGGGCGGTGCTGGACGCGACGGCTGGCGGCGTGGACCCTCGCTGCCAGGGTTCGGTCCCGCATTCAAGGCGGCGCTGCGGACACCCGGGCCGTGGCACTTCTCCTTGTACGGATTCGGTGAGTGCCTGCCGCGACCGACCAACTACGTCGAGCTCGACTCGAAGACGGTCGACGCGTGGGGAATTCCCTCGCTGCGCATCCATTGCGAGTGGAGCGACAACGAACGGAAGATGCTGCAGGACATGTCCGTCACCGCGGCCGAGATGCTCGAAGCGGCCGGCGTGCGCGACGTCAGGTCGTTCGTGGACAACAACCCGCCCGGCCTCACCATCCACGAGATGGGCACGGCCCGAATGGGGCGCAACCCCAAGACCTCCGTCCTGAACGCCCACAACCAGTGCCACGACGTGAAAAACCTGTTCGTGACCGACGGCGCCTGCATGGCCTCGTCGGCGAACCAGAACCCGTCCATCACGTACATGGCGCTCACGGCGCGCGCGGCGGCGTATGCAGTGGAAGCGATGAAGCGGAACGAGCTCTAGAGGGGCTCGGGACTCGGGACTCGGGATTCGGGAGAAAACATCCATGACTGATCGACGCGATTTCATCAAGGCGCTCGGTGCTGCGGCCCTTGGGCCAACCTTGCAACCCCTAGCCCCGAGCCCCTATCCGCGAGCCCCCCTCCGCAAGCTCGACCGCATCGGGCTGCAGCTGTACACGGTGCGCCAGCAGATGGAGAAAGACGTCGAAGGGACGATCGCGCGCGTCGCCGCGACCGGCTATCGAGAGGTCGAGTTCGCGGGCTACTTCGGGAGGGCCCCGCGCGACGTGCGCGCCCTGCTCGACCACCACGGCCTCTCGGCACCCTCGTCGCATGTCTCGCTCGCGCCGGAACAATGGCGTGCGGCGCTCGACGCCGCCCCGGTCATCGGGCACCGCTACCTCGTGATCGCGTGGATCCCGGCGGAGGAGCGGCACACGCTCGACGACTACAAGCGCGCGGCGGAGCGCTTCAACCGTGCCGCGACCGAAGCCAAAGCCGCGGGGCTCCAGTTCGCCTACCACAACCACGACTTCGAATTCGTGCCGCTCGACGGGCGGTTGCCGTACGACGTGCTGCTCGCCGAGACCGATCCCAAGCTGGTCCAACTCGAGATGGACCTGTATTGGATCGTGAAGGGCGGGCAGGATCCGCTGGCATACTTTGCGCGCTGGCCCGGACGCTTCCCGATGGTGCACGTGAAGGACTCGATGGGCCCGCCCGACAACAAGATGGCCGACGTGGGCACCGGTACGATCGACTGGAAGCGAATCTTCGCCAAGGAGCAGCAGGCCGGTATCAAGCACTTCTTCGTGGAGCACGACCAGCCGGCGGACGCATTCGCGTCGATCCGGGCGAGCTGCGAGTACTTGAAGCGGCTCGAGTTCTGATGGATCGGCGAACGGCAGTGGCGGCGCTCGGGGCCGCCGCGTTCGGCTCCCAGGGTGAAGCCTGGGCTCGGCCCGGCGCTGCCCTTAAGGGCAGTGTATCGCCGAGCCCACGCTTGAGCGTGGGAAGACTGAAGCAGTCCGTCTCGCGCTGGCCCTACAAACAGATCCCCTTGCCCGAGTTCAGTCGGGCGGCCGCGGGAATGGGATTGGCCGCGATCGACCTGCTGGGTTCCGACGAGTGGGACCCGGTGCGCGAGGCGGGCCTCGTGTGCTCGATGGGCTATCCGACCGCACGCCGCGACTTCATCGCGACCGGCTTCAACGATCGGGCCAACCACCGGATGCTGTTGCGCGAGCTGGAGGAGACCCTTCCCCTCGCCGCGCGCCACGGCGTCCCGAATGTGATCGCGATGTTCGGCAACCGTCGCGGCAAGAGCGACGGCGAGGCGATCGCAACGTGCGTCGCGGGGCTCAACGCGATCAAGGCGCTGGCGGAGGAGCAACGCGTCACGATCTGCCTCGAGCTCCTGAACAGCAAGGTGGATCACGCGGACTACCAGGGCGACCGGACGGCCTTCGGGGTCGCCGTGGTGAAGGCCGTGGGCTCGCCGCGCGTCAGGCTGCTGTACGACATCTATCACATGCAGATCATGGAAGGCGACATCATCCGCACCATCCGCGACAACCGGGAGTGGATTGCGCATTTCCACACCGGGGGCGTGCCCGGCCGCCACGAGCTGGACGGTACGCAGGAACTGAACTGGCGCGCAGTCGCATCGGCCATCGCCGACACCGCCTTCACGGGGTTCGTGGCGCACGAGTTCGTCCCGACCCGCGATCCGCTCACCTCGCTCGGTGACGCGGTGGCGGTGTGCAACGTCTAACGAGGCGGGTTCGAGCATGACATTGCTCCGGCAAGCGAAGCTGTACGACGTGTGCATCGTCGGCTCGGGGGCCGGCGGTGGAATGGCGGCCTACGCGCTCACCAAGGCCGGCGCCGACGTCGTGGTGCTCGAAGCTGGTGAGCCCTGGGACAACGCGAAGGACTCGGCGATGCTGACGTGGCCGTACGAGTCGCCGCGCCGCGGGAAATCCACGCGGGAGCGACCCTTCGGCGAGTTCGACGCCTGCATCGGCGGCTGGGAGATCCCCGGCGAGCCGTACACGCGGGCGCCGGGCACCGAGTTCAGCTGGTGGCGGGCCCGCATGGTGGGCGGCCGCACCAACCATTGGGGCCGCATCTCGCTGCGCTTCGGGCCCTACGACTTCAAGCGCAAGAGCCGGGATGGCCTGGGCGACGACTGGCCGATCGCCTACGAGGACGTGGCGCCCTATTACGACAAGATCGACCGGCTGATCGGAATCTTCGGCAGCGCGGAGAACCTCCCGAACGAGCCGAACGGGGTCTTCCAGCCGCCACCCCGCCCGCGGTGCCACGAGTTGCTCGTGAAGCAGGCCGCCGACCAGCTGCGCGTCACCTGCATTCCGGCGCGCCTCTCCATTCTCACCCGGCCCTTGAACGGACGGGCGGCGTGTCACTACTGCGGCCAGTGCAACCGCGGCTGCAGAGTGAACGCGAATTTCACGTCCACCAACGTGCTGATTGCCCCTGCCGTCGCCACCGGGAAGCTGACGCTCCTCACGAACGCGATGGCGCGCGAGGTGCTGGTCGATGCGGGCGGGCGCGCCACCGGCGTCGCATACGTCGACAAGGCGACCGGCACGGACCGACGCGTGCGGGCGAAGGTGGTGGTCCTGGCCGCGAGTGCCCTGGAGACCGCCCGCCTGCTGCTCAACTCCAAGTCGTCCCTGTTCCCGAACGGCCTGGCGAACTCGAGCGGCACGGTCGGCAAGTACATCACCGATACGACCGGCACGGACGTCGCCGGGTTCATCCCGAAGATGATGGACCACGTGCCGCACAACCACGACGGCGTGGGGGGGATGCACCTGTACATGCCGTGGTGGCTCGACAACGCGAAGCTCGACTTCCCGCGCGGGTACCACATCGAGGTGTGGGGCGGCCCAAACGTGCCGTCCTACGGCTTCGGGGGTGGGATCCACCGCTACCCGTCGGGCGGAGGGTACGGCACGCAGCTCAAGAACGACTACCGCCGCTACTACGGGGCCACCATCGGCTTCTCCGGCCGGGGCGAGATGATCCCCAACGACGACACGTATTGCGAGATCGACCCGCGCACGGTGGACCGGTGGGGGATCCCCGTCCCCCGGTTTCATTGGAAGTGGACGGATCATGAGTACAAGCAGGTGAAGCACATGCAGGAGACGTTCCGGGCGCTCGTCGCGGCCATGGGCGGCGAGGTGTTCGCCCCGATGCCGACTGCGGAGCAGGGATACGGCATCGCGGCAGGCGGCGTCATCATCCACGAGCTGGGCGGCGCGCGCATGGGGGACGACCCGAAGACCTCCGTGACGAACCGCTGGTGCCAGGCGCACGACTGCAAGAACCTGTTCGTGGCTGACGGCGGGCCCTTCGTGTCGCAGGCCGACAAGAACCCGACGTGGACGATTCTCGCGCTGTCGATGCGCACCAGCGAGTACATCACCGATCAAATGAAGAAGGGAGCGCTGTGATGCAGCGTCGCGACGTGGTGCAGCTCTTGGCCGTGGCCCCGCTCGCCGCGGCATTCCGGTGGACGCCGGACTCGGTACGCGAGGCCTCCGCTCGGGCGCGCGAGGCGCTCGCCCGCGGCACCCCGTACGAGCCGAAGCAGTTCACACCCCACGAGTGGGACACGGTGCGCGTGCTGGTGGACCTGATCCTACCCAAGGACGAGCGCTCGGGCAGCGCCACCGAGGCGGGCGTGCCGGAGTTCATGGACTTCATGCTCGGCGACGACCCGGATCTGCAAACCCCCGTGCGCGGCGGGCTCGCGTGGCTCGATCACGAGTGCGACGACCGCTACGGCAAGACCTTCATCGCCTGCACCGCGGCGGAACGGACCACGGTGCTCGACGACGTCGCCTGGCCGGCCAAGGCGAAACCCCAACACGCCGCGGGTGTGGCCTTCTTCAACCGATTTCGCGACCTCACCGCGTCGGGGTTCTTCTCCAGTCGCATCGGCGTGCAAGACCTGCACTATGTCGGGAACACCTTCGTCTCCGCGTGGACGGGCTGTCCGCCGGAGGCGCTCGCCAAGCTCGGCGTTCGGTATGACGACTGACGGGAAACGGGAAAGGGGACACGGGAAAGGTGACGGCGAACAAGCGCCTCGGCGTCGGGTTCGTGGGAAGCGGGTTCAATGCGCGGTTTCATCTCCTCGCATTCCAGGGCGTGCGCGACGCGGACGTGCTGGGTGTGTGGAGCCCCAACCACAAGCACGCCCAAGACATGGCAGGCGTCGCCCGGAAGCTCGAGGTGGGGGAGGCGAAGCCGTACCGCTCGGTGGCGGAGATGGTGGCCGACCCCGCGATCGAGGCGCTCTGGCTGTGCGGTCCGAACTTCGCGCGGATCGAGAACTTCGAGGAGATCACGGACACAGTCGCGCGCGGCAAGGGAGCGCTCCGCGGGATCGCGTGCGAGAAGCCGCTCGCCCGCAACGTCGCCGAAGCGACGCGGGTCCTCGAGCTCACGAAGCAGGCCGGCATCCCCCACGGCTATCTCGAGAACCAGGTGTTCGCGCCCGCCGTGGCGCAGGGACATGGGATCATCTGGGCCCGGGGCGCCGCGCTCACCGGCCGTCCCTACCTCGCGCGGGCGGCGGAGGAGCACAGCGGACCACACATGCCCTGGTTCTGGCAGGGCAAGCTCCAGGGCGGCGGGGTCTTGAACGACATGATGTGTCACTCCGCGCTGGTGGTGCGCCACCTGTTGACTCTGCCCGGCGCGCCCCTCGCCTCCGTGCGTCCTGCCCGCGTGACGGGGCACATCGCGAGCCTCAAGTGGAGCCGTCCAGCGTACGCGAAGCGCCTGCAGCAGCAGATGGGGAGCGACGTGGACTACACCAAGGCCCCGTCGGAAGACTTCGCGAGCGTCGTGATCGAGTTCGCGACCGACGACGGCGCCACGGTCATCGGCGAAGCGACCACGTCATGGAGCTTCGTCGGCGCCGGGTTGCGACTCTCGGCCGAGTTGCTCGGCCCTGAATACTCGCTATCGTGGAACACGCTCGACAGCGGGCTGAAGCTCTTCTTCAGCCGCGAGGTGAAAGGGAAGACGGGCGAGGACCTGGTCGAGAAGCAGAACGCCGAGATGGGGCTCATGCCCGTGGTGACGAGCGAGTCGGCGACCTATGGGTACGACGCCGAAGACCGGCACTTCGTACGGGTGTTCCTCGGTCGTGAGCCTCCCCTGCTGACGTTCGACGACGGTCTGGAGGTCGTGAAGGTCCTGATGACGGCATACATGAGCGCCGAGCAGGGGAAGACGCTGGAGTTCCCCCCCAAGGGACTCGAGACGTTCGTGCCGGCGGTGGCGAAGGGAACTTGGAAGCCATAACGCGGATCGTGGAACGCGGAACGCGGAACAGCGCGTCGGGCATCGGAAGGCCCGCCGCCTGTTCCGCGTTCCGACCTCCGCGTTCCGCATTCATTTTCATCGGAGCTCTCCTCCCGGCCGCCATGCCCGCCCAGACCTGGCCCGTGCACTCGCTCGACCGCCCCCGCCCCCCCGTCGTCGATCCCGGCCCCGAGCGCCCACCGGTGCCGCCACCCTCCGATGCCGTGGTGCTGTTCGACGGCAAGAGCCTGTCCCAATGGCGGTCGCAGGACGGCACCCCTGCGAAGTGGGTCGTGCGCGACGGGTACATGGAAGTCGCCGCCAGCACCGGGGCGATCGTGACGCAACCCGGCTTCGGGGACATGCAGCTCCACATCGAGTGGGCGACGCCCACGCCCGCGGTGGGCGAGGGTCAGGAGCGCGGCAACAGCGGCGTGTTCCTCATGACGCACTACGAGATCCAAGTGCTCGATTCGTACCACCACGATACGTACGCCGACGGCCAGGCCGGGGCCGTGTACGGCCAGACGCCGCCGCTCGTGAACGCGAGCCGCCCGCCGGGTCAATGGCAGACCTACGACATCATGTTTCACCGGCCCCACTTCGCATCAGACGGTACGGTGCGCGACCCGGCCAGGGTCACCGTGCTGCACAACGGCGTGCTGGTGCAGGACAATACGATCATCACCGGTTGGACGGTGCACGGCGCGCGCGCGCGCTACCAGCCGCACCCGGACCGGCTCCCGCTGTTCCTGCAAGACCACGGTAACCCAACCCGATACCGGGACATCTGGGTCAGGGAATTGAAGGAGTAAGATCGTGTCGATACTCGCCGTACTGGCCATCGCCCTCGCGGGCGATTCCATCCCCGCCATCGTTCCCCGTCCGGCGCACGTCACCGTGCAGCCGGGCGCCTTCACCTTGCGACCCGGCACGGTCATCGTGACTGATCGCTCCTTGCGAGAGCTGGGTGAGATGCTCGGTGACTACCTCTTCCCCGCCACCGGTCTGCGGCTCGCCGTGCGCACCACGGCGCCCGCTGGGACGCAAGTGATCTCCATCGGTCTCGACTCCTCCCTGGCCCGCCTCGGGGACGAGGGCTATCGCCTGGACGTGAGTCGGTCCCGAGTCGCGATTCGCGCGTTCCGCGCCGCGGGCGCGTTCTACGGGATCGAGACCCTGCGTCAGCTGCTCCCGCCCGCGGTCTTCCGCCAGGCCGAGATGACGAGTGTGGCGTGGCGCATCCCCGCGGTCGCGATCGAGGACCTGCCCCGGTTCGCGTGGCGGGGCGTCCACTTGGACGTGGCTCGGCACTTCATGCCGAAGGAGTTCGTGAAGAAGTACATCGATCTCGCGGCGCTCCATAAGCTCAACCGCTTTCACTGGCACTTGACCGACGACCAGGGGTGGCGCCTGGAAATCAAGCAGTACCCGCGCCTCACCGAGATCGGCAGCCGGCGCCGCGAGACCCTCGTCGGCCGCCCGGACGAGGACTCGACCAAGTGGCGGTTCGACGGTCAGCCGCACGGCGGTTTCTACACACAGGACGATGTCCGCGAGATCGTCGCGTACGCCCGCGCGCGCTTCGTGACCATCGTGCCGGAGATCGAGATGCCGGGCCATTCTCAGGCCGCCATCGCCGCGTATCCCGAGCTCGGCAACACGGGAAACACGATTCCGGTGTGGACCACCTGGGGCGTGGACGAGAACATCCTCAATCCCGGAGACGCGACCGTCCGCTTCTATCAGAACGTGCTGACCGAGGCGATGGCGCTGTTCCCGGGCCGCTGGATCCATATCGGCGGCGACGAGGCGCCGAAGGCCCAGTGGAAAGCGAGCGCGCTCGCGCAGGCGCGGATCCGCGAGCTCGGCTTGAAGAACGAGGACGAGCTGCAGAGCTGGTTCACGCACCGCATGGACGAGTTTCTCACCGCGCACGGCCGCAGGCTCGTGGGGTGGGACGAGATTCTCGAGGGCGGGCTCGCGCCCAACGCGGTGGTCATGTCCTGGCGCGGCGTGGACGGTGGCATCGCTGCGGCTCGCGCCGGGCACGACGTGGTGATGGCGCCCGGGTCGCATACCTACTTCGATCACTATCAGTCGGCCGACACCGTCGCCGAGCCGCTCGCGATCGGGGGCTACCTGCCGCTCGACACGGTGTATGCGTTCGAGCCCGTTCCGCCCGCCCTGACCGCGAACGACGCGCGGTACGTGCTCGGGGCGCAGGGACAGCTGTGGACCGAGTACATCCCCGACCCGAAGCGAGCGGAGTACATGGTGTTTCCCAGGCTGTGCGCCCTCGCCGAAGTGCTGTGGACGCCACGGGCGGGACGCGACTACGCCGACTTCACCCGGCGGCTCGCCACGCATCTCGAGCGGCTGGCGGCGCTGGACGTGAACTACCGGCCGATCGGGAACTGAGCCCTCCGCGGACGGGAGATCTCCCGGCATGACGACGCTCCGCGGGATCGACTACGCCGTGATGCTCCTGTACTTCGGATTCGTGCTGGGCATCGGCGCGATGCTCCGGCGCTATGTCCGTACGAGCGAGGACTTCTTTCTCTCGGGGCGCTCGATCCCCGCCTGGGTGACCGGCCTGGCGTTCCTTTCGGCCAACCTCGGTGCGCAGGAAGTGATCGGGATGGGGGCGTCGGGCGCCAAGTACGGGATCGCCACGAGCCACTTCTATTGGATCGGCGCGATCCCCGCGATGGTGTTCGTGGGCCTGTTCATGATGCCGTTCTACTACGGCTCGCGGGCGCGCTCGGTCCCGGAGTACTTGAAGCTCCGGTTCGACGAAAAGACTAGGGGCCTGAACGCGATTTCGTTCGCGACCATGACGGTGTTCTCCTCCGGCATATCGTTGTACGCGATGGGCAAGCTCCTCAACCTGCTGCTCGGCTGGAACTTCGACCTGAGCATCGTGGTGGCGGCCGGGATCGTGCTCGCCTATGTCTTCCTCGGGGGCCTCACGAGCGCCATCTACAACGAAGTCTTGCAGTTCTTCCTCATTGTCTTCGGGTTCGGACCGCTCGTGTTCCTCGGGCTGCGCGACGTCGGCGGGTGGCCGGGGCTGGTGGGCCGCCTGGCCGGGGTCGCGAGCGCCAATGGATTCGCGCCGGGCGCCTACAGCCACAGCTGGGCCTTCATGGGCGATGCCGCGGCGAACCCGGTGGGCGTCGAATGGTTCGGCCTCGTGATGGGCCTCGGGTTCGTATTGTCGTTCGGATACTGGTGTACCGATTTTCTGGTGGTCCAGCGCGCCATGGCGGCGAACTCGATGACCGCTGCGCGACGCACGCCGCTCATCGCGGCGGTCCCGAAGATGCTGTTCCCGTTCCTGGTGATCGTCCCCGGCATGCTGGCGCTGGTCGTGAGCTCGGCGAGCAGCGTGCGTCAGCCGCGCCCCGCCGCCGTCACGGCCTCCCCAACCCCCCCGACCTCCCTGACCTCCGCGCCAGCGTCCGGCCTCGTGCCGCCGAAGCGCGATCCCCGCACCGGCGAGCCGCTCGTCGACGCGCGCGGTCGCGTCGTGCTCGACTACGACCTCGCCACGCCGATGATGCTCGTGCACTTCTTCCCCGCCGGGCTGCTCGGGCTCGGCCTCACGGCGCTGCTCGCCTCGTTCATGTCGGGGATGGCGGGGAACGTGACCGCGTTCAACACCGTCTGGACGTACGATCTGTACCAGGGCTACGTCCGCCGGGGCGCGCCCGACGCGCACTATCTGGCCATGGGCCGGCTCGCGACCGTGTTCGGGGTGGCGATGTCGGTCGCGGCGGCCTACGTGGCCGCGTCGTTCAACAACATCATGGATTTCCTCCAGCTCGTGTTCGCGTTCGTGAACGCGCCGCTGTTCGCGACGTTCGCGTTGGGGATGTTCTGGAAGCGCGCCACCGGCCACGGCGCGTTCACCGGCCTCTTGGCCGGTACGCTCGCGGCCGCGTTACACCACGGGCTCTCGCTGCCGGCGGGAGCGGCGGTGGGCGTGAAAGGCGGCTTCTTCGGGGTCGTGACGACCTATCCCAGCGAGCTCGCGCAGACGTTCTGGACGGCCATCGCCGCCTGGCTCACCTGTTTCGGGGTGACCATCGCCGTGAGTCTCGCCACGCGACCGCGTCCGCCCGAGCAGCTACGCGGCCTGGTCTACGGCCTGACGGCCAAACCGACCGACGACGTGGGGCGGTGGTACGAGCGACCGACGACGCTCGCCCTGCTGGTGCTCGCAGGCGCCGTCGTACTCAACGTGATCTTCTTCTAATCCGGGGAGCCGGGCGTGGGACTCGACCTGCGGATTCCAGTGGGAACGCTGTTCGCCTTGATCGGCGCGCTGCTCGCCGCGTACGGCGGCGCGACGCTGGGCGAGCCCGGCACCGCACCCACCGGGGTGCCGATCAATCTGGTCTGGGGGCTGGTGCTCGTCGCCTTCGGGACGGCCATGCTGGCGCTGGCGCGCCGGGCTCGCCGCGCCGCGCAGGACAAGGCGACGCCTGACGCGGAGCATAGGCCACGCGTACCTTGAGGTACGCCCCAAACACCTCGAGGAGAACGCCACATGAAGCGGTTCACATGCACCCTGATCGCGCCTTTGGTCACGGCGCTCGCCGCCCCGGGAGCGCGCGCGCAGCAGCCGGCGGCGCCTGCTGCCGAGCTGGCGGTGGGCGCGGCAGCGCCCGACTTCACGCTCCCCGGCGCCACTCGCTACGGTGTGCTCAAAGGACCCATCCATTTGAGCGATTTCAAAGGGAAGACGGTCGTCCTCGCCTTCTTCTACAAGGCGCGAACCAAGGGGTGAACGATCCAAATGCATGCGTACCGTGATCAGTACGCACAGCTGTTTCACGATGGCCGCAACGTGGTGCTGATCGGGATCAGCACGGACCCCGTCGACGCACTCGCGTCGTGGTCCAAGGACGACGAGTTCCCGTTCCTGTTCGCGAGCGACACGGGCGGCGTGATCGGCAAGACCTACGGCGCCCACAATCCCAAGGTTGGGCTCGACAACCGCAACCTCTTTGTGGTGGGGCCGGACGGCAAGATCGCGTATACGATGGCGCCGTTCCGGGAAATCGACCCACAGTCGTATAAGGACCTGGCCGGGGCGATCGATCGCATCACGCCCAAGCCGGCCGAGGGACAGTAGCGGCGCTACTTCGGGGCGAGACGCTCGAGCGCGGGAGCGAGGTCCTGCTCCGCTCCCGCGCCGGTGTAGGTGACCTTCCCAGTCTTGTCCAGCACCACGATGTAGGACGTCGTGGGCGCCAGATAGGCGCGCACTGCGGCACCGCTCGCATCGTACCACACTGGGAACGGCAGCGGGTGGTCTGCTAGATGGCGTTTGATCGAGGCCGGTGTCTCG
>Ga0193721_1000084_pt1 | contig 29467 bp, 23 predicted proteins | sample U2s2metaG_FD_145078 | JGI IMG/M metagenome (GOLD analysis project Ga0193721, IMG submission 145078) | Soil microbial communities from a riparian zone of the East river system, Colorado, United States - U2s2 | ecosystem: Environmental > Terrestrial > Soil > Riparian zone | place: USA: East River...
CGCAACGTTTCATTCAGCAATTTTTCATCCTCACCCGAAAGCTTCGGGTGTGTGTCGGCGAAAGCCTTGATTGCCTTGTAAACGTCCTCCCGGTAATCGATGCCCACCGCCCAGTCTTGAAAGGACTTTACTGCGTTTTCGGCAGCAGCGCGCATTTCTGGATTCGTGTTTGTCTCTTTAATGAGTGTGGCCCTGTTCGCTGCCAGCGCTGCCTCGTACGTGAGATCATCGAGCGCGACGACAGTGCTTTTAAACGTGACTTTTTTCAGATCCTGGGAACCGGTTTGATCCAGTGCCTTGTTCGCCTTTGCGATGGCGTCGTTCATCATCGCCTCCACCGCTTTCGGCGTTTGCTCCCAATCGGGAATCGTCAAAACAGCATTGGCCTTCGCGGCCGCTGCTCGAAAGTCATCGACAGTTTTTGGTTCAGCAGCCGGAAGGCTATGACTTGAAGCGACGAAAACGAGTGACAGGAAAAGAAGCAAGGATTTCATGAACGTTGAGTGTCGGCGAACATCCGTGGGCGTGCGTAAAAGGCAAGCTTGATTAACCGTCCTGTATTGCGTTTTGAGCACCGACACGCTAGGGAACGTGCGCAACGATGATCCAGAAATTTTTCGTCGCTTTCATTCCGGTTTTTGTCGCCATCGATCCAATCGGACTCGTCGCGATATTCATGGGGCTCGCGTCTAGTGCTTCGCCAGAACAGCGCAAACACCAGGCGGCTCTTGGACTTTTCACAGCGTTCTGCGTGGCGATCGGATTTGTTTTTCTTGGTCAAATCATTTTCGATGCGCTTGGAATTACCGATGCAGACTTTCAAGTCGCCGGCGGTCTTATTCTGCTCGCCTTGGCGGGGCGCGAATTGCTCAATGTTGGGCCGTCCAGCCACGGAGGCAGCGATGAATTCGGAATTGTGCCGCTTGGGATGCCGTTGATCGCCGGGCCGGCGTTGCTCACCGCCCTGCTCGTTCTGGTCGACACGGTTGGCATAGTGTTCACGCTCGCCTCGCTGGTAGTCAATCTGGGCTTGGTCGCACTGGCGTTCTGGAATGCCGATCGGTTCGCGCGTTGGATGGGTATGCAAGGATTACGCGGCATATCGAAAATTGTCGCGCTCCTCCTCGCCGCGATTGCCGTCAGTCTCATCCGTCGCGGCTGGACCACGCCGGCGTGATTAACTGTAAGGACAAGCTAGGCTTTAAACAAAACTCTTAGCGCCGGCATTTCGCCGGTTTCCATCACTTCGAATGTGATTCGAAGTTAAAAAAGTGTTTCTACACGTGAGCCGCTGGCAATGTGCCGGCGCGTTGAGGGCCAGAATTCTTTAAGTTCTGCGCTCTTGTCGCCAGCCGCATATCGTCGGTTTAGCTCAACCTCGATTGCCTTGATCTCATCCTGCTGTGGAAGCGCCATTCCCGAATAGATGTAAGCGGGCACTTCGTTTCGATTCCTGGTGAAGGGAACCTGGGCGTAGAGATCTAAGCGGCGCTTTTGCAACTGCTCCGTGGTCCAGCTCTTGTAAACTGGATTTGGATACCCCCACGCGTCCGCGCTCCGCGCGTAGCGGTCGTAAGTATAACCGCCCGTTACCGCAGGACCGGGCGATGATGCTGGCTGCTGCGCGCAACCGATGAGGCCAACAGCAAATACTGCTAACAATAATCGTTTCATACTCTTTACCTTGTTTAGAGTTTCACTTGCCACCATTTAACCATGGAAACCCCTCGCAGTCGCATGTTTATTTTGCTTTTCCGCCTTTGGAAGTCTGGTGTAAAGTCCCCGTAAATCCGAACATCAGCTTCAAGCCGATTCAGACTAACACAGACTGAGAAAGGTGTCGGGTCATTGACACACCGTCGCCTATTGTTACTATCCTCGCTTCAATGAGATTTCCTTTACCGCTTACAGCGAAAATCGCGGCCTACGTAATTGGGCATAAGTTGCGTGGCACGAAGAAATTCGCCACGGTGCTTCAGCTTGAACCGCTGCACACGTGTAACCTCACATGCACAGGTTGTGGGCGGATTCGAGAATACTCCACGTCGCTCAAGGATATGATGAGCTTGGAGGATTGTCTTGGGGCGGCAAACGAATGCAACGCGCCGATGATTTCCATCTGCGGCGGCGAACCGCTTATCTATCCGCATATCGAGGCGCTGGTTGACGGATTGCTCGCGCAACGACGGATTGTTTACATTTGCACCAACGCCATGTTTATGCGCAAAAAGATGCGTGAGTGGATGGCCTCGCAGGTGTCGATACGGCCGGATTTTGTCGAAGAAAAAACCAGTGCGTTGCTCGAGGCGGGACTCCTGAGCGAAAAAGATGCGACCGAAATTCGCAAGGGGCCAAAAGATCCGGCAAAGCCAACTATCGGTCCGACCAAATGGATGTACTGGAACGTGCATCTCGATGGCCTGGAGCGAACGCACGACCTGATTGTGGAGCGCGAAGGCGTCTTCAAGGAATGCATTCTCGCAATCAAAATGGCGAAGTTGCTCGGCTATCAAGTGGCGACGAACGCAACGATCTACAAGGAAACCGACATGCAAGAGATCGAACAGATGTTCGATTATCTTTCCGATCTTGGCGTAGATGGTCACACCATCACCCCGGGATACGATTACGACGCCGCCAAGAAAGACATGATCAAACGCCTCAACCTGCGTCCGGAAAACTTCTTTCTTACCCGCGCAATGACGGTCGAGAAGTTCCAAAAAGTCGAGGAGTGGATGAATCGTTATACTTTTTTGGGGACGCCGGTCTACTTCGAGTTTCTTGCCGGCAAGCGCGATCTAACGTGTTCAGCATGGGCAATTCCGACAAGGAATATCCGCGGCTGGAAAGGCCCATGCTATTTAATGACTGACGGGCACCACTCGAGCTACGCAGAGTTACTGGAAAAGACCGAATGGGAACAGTATGGCGTCGTCAACGGCGTGGCGCGCGATAGCCGATGCGAGAACTGCATGGTGCATTGCGGTTATGAGCCGACAGCGACGTTGGGGCTGCAGGCCCAACGAGGAGACACGTGGAAAACGATCAAGTTCAATTTCGGTCCGAAACCGAAACCTTCTCGCCGTGGCAGCGAGGTCCTCGCCTTCAATGGCGTGAGCTCCGGTAACGGACACCTGACCGGGAAAAGCGCAGAAGCCACAGCCAAAGCTTCGTAAAGGTCGGATCTGCATGCCGGAATCGAAGAACCTCATTGCGTTGCCGAGCGCGCGACCAGAGATATCGGAATTTTATTCGGCTAACGACGAAGAAATCGCGAGTGCAATCACACGCGCGCAAGAGAACCTGTTGCGTCAGCAAAAGCCGGATGGCCATTGGTGTGGCGAACTGATCGTCGATAGCACCCTCTGCTCGGATTACATCCTTTTCATGCATTGGTGCGGCGAAGTGGACGCGCAATTGCAGCGGCGCTGCGTGCGTCACATTCTCAAACGCCAACTGCCGGACGGAGGCTGGAGCATTTATCATGGCGGTCCGAGCGAGATTAATGCGTCGGCCAAAGCATATTTTGCATTGAAGCTCGCCGGCTGTTCGGTGGACGCGCCGTTTATGCAGGAGGCGCGCGCGAATATCATTCGTCGCGGCGGCATTCCGCAGATGAACACGTTCAGCAAGCTTTACCTTGCGTTGCTGGGTCAGTTTCCGTGGAAATATCTGCCGGCGATCCCTGTGGAAATGGTGCTGCTCCCGGGCTGGGCGCCGTTTCACATTTGTAAAATGTCGTCGTGGAGCCGCGCGATGCTCATACCGCTGGCGATTATTAACCATTTCAAACCGACTCGAGTTTTGCCTGGCGAAAAGCAATTGCACGAACTCTATCCGCTCGGCACCGAGCAAAGCGATTTGCGGTTGCCCCGCAGTGAGCCCTTTTGGACCTGGCGCAATTTCTTTCTTCGGCTCGATGACGTTTTTAAATTCCTGAGCCCCCTTCGAATTCGCCCGCTGCGACGGCGCGCCCTTGAAGAAGCAGAGCGCTGGATGCTGGAGCGGATCGGCAAGGGCAGCGATGGGCTCGCGGCAGTGTTTCCCGCAATGCTGAACTCTTTGATCGCGCTGCGCGCTCTAGGTTATTCGAAAACAAATCCGGTTTACGCCAAAGCGGAACAGGATTTCGCCGGGCTGTTTGTTGACGATCCCGAAGATTTCCGGATTCAGCCTTGTCTCTCGCCGATCTGGGACACTGCAATCAATATTATCTCGCTGGTGGAATCCGGTGTTGCCCCAGACGATCCGAACCTGCAAAAGGCGGCCGAATGGCTCGTCAACAAAGAAGTGCGCATCCGTGGCGATTGGTCGGTAAACAATTCGTATCCACAAGCCAGCGGATGGGCATTCGAATACAACAACATTTATTATCCCGACACTGACGATACCGCGATGGTGTTGATGGCACTGCGACTAATTCAGCCGAAGGATCGCGAAGCGCTCAATGAGGTCTTTCAGCGCGCACTGGATTGGCAGCTCAGCTTCCAATGCCGCGATGGCGGTTGGGCCGCGTTTGACAAGAACGTGACCACGCCGTGGCTGGAAGACATGCCCTTTGCCGATCACAATGCGATTCTCGATCCAACCTGCAGTGATCTTACCGCGCGCACGCTTGAAATGCTTGGTTACATTGGATTCGATCCCAAGACCCGATCTGTTCGCGACGCCATGCAGTATTTGATCGACACTCAGGACGAGGATGGCTCTTGGTATGGACGCTGGGGCGTCAATTACATCTACGGCACGTGGCAGGTCCTGCGAGGCTTGCGCGCGATTGGCCAGGACATGACGCAGGACTGGATATTGCGAGGCCGCGATTGGCTTGAGAGTTGCCAAAACAACGACGGCGGCTGGGGTGAGACTTGCGGTACTTACGAAAATCCTTCAACCAAAGGCATCGGCGAAAGCACGGCGTCGCAAACAGCATGGGCGATCATGGGCATCTGTGCGTGCGGCGATCTCGATCGACCGAGTATCCAGCGAGGTTTGCGCTTCCTGCTCAGTTCGCAAAAGCCCGATGGGTCATGGGATGAGGAGCAAATCACGGGGACCGGTTTTCCACGCGTGTTCTATTTGAAGTACGACATGTATCGTCAGAATTTCCCGCTGCTCGCTCTCGCGACTTATGTCAATTATCGCAGCGGCCTGGAGCATCGTCCGAGTTTTTATCGCTGCGATGCAGGTCAGGCTTCGGACAGAACAACGCGATGATCGAGGTGGAGCGCGTCGATTTCGTCCGCATTCCCGTGACGGATATCGAGAAGGCGAAGCGCTTCTACGGCGAGGTCCTTGGGCTCGAGCAGAAACTCAACTCGCCGGGCGACGACTGGATTATTCGAGACCGGCAATGTCACACTCGCCGTCATGACGCCACACACGCACGGCTACGAGTTCGCACCGCTGCCGCCGGGAACCATCGCGCTCCGCGTACCCGATGTCGCCGCTGCCAAAGCGAAGCTTGAGGCGGTCGGCGTCCAGGTTAACGAGATGTGGGACTCGGGCGTCTGCTACGGCGCGGGATTCCGCGTTCCTGACGGCAGCTCCATTCTCCTCCATCGCCGCTATGGCCGCGGAAAAATAAAACCTGTCGCGCGGCGTAATTCGATCTAACTGTAAAGATTATGGCTTACGAATTACCAAAATTACCTTACTCGTACGATGCTTTGGAACCGCATATTGATGCGAAGACGATGGAAATCCATTACACCAAGCATCACCAGACTTACGTCAACAATCTGAACAACGCGGTCAAAGGCAAAGCTGATCTGGAAAAGAAATCGGTCGAGGATTTGATCAGTGATCTTAAAGCGGTGCCGGAAGACATTCGCACCGTGGTACGGAACAATGGCGGCGGGCATGCGAATCATTCGTTCTTTTGGACAATCATGGGACCGAATGCCGGCGGCGAACCAAAAGGCAAACTCGCCGACGACATCAAATCAACATTCGGGAGCTTCGACGATTTTAAAGAGAAATTCGCTGCCGCTGGTGCGGGACGTTTTGGCAGCGGGTGGGCGTGGCTGATCAAAAATAAGAACGGGAAACTCGAGGTGATTTCGACGCCAAACCAAGACAGCCCTCTAATGGACGGCAACACGCCGCTTCTGGGCGTCGATGTTTGGGAGCACGCTTATTATCTCAAGTATCAAAACCGCCGGCCCGATTACATCAAAGCCTGGTGGAACGTGGTAAACTGGGACGCAGTCTCGAAGAATTACTGATTAGCGCTGGCGAGTTCTGCTGTAGCGGCGGTCCATGACCGCCGCTAAACTTGTACGCGTTCGGCGGTCACAGTCCGCCGCTACAGTGAATGGCTTATCTAAACGAAAACTATCTTAAACTTCAGGCAGGCTATCTCTTCCCAGAAGTTGCTCGGCGGGTGCGCGAATTTTGTGAAGCCGATCCTGAGGCGGCCAAGCGACTGATCCGCTGCGGAATCGGGGACGTCACCGAGCCGCTCCCGCGTGCGGCAATCGATGCGATGAAACGAGCTATCGAAGAGCTCGCGTATCGCGAGACCTTTCGCGGCTATGGCCCCGAGCATGGCTACGAATTTTTAAGATCGGCAATCGCTCAGCATGATTATCGCGACCGCAACATCGACATTGCTGACGACGAAATTTTTGTCTCTGACGGGTCAAAATGCGATTGCGGTTACGTCCTCGACATTCTCGGGGATCAAAACAAAGTCGCCGTCCCCGATCCGGTATATCCGGTTTACGTCGATACGAACGTGATGACTGGCCGCAGTGGCCCGGCGAGACAAGATGGCAGCTACGAAGGAATTCTTTATTTGCCGTGCACAGCTGAAAACGGATTCGTTCCCGACCCGCCGGCAGAACATGCCGATCTTATCTATCTTTGTTTTCCCAATAACCCAACCGGGGCCGTTGCATCACGTGAACAGCTTTCGCGGTGGGTCGATTACGCGCGCGAGCACGAAGCCCTACTTCTGTTCGATGCAGCGTATGAAGCGTACATTTCCGATCCAGATGTACCACATTCGATTTTCGAAATTCCAGGCGCGCGCGAATGCGCGATTGAATTGCGCAGTTTTTCCAAGAATGGCGGGTTCACGGGCGTGCGTTGTGGGTTTACAGTCATGCCGAAATCGGTACTCGCGCGGACCGAGAACGGCCGCCGGCTTCCGCTTCATCCGCTGTGGCAGCGGCGTTGGAGCACCAAATCGAACAGCGTGAGTTATCCGGTGCAACGCGGCGCCGAAGCACTCTATTCCCCGGAAGGCCGTAAGGAAATCCGCGTGCTTATTAAACATTACATGGGCAACGCAAAGACTCTTCGGAGCGCCGCGGTGGGCGTCGGTCTTGAGGTTTTCGGCGGCATCAACGCGCCATATATCTGGGTGAAAACACCGAATGGCCTAACGAGCTGGCAAATGTTCGATCGAATGCTGCGGGAGTTGAACGTCGTCATCACACCCGGCGCCGGCTTTGGCGCACAAGGCGAAGGTTACGTTCGCATTTCCGCATTCAACAGCCGGGAGAACGCGGAGGAAGTAGCACAGCGGTTACAGAAGTTGTAGTCGCCCTGGCTCAAGGCGAGGCTGGCGCTCGTAAAGATAAACGAATCGTCTCTTGTCGATAATAGGTACCTGCGTAGAGTGGCGCTAAATTTTGCAAAGACGAAGGATTGGAGAGTGTCGGATCGAACGCAAAATTTACCACAACTGTATCGCTTTTGTTTCTTGATGCTGGGCGACCTGCGCAAGGCACAGGAAGTCTTTAACACGACGTTGCGCGAAGCGGCTGTCCGCGCTGCACAAGGGGAACTACCCAAGGAATCCTTTTGGCTTTTTCGTGAGGCGCGCTGGCGCTGTTTGGAAGCAAGCAAGATGGACCTCCAACCGGAATCGCTCCAAATCGACGAGCACGACATCGCTCCACAGGCCGCATCTCAGATCAAGCAGCTCGAGCCCGCGCAACTGGCAATTTGGATTTCCGCCGCCCCCGATCCTCAGCGGACGGCGCTGGCGCTTTTTTATCTCGACGAGTTCAATTACCTTGAAATTCTCGACATCGCCGAGCTGAAGTTGAGCACCCTGTCGCGATGCCTGGCGCAGGGGCGGCGACAGTTGCAGGCTTGGCTGGACGCCAAGCACTCCGGAGCACCCAAGGAATGAGGACCCTGCGACTATTACGTCGACGCCGCGCTCTTTTGAATTGTGCGCCGATAAGCCACGACCATTTGGCTGACCGTCCCATGCGAGCCGCGGTATCCCGTGAAAACGGCTCCGATGAATTTGTTAATCAACAGAACTTTGATCGAGCCGTGGCGGAACTGATTCGTCTGGTCCCGATACCGCCTGAGTCCGCCGAATGGTTCTTGGATAAGGAGGCAATTCGTCCTCCGAGGTGGACATGGAGAAAGATCGTGCTCAATCCCGCGGTCCTCGCGATTAGCATTGCGCTCGTAGTGATCGCCGGGGTATTCGCGTTCCACCTGCTTGGTCAGCTAAATGATTTCCCGGGATCGGCGACAGCGCGAAAATTACTAACAGTAGCGGGCTCCACTCGCTCGGTCATGCTTGATCCAGTGAGCGCCGAAGCGGGGACATTAAGCGATTTGTTTTTTATGAAGCACGGGCTGGAACATTACGATGTTCCAGACGAATTCGCCGATTTTGAGACAATCGGCTGCCGTGTTTTTGACGACGACGAGTCGCAGCGCATCGCCCAAATTTGGGTGGCCGAAAAGCATATGCAGTTTTTTCTTTTCCCGGCAGAGAGAGACACCAAGACCGGAGCTGTGTTGACTTTTCCGGGTTGGCGTTATGTCCATCAAGAAGGCTGGGTCGGTGCAGTCAAGCAACAAAACGGCGTTTGTTTTATGGCTGTGCTAAAGGGGCGTGAGAAGGACCTGGAGCCGTATCTTTCCGGGCCAAAGCAGTAATGTGTCTCTGTTGTCCTTTGTCGTGCTCCGGCATCGTCAATGGACAGAGAAAACGTCTGAGCATGAGAAAGAGGAACAAACGGAGATCAGGAACCTGCTCGCGTTGACAGCACAAGTCATGCGATTGACCTTTGTCGCCGCCGATTTCGCCAGGGTAGCTCAGTGGTAGAGCAGGGGACTCATAAGCCCTTGGTCGGGAGTTCGACTCTCCCCCCTGGCATTCCCATTTGCAGATCGATCGACCTTCTGGCACAAGCCTGCGGTAATGAACGACGAGAGTTTTCTCCAAAAGCTTTTCGCCTCTGGAAACTCTTATTGGCTGACTCGCTTCGTCATTTTGCGGCTGCTCGGTTTTATTTATGCAGTTGCTTTTTTAGTCGCGGCGCAACAGTTGGTACCGCTGATAGGCGCGCATGGGTTAACGCCGGCTAATCATTTTCTCGAGAGCGTCCAAACACAGCTTGGTTCGCGTACTGCCGGTTTACTACGAGTGCCAACGCTCTTTTGGTTCGGAATTTCTGACAATACATTGTCGATCTTTTCCTGGATCGGTTTCGGCTTGTCGCTGGTCGTTCTTGGAGGCTACGCCAATGCGATTCTGCTTGGTGTCCTTTGGGCGATATACATGTCGATCGTGCGCGTTGGACAGATCTGGTACGGTTATGGCTGGGAGATTCAGCTGCTCGAGACCGGCTTTTTGTCGATCTTTCTTTGCCCGCTGGTCGATGGACGGCCGTTTCCCAGGTGCAGGCCGCCAATTCTCGTTATCTGGCTTTTTCGATGGCTTGGCTTCCGCATCATGATTGGTGCGGGCCTGATCAAACTCCGCGGCGACTCATGCTGGCGGGATCTTACCTGTCTTTATTATCATTACGAAACACAACCGATCCCGAGTCCCGTTAGTCGCTATCTTCACTTTGCGCCGCTCTGGTTCCAAAAATTCGGGACGGGATGGAACCATTTTGTCGAACTGGTCGCGCCTTGGTTTTCATTTGGTCCACGACACGTGCGGCATGTTGCAGGTATTTTGCTGATCACGTTTCAAATTTTTCTCATCATTAGCGGCAACCTTTCGTTCCTCAATTATCTGACAATCATTCCGTTTCTGGCGTGCTTTGACGATACCTTCCTGCGCCATTTTCTACCGAGGACGCTTGTTAAGCGTGCCGAACGCGCCGCGCAGGAATCGGAGCCGTCGCGCATCAACAACATGATCGCGATCGCGTTGTCGATAGTTGTTGTCTATCTAAGCGTCGCGCCGGTGCTCAATCTTGTTTCTGGACGACAACTAATGAATTATTCCTACGACCCGCTCGATCTTGTAAATACATATGGAGCGTTCGGTACAGTCGGGCGAGAACGCGACGAAATCATTTTTGAAGGCACCGAAGAACCAGTCATTACTGGCGATACGAAGTGGAAGGAATACGAATTCAAAGCCAAGCCGGGTGATCCAAACCGGCGGCCGCCGTTCGTCGCGCCCTATCAGCCGCGGATTGACTGGCAAATCTGGTTTGCTGCTATGGCTTCGCCTGGCGAATACCCCTGGACATTGCATTTTGTTTGGAAACTTCTGCATAGCGATCCCGGCACCTTGTCACTTCTGGCAAACAATCCGTTCCCGGACGCGCCCCCTCATTACATCCGGGCGCGACTCTATCGTTATCGATTCGCTCCAATCGGCGAGAAAGCATGGTGGAAACGCGAACCAGTTGGCGAATGGTTACCCGCACTCTCGACAGACAGTCCCGAATTTCGCCGTCTACTCGAAAGGATGGATTGGGCGGATTGAAAGGATTGAAACCTCAACAGTGACGAATTTCGTTTCAACTAATAGAATACATGTGGAAGCCTGTCCGGGTCGTCAGCGCAAATTTTCTGGAGCGGATCGGTGAGCCAGAATCTCGCTTCCATTCTGATTACCTGGCGTATCGAAATGGCGACGTTCCGCAGGCTGAGTTGATCACGCGGTTGCCGCATGTCGCCATGATCGGCGACAGCGTTTGTACGGGAGTTTATGTCTCTTCTCCCTGGAGTACGTTTTGGCGCGTGCGCAACTGCTGCGGGAATAGCTGGTTTCTCGACACTAACCCGGCGCCTTTGGGCATTCGGAGCGTCTCCAAGAGGCTGGAGGAGCTCACTGCATTTGTTGCCATTGAATGCGCGGGCATCGGTGCGCTCGTCGATCACGAAAGCGAACGCCAGAATTTCCTCCGAAGAATTCTTCGGACGCGCAATTTCTCCGGGCAAATTGGAGACTTGCTGGTGATGAAACGTTTTCCCGATTTGATTCTAATCTCGATCGGACACAACAACGTTGATTGGGCGTGGCGAAGTCCAACCAGCGACTTGGAGCAACCTGAAAGCCGTTTACAACGGCAAAGCCGGGACTTCCGGAAGAATTTCACGCGACAAATGAGGCGCCTCATTGACCGCGCTCGCGTGCAGCGTTACCGCGTCGCAGTCATTGTGTACGGTCTCATCAATTTCGAGTCTTATTTCATAGGCCGCGAAATCGCAGAGCGCCTGCGAAGCCAGGACCCATCGCGCTATCTGCATCTTGAAACTACGTACAAATATTTCACATCCTTTCGGCCGGCTTATCGCTCTAATCTGATTCGCCTTGCGAGGATGGTGAATAAGGAGTTGCGCGATATGGTGAGGGAACTGAATCGTGGGCTCGCCGGCGCCACCAACCTGCACTTGCAATACTCGGATGCCCTGGCAACAGCTGACCTTAGTCGCGTGGAATTGCTGCACCCGATCGATGCCTGGCATGCTTCGGTCCAAGGCCACAATGTTCTCGCGGAAGCCGCGTTTCGCGATCTCGGGCCAAGTCTGGAATTTCTCGGCTTAAACCGACCGTCCGGTAAGACGACGGCGCGCACGGAGTGACGCGCCCTACCCAGATAGGATGAATCGTCGACGCTCAGGTAGGGCGGGCAGTCCTCTGCGCGCCGTTTCGCTGACACGGAACAAGATCGACGACTACAAATCGCCACGCGCTTTCAATCGTGCGATTGTGGCGCCCAACATGCGATAACCAAAATGACCCTGTCGAACGCGCAATAATTCAGAGCCGCACCATTTCTGCTGGATCGTCTCAAGCTGTTCGAGTGGCGCAATCGAATCGAACTCACCTGCTACAAACAAAACCCGGGCTGGGTCACATAGCGGCATGTTGTGCGTCGGTGAACTCAGATGAAAATGCCGGGCGACGAGGGATGCCTCGATGTTCGCCCGACGCAGTTCGCGGCGAATCAACCGCGCTGCGGGGGTTTCCCAGATCGCGTGCTCGATGTTTACAATGGGAGCCATCAGGGCGACGAAACGCAGGTCACGCTCAACCATCGCAAGCAACGCCCCGATCCATCCGCCGTAACTGGTAGCGAGCACGCCGAATTCGCCGGTACCGTGTTCGCGCAATGCGCTCATCAATTGGCGCAATTCCATTACGCCCTGGCGCAACCCCTCCGCGTTGCGGATCAGATCGCAGGTAATCGCAAGTTCGCCATTCCAATAGCCGTGAGGGACACGCGAATAATGGTATGGCAGCTGAATAAAGCATGCGTTCCAGCCGAGTTCGTTGAAATGGTCTGCGCAACGTCGATAGCCGACAGGGCTCGTGGACATCAGCGCATGCAAAATGAAAACCGTCGGCGCGCTCCGAGCATGTTTTGACGGAAAAAAATCTGCGCACGCGACATTGTTGGCTGGGAATTTAGTTTCGATCGGGCTGCGCCATTTGATAGTCGTGCGACCGTTTTCCAGTGTTTTAGCAAGATTGTCATTATGCGGGGGGGCATAATACTGCTGGGCGGTGATCCGTTCGCACTCCTCTACGTAGTGTTCCATCTCCGCGCGGCTATGCCCATTTAGCCGGTGGCGAATATGGAGGAAATTGATCGATGCGCATAAGACTGCGTCCATTCCGTTTGCGGCAATGCGATGAAGCTTGTCATGATGAAAGGTAGGACGACCGCTCCCGTTGACATTTCCAGGGACGGCAAGGTTGCCGTGGCGGCTGCTTGCCCTGCAACGCTTCATCCGTTCGCGGGGTGGGTGCGGCAGGTCGTCGCTTGTCAGATGAAACGTTTGCTGCAGCTCCGCGTAAAGGCTTTTGAATGCCGCCATCAATTCGAATTCGATTCGCGCGCGCGCTTCTGATTTTGCGAGCTCTGGAAAGTGCGAGATTGGATTTCCAAATGCGATCCAGATCGGCGTTCGCCCCGCTGATGCGGGCAGCCAGCGTTTAGTCGAATAAAGGCGGTCGCTACCTACGATAACGCATGGCAAAATCGGAATGCCCGCAATGTGCGCGAGCGTCGAAGCGCCGGGCCGCAGCGGTGCGCCTTCGAGCAGCGATCGCGCGCCGTCGCGAATCCCTCCTTCGGGGAAGAGACCGACGATGCGTCCCTCTTTCAGTCGCTCGATGGCAGTCCGGATCGTTTTGCGATTCGCACGATCTCGGTCCGTTGGGAACGTATCGACTGCACGCAAAAGAAATCCTGCGACTGGCAACCGAAAAAATTCAGCCATTGTCATCCAGTCAATTTTTCGTCCGATCACTGACGAAATGATGAATGGATCGAAGTGGCTGATGTGATTGGCTGCCAGCAAAAAACCGCCCGTGCGATTTGTATTTTCGTGTCGGAGGATCCGAACACGTGTGACGCTGCGAAGCAGCAGCCTCACCAACAGCTTACCAGAGTGATAAGATTTGGTTTTGGCTTTGGCTTGCACCGCTTGAGTGTTTCGCTGAGTCGCCGTCATGGGAAAGGTTATTTTTCAGGCTGATTCCTTTTTGGAACGTGATATCATGTTGACGGTTCTGACACGAGGTTTTGGTTATGAAACCCATGAGTCCTTCCACGGGCGGTAAGGGGCAATTTCCGCACACGGACTATTTTTTTCATTCTGGTTTCGGCCAATGGCACGACGGCTATTTTTCTCCTTACGACGGAGAAGAAAGATACGGATTCAGAAATTTTTACAATTTAGGACGCGAATTCCGTATAGAAGCTGCTCGGGAACGCGCCAGGGAAATGGCGGTATTTGCACTGATTGTTTTAACGTCGGCCTGGCCGGTACTCTACATGGTGGTCACAGTGGTCAAGCTGTTGAGCAAGGGCCGTCCTCTGGATCAGTAGCAGTTTTCTTCAATCTTTTCCCCGCCGCTCAACGTTCGTGCCTACTTCTTTGGCCAGAGAAATTCGTCCCGGTATTCGGGCGTTTTTTCCGGAGCCATCCCGTGGCGTGCAACGTTTTCGGTCACGACGCGCGGGATTAGGAAATTCAGCAAATAATCTTCGCCACCGGCCTTGGTGCCACCGCCGCTCATCTTGAATCCGCCGAAGGGATGACGGCCAACGATTGCACCGGTGCAGGGACGGTTGATGTAAACATTGCCGGCTTCCAATTGCGCTTTGATGCGCTCGATGTTGGCCGGGCTGCGCGAGAAAAAACCGCCGGTCAACGCGTAATCGGTGCCGTTAGCGACGTCGATCGCCTCATCGAGATCCCGCACCTTGATCACACTTAGCACTGGGCCGAAAATCTCCTCGCGCGCGATCCGCATGTCTGGTGTCACTCCAGTAAAAATCGTGGGTGGAATGAAATAACCGTGCGGCGGAACGTCCTTGGCCTGATAGGCGAGTGTCGCCTCGCTTTTCCCGACCTCGAGATAATCCAGAATTCGCCGGTAAGCGGCTTCATCAATTACTGGTCCGACTACGACGCTCGGCTCTTCCGGATTGCCGACGCGCACACTGCCGGCGGCTCCGAGCAAACGCTCGATGACGCGGTTGTAGTTTTCTTCTAGAACGATTAGCCGCGATAGCGCCGAGCATTTCTGGCCTTGAAAACCGAACGCGGAATAAATCGAATCGACAATCGCCTCATCCAAGTCAGCGTCGGAATCGACGATCATGGCGTTTTTGCCGCCCATCTCGCAGATGACGCGCTTGAGCTCGCGCTGACCTTCGCGCGTTTTGCCGGCAGTCTCCCAAATCCACAGTCCCACCTCTCGCGACCCTGTGAAGGCGATCAAATCAACGTCTTTGTGATCAACCATGTGCGCGCCGATAACCGAGCCTTTGCCGTTGAGAAAATTCAATACCCCGGGCGGCACCCCGGCTTCCTCGTAAATTTCCATCAGCGTGGCGCCGATAATAACCGATTGCTCGGACGGTTTCATGATCACGGTGTTGCCTGTGACCAGTGCGGCGCTGACCATGCCGCATAAGATCGCCATCGGAAAATTCCACGGCGCGATTACGAGCGCGACGCCACGTGGCCAGTAATGCTGATAGCTTTCTTCGCCTGGCACATTTTGGGTGAGCCGAGGTCTGCCCATCCGGCGCATCTGGCGGGCGTAGAAGGTGCAAAAATCGATGGCTTCGGCAATATCGCCATCCGCCTGAGCCCACGGCTTGCCAACTTCAAAGACTTCGAGCGCGCATAGCTCGAATCGGCGGCGGTCGAGAATTTCGGCAACGCGTTCCAGCAATTGACACCGCTGTTCAAACGAAGTGCGACGCCATTTCTCGAACGCAGCGCGGGCTACGGCGACGCCGCGTTCGGCTTCGGGAATGCCGGCTTCGGCTGCGTAACCGACGATTTGGTCTGGTTCGCTTGGATTGACCGAGGAAAACATGTTATCGGTCCAAATCTTCTCGCCGTTGATCGTGAGTGGAACTTTGCGTCCAAATTGTTTGCGCTGTTCACGCAGCGCGGCCCGCATTTTTTCCTGGTTCTCGGGCAAGGCGAAGTTCGTTAGGGGCGCATTTTCATAGGAAGCGTCCGGGTGTGTCCCTGGTGTGGTTGTTGTCATATTTTTCGTGGCATTTGATGGCGGTAGAACGCCGTTTCGATTCCGGCGCAAAATTTCGCACGGATCGCGCAACAAATCTTCTACGGACACGTTCTCTGAAAATTTTGCCCGTAAGAATCCTTCGTTCGACGTGTTCTCGAGGAGGCGTCGGACCAGATAGGACATTCCAGGGAGCAGTTCCCCGACCGGACAATATTCGCGGACGCGATAACCCATTTCCACCAAGGCGCGTTTGATTGGCCCGGCCATCCCATAGAGCAACTGAAACTCAAAGCGGCTGCGGTCGATACCGAGTTCCTCTGCGAACGCCTGTGCGTGAGCGATGCTCCGGACATTGTGCGATCCAAATGCGGAGGTAACAATGGATTCGTTCTCCAACAGTAACCGCGTAAGCGTTTCGAAATTCGCATCACTCGCCGGTTTCTGAAGATAAACCGGACAATCCCAGCCGTTCTGTCGCGACTTCGATGTTTCGTAATCCCAGTACGCGCCTTTCACCAGCCGTACCGCGAACCGTGTGCCCCGTGCCCGTCCCCATTCAATCAGGTTACGCAGGTCCGCTTCGGAATCCCGCAAATAAGCCTGAGTGACGATTCCAGCATGCGGCCAATCCCTAAACTCTTCTTCGACAAAAATGGTTTTGAACAATTCGAGCGTAGTGTTTTTGTGCGCATAACTCTCCATGTCGAAATTGATGAAGGCGCCCAGCTCGCGCGCACGACGCAAAAGCGGCCGCAGCTTGGGCGCGAGATGGGCGATTGCGTCTGCCGGATCGGCCGGATTTATCTGCGAATAGAGCGCGGAAATTTTAACAGAAAGATTCACAACTGGGAAAAGCTCTGAATTTTTGCCGAGCGGATCGGTCCAGTCTTTTGTTTCGTGTGCGAGACTCTCCAGTAAATCCAGATAACGCGCCGCATACTCGTCGGTCTCCGTTTCACTAACGACGGCCTCTCCCAGGAGATCGACAGTAAATCCAATTTTTTGGGCGCGTCGCTTCCGCAATGTCCGCATGACATCATTCGGATTTCGTCCGGCGATGAATTGACGCGCCATTTCTGAAACATTCCATCGCAAAACGGGTCCGCTGATCCACGGAACAATGCGTGCCAAACGAACGCCGGCCCTCAGAAGTTCGGAGATTTTTTGCGAACCATTGGCGTCGGCGAAGTACTCCTGGAGATGCTCGACGATTTCGCCGGAGCTGCCTAGTGAAGGAAGAACATCGACAAACCGAAACAGTTGCAACTTGAGCCGCTCATCGCGCATCGAGAGTGCCATTAGCCGCTGATAGAATCCTGCCTTGCTAAACAGCGACTCAGGATGGTTGTCGACCAGTTCGAAAATTTGCCCGCCGCGCTGCTCGATTTCGCTTTGGAGCGATCGCATCCGCGAAATTAGTGCGGCGGAATGCGTTAAGCAAAGACGGAAGGAGACGCGTCCCCGGCCTTTTTTTAAAAAAGTTACATCCGGACACGCCCAGTTTGTGGCTGGTTTCCGAAATGAGAATGAAATTGCTTCAAGCAATTTTGAGGAGCAAGTGGAGGAGATTTGCCTGGCAGAATCCGGAGGCCCAGGGCTCGGATCTGTCAGGCAATCTCTTTTTGTGCTAGAACCCATCTCGCAAATAGGGAACGGGTGCGTTGCTAGAGATTTGGCGCTGCAGGAAGGACAATATCCTTCATGGATCTTTGACCGACGAGCAACGCCGCTGCAGCGCCAAAGATTGGCAACTCGGCGGGCTAAGCGTTGGCGACCGGCTGGCGGCGTTGCTCCTCAGTCACAGAACGCTGCGGCTATGCTCCGTCGTCGCGCCTTGCCAGCTGGCCGCCAGCGCTTAGCGCACTCATTCCCTACTTGCGAGATGGGTTCTAATTGATCCGGCGTAGAAACTCGCGTAGCGAAGAGGGTAATGATCGTAGAGCGCCACCAATTTGCGAGCGATAACACCGCGTCGATTTGCCCTGAGGCCTCGGCTGCCCTGCGCGCAGCCAATACGGACTCCGCCGCCGCATACGGCGAGGACCGCTGGACGGGGCGCGTGTGCGATCGGATTCGTGAAATCTTTGAAACCGATTGCGAGGTTTATTTTGTATTCACTGGCACCGCGGCGAACGCACTGGCGCTCGCGCAAATGTGTCAGTCATTCCAGGGCATTATCTGCCATCAGAACGCCCACATTCAGACCGACGAATGCGGTGGGCCGGAATTTTTCACGGGCGGATCGAAACTGCTCTTGGTTGGAGGCGGAAACGGCAAGATCGATCTTGGCCAGACCAAAGCGCTGCTTATGCGTCAGAACGAACTGCACTCGCACAAGCCGGGCGTGATCAGCATCGCACAAGCGACCGAGTTCGGAACAGTTTATAGCCGTGACGAAATTGCGGCGATCACTGAACTAGCTCGTGCCAATCAACTGGTTGTGCACATGGATGGTGCGCGTTTCGCTAATGCGATTGCGTTGCTCAACTGCGCGCCGAAGGCAATTACATGGGAAGTTGGAGTAGATGCTCTCTGCTTCGGCGGGACAAAGAATGGGACGGCTGCCGGCGAATTGGTGATATTTTTTAACAAGGAGATTTCGCGCGACTTCGACTATCGAGCGAAACAAGCCGGCCAACTCGGATCGAAGATGCGCTTCCTGGCGGCACCGTGGCTGGGACTTGTGGCAGATGACGTATGGCTGCAAAACGCGCGGCATGCTAATCGCGCTGCACGCCAGTTTGCGCAAAACCTGCAGCACGAAGCGAACGTTGAAATTGTATTCCCCGTGGAGGCAAATGCGGTCTTTGCGCGGATGGACGACAAACTTGCACAAGGCCTCCGAGCGCGCGGATGGCATTTTTACAAATTTATCGAGCCGGATGTTTACCGCCTAATGTGTTCCTGGGCGACCACTGAGAACGATATCGGCGATTTCATTCGTGACGTTACCCTAAATCATTGAACGAATAGCGATCGGTGACATCTGTATGAAGGTAAAATGAATGCGTTTGTGCGAATTTTGATGCTTGCTCCCGTCCTGCTTGGCGGGTGCCGGGCGACCCAGGACGTAGCGGCTACTTCTTATCACGTAACCCGCGGCGCAGCGGTAGGCTCGTACAAAGTGGCTCGGGCCGTCGCGGTCGGCTCGTATCGCGTTGCCAGCGCTCCGGTGCATTATGCCACGCGGAAGCGAGGTGATGAGTCATCAACCATGGTGGGAACGGAGACTCCGTCCGACGTTACGAATCCCGGCCAACCAATTCCGCCAGAAATGGCGTCAGCCTCGCAACAGCAACCGCGAGTTGAGGCCGAGCGCGGCCAGGGACGAAGATCGAGCGGAACTTCGGTCACGTCTCACGACGCGGCAGCACAGTCATCAACGAGCGTCTCATCTTCGCGCGCTTCTGCTCCATCGACGGCGTTTCCGACAGGAAAATTAGTCCCTGGCAAACCGGGATATGTCTTCAGCCCATTCGACAAGGAGGGAAGATACGTGGATGTAAGCGGCTTCCCTTCTGGCACCAAAGTGAAAGATCCTTGGACCGATAAGATCTTCCTTGTTCCATAAGTTGTCACGTGTCTGGCGTCGTGCCACACCATCGTCGATTGCCGCGAACTGCAGCGAGTGCTAGGTAATGACATGAGACCAGCATCGCGAGTTGCGACGTACTTCGCTGCCTGGTCTATCCTCGCTTTGGGGCAGCAGAGCCAGGCGCAGGTTTATCAAGGGAAAGAACTCGTTAAAGCTGAGCTCCTTGCCGATACGAGCGCCATTGTTCCCGGAAAACCGTTCACAGTCGGTTTGCTGCTCCGAATGGCTCCTGGCTGGCACACCTATTGGGAGTTCTCTGGCGACGCCGGTCTTCCCACCGAATTGAAATGGAAACTGCCATCGGGCTGGAAAGTTGGCGAGATTCAATGGCCAATTCCTCTGAAAACAATCGATCCGGGAGACATCGAGACATACGGCTACGAAAACGAAGTCCTGCTGATGCAGGAAATCACGCCGCCTCAGAAGCTCGACAATTCAACAGTAAAGCTTCCAGCTGAGGCAAACTGGCTGGTCTGCGAGAAAATCTGCATTCCTGGCACCGCAACACCGCAACTGGAATTACCGGTATCGACAACCAATCAGCCGGCGAACTCGGAAGTCTTCGCGCGCTACCGGCGTTTGTTGCCTCAAAACTGGCCAGAGTCGAACGCGGCGACCGCAAACTGGAGTCGGATTGGACGTGATCTTCGTCTGAAGGTTACGAGTGAAACTCTTGCTAATTATCGAGCACTGGACTTTTTCCCATCACCAGAACAGGGCGTTCTTGTTGGCCATCCAGCGATCGAATCCCGCAACGGGAAGGAAGTTGTCTTTCGAATTCCGATCGAGTCTTCGGAAAAAAGTTTGTCGTCCCTCGCGGGCCTGGTCGTTTATTCTCAGCACCCAAATGGAGAGGACCGCGCGGCGTGGCAAATCTCCTCTGCGCCGATCGTTTCGGCGGCCGCCCCGGCGCCAGCCCGCGGGATCGTCACCTTTCTACTCTTCGGTTTCCTGGGCGGCCTTATCTTGAATCTGATGCCGTGTGTTCTTCCGGTAATTTCGCTCAAAATCTTTGGATTTATTCAACATGCGGGCCAAAGCCGGCAGAAAGTTTTGCGGAGCGGTATCGCGTTTGCGGTGGGAATCTTCGCATGGTTTGTCGGGCTTGCACTGCTCTTGATTGCGCTCAAGGCCACAGGGCATGACATAACCTGGGGCGGATTTCAGTTTACTAACGCCTACTTCGTCCTCGCGCTAAGCGTGGTAGTTCTGGTTTTCGCTCTAAATCTCTTCGGTGTGTTTGAGATTTCGCTTCCGCAAAGCATGACACGCGGCCTGCTTTCGACAACCGAGCGCAAAGACGATCTGGGCTCATTCCTTCAGGGTGTGTTCGCGACTGTTCTGGCAACGCCCTGCACTGCGCCGTTTCTTGGAACCGCACTTGGCTTCGCTTTTTCGCAGTCATCGGCGGTTATCCTTGCGATGTTCGCTGCTATCGCCGCGGGCATGAGTGCGCCGTATCTGCTTTTGAGCGCTCAACCCACCTGGCTGCGATTTTTGCCAAACCCGGGCCCGTGGATGTTGCATATGAAACAATTCATGGGCTTTCTGCTATTGGCTACGTTGGTGTTTCTTCTTTACGTACTCGGTGCTCAGCGCGGCCTAGAAGGAGCGATTTGGGCCAGCTGCTTTCTTCTCGTGATTAGTGTCGCCTGCTGGATGAAAGGCGCATTTGTTCTGCCAACGGCATCAGCCATGAAGCGAGTTGTTGTGCTTGGGCTCATGCTGGTGCTTGTGATCGGAAGCGGCATTTATTTCATCGGCGGCAAATTTCGATCTGCCAACGTCGGATTGGCCGACTCGCGACTCCGCGGAGACTGGCAGGCGTTCACACCGGATCGGTTGCAAGCTGAATTGGACCAGGGCCGTTTCGTGTTTGTCGATTTTACGGCCGCGTGGTGCATTACTTGCAAATTTAACGAGGCAAACGTGCTCGAGAGCGCAGAGGTGCGCGACGCGTTTCAGCGTCACGCGATTGTGAAATTGAAAGCCGATTGGACTAACGGCGATCCAATAATCACGAAATTGTTGCAACGGTTCGGCCGCCCCGGCGTTCCATTGTACGTTCTCTATCCTGGAAAAGACGAACAACCGATTGTGTTTCCGGAAGTGCTGACCAAAGGCATGGTCTTGGAAAAACTCCAAGCCGCAGCGCGTCGGGTTGCGGCACAATAAGTATTTTTGGAGACGCCTCCTGGCGGTCGCGTCCCTACCGCTACCGTATTTGTGTTCTCGCGGGTCCTTGCCAATATGTTAATTGCAAGAAAATTGAACTACATCAACAACTTCGTTTTCTAATCCGTTTATGAATAAAAAAATAACTTTGACCGTTCTCACATCGTTAATCGCTACTGCAATTTTTGCCGAGCCGCCGCCAGTGGGCAGCGCTGCGCCGGATTTTTCGCTCCCCGACGCCAAAGGCCAGGAGCACTCACTTGCCCAATACAAGGGCAAGTACGTCGTGCTCGAATGGTTTAATCCGGAATGCCCATTTGTGAAGAAGCATTACGGCAGCGAGAACATGCAAAAATTGCAGAAAGAATACACAGATAAGGGCGTGGTTTGGCTGACCATCGATTCCAACGCGCCCGGTACGGAAGGCAATTTGACGCCGGACGAGGCCCAGAAAGTCGCAAACTCATGGAAGACGCATGAGACTGCGTTGCTACTCGATCCGGACGGCAAAGTGGGTCGCGCTTATGGCGCCAAGAACACGCCAAACATGGTGATCATCAATCCGGACGGAAAAATCGTTTACCATGGGGCGATCGACAGCAAGGCAACGCCCAACCCCGCAGATATCCCGAGCTCGACGAACTATGTCAAGGCAGCGTTGGATCAGTCATTGGCAGGCAAATCTGTTTCCACGCCACAAACCAAACCATACGGTTGCTCGGTCAAATATAAATCCTCGTAGTTTTTATAGCTGCAGTCGCTGACCGCAGCCGGATCGGCGTTACTGACGCAGGCTACAAGTTTTCGAAGCGGCGGTCGGACAAGACCGCCGCTTTTGCTTACGTGGTTGGAACAGAAAGATTCAACCTCTCTGTGGCGAAAGTCGCGACAACAAGCGCAAGATCGGCATGGGCATTATTCGAGCCAGAAACATCACAAGCTTCATTGCGAGCCCAGGAATGACGAGCGGCCGGTCCGCTTCCAATCCTGCGAGTCCCTGGCGCACGACTTGTTCGACGGTCACTTGAATAAATTCGGGACCGGGGCCGGGTTTGACTTTACCGCCAGGGCGGCTCGCGACCTCCTGAAATTCCGTGGCGACAGGACCCGGGCAGAGAGCGCACACATTCACGCCTGTTCCTCGGAGTTCGGCCCGCAGCGCTTCGGACAAACTTGTCACGTAGGCTTTTGTGGCGGCGTAAACCGCAGATCCCGGAATCGGAAGGAATCCGGCTGAGGAACTGATGTTTAAGATGCCGCCATGTCCTCTCGCGATCATTTGCGGAAGCAAGTGACGGGTGAGTGTGGTAAGAGCGCCAATGTTCACGAGGATCAGTTGCTCGTTGCGAATTGGATTGCTCGTGGCGAAGGCACCGCTGTCGCCCAATCCGGCATTATTGATCAAGAGATCGACATCAATTCTTTCATGATCCAGCCATGCCAGCAGTTCATTCAGTTGCGTAAGATCTGCGAGATCAATTTTGCGAACGGAAACTGTGAGGTTTGGGTGCTGTTGATTTAGTTCATCGCGCAGTTCGTTGAGCCTTTCCTCGCGGCGCGCAATTAGAATGAGCGAACGCACACGACTGCCGAGTTGGCGGGCAAATTCGCGACCGATCCCAGCGGAAGCGCCGGTGATTAGCGCGTTACAGCCTTCGAGGTTCATTTCGCGGTTGGAGCGCGGAGCTCCTGCGACGCTGAGCGCGGGCTCGCCGGAGCTCGCCCCTCCAAAGATTGTAGTTCATGCCTCGTTAATGCCCGCCAATGCCCGGACGGCAAATCGCCGAGCCGAAGATTTCCGATACGAATGCGGAGAAGTCGTTTCACGCGGTATCCGACGGCTTGGAACATGCGCCGAATCTGCCGATTTATTCCTTGCCGCAGGATAACGCGAAGACGCGTAGGCGACAGGGAAAGAAGCCGCGCAATCTTCGCACGTTGGCCATCAAGAACGATTCCGCGCAGGAGTTTTGAAGCAAGTGGGGGATCCCACGGTCGATCCAGCGTGATCTCATATTCCTTGTCGACCTTGAAACGGGGGTGGGTGAGCCGCTGCGCCAATTCGCCATCGTTAGTCAAAACCAGCAAACCTTCAGTTTGCGCATCGAGACGCCCGACATTGAAAAGTCGCGAGAATTTTTTGGGCAGGAGATCAAAGATCGTGTTGCGCGCGTGGAGATCTTTTCGAGTCGAAACGAATCCGCGAGGTTTATGCAACATAATCGTCAGCGTCGGAACGGCGCGAACAAGTTTATCATCGACTTTGACGTGGTCGCGCGCTGTTGGCTGCGCACTGAAGTTTGTGCAGATCTTGCCATTGATTGTGACGCGGCCCGCACCAATCAACTCATCGCAATGCCGACGTGAACCAAGACCAGCAGCAGCAAGGAAGCGGTTCAAGCGCATGGCGCTTTCGTTAAAGCGTTAAGCGGAATGGCTTTAACGCTTCAACCGTTCACCGCTTCGCGTGCTTAGACATCTGGCTTCGTTTTGGGCAGGCCGAGGACCTTCTGGCCTTCTTTCCATTGACCGCGCTTTTTCAAAAGCTCGACCCGTTCGAAGCGCTTTAGCACATTGCGCTTTGCGGCGATTGTGCTGGCTCCTTTTAAGCTGCGATGTTGCGACATGGGTTCCAGTTAATGAGTTAAAACGTGGCCCGCCTCAGGCGGGTTACACGCGAAAAGAGCCCGCATATTAATTCAGTGCACAAATTTTTCAAGGTGAACATCGTTCCTTCTTAACCCGCCTAAGGCGGGTAACCTTCTACAAATCAACAATTCGCTATAATTGATTACTAAGCACCAAGTAGGTCCCGCACTTTGTGATTTGATGGTAGATGTGGAAGTGACTGGTTAAGATTTGTTTCCAATAATCGGACCGGCTTTCCTCGATAATCAGATAAACCGCGTCGGGTTGACCCCATTTTTCCAATACCGCGCGTTCGTTCAAAAACATGTCGATGGAGGGATCACTCATTGGGGTCTCTTTCTCGGGCTTCTGATTAACGAGAAATATTCGTCGGTTTAGATAAAAAATGAGGCTACTACCGTCGGCGAGCGGTCCTTCAAAGATTGCAGCGCCCCTTGGATCCAGCCGCGGATTTAGAGATCGCGCCGCATCAGCGAGAGAAAAATAGGGAGAGGTTTGCGCGACCGCTTCCATCATGCTGAGGCCGCCGGGGATCATCGATGCGGCAAGGGCAATGGCCGCGAGTCTCTCGCGCTGCTTGGAAATAAAGTAGAGGGCTACCAGCGACAAACAAATCAGCGAAATGCCAAAAACCGCGATCAAAGGTCGAAATGCCAGCCATGTGGAAACCGGCATATCGTGCAACGCCTTCCAAGCCGTCCAGCGCGCGTCCATTACTCCCCAGTTCCCGTTCAAGGCGCGCGCTGCCCCCGCAACGAAGAATTCCGCGGCCGAGGCCATCACTCCCACGAGTCCGACAGCGATTGCACCGGCGGCACGTAACCCCTGCGGTATTCGCTCCCATGCAACCGCTGCCCAGAGCGCGAATGCGCTCCACATGGTCATTGAATAATAATCCTGGCGTTGTCCCAGAAACAGCAGCGGAATAAAAATCACCCCCATCCAGCAAAGCGGCAGCGCCTCCGTGAAACTGATTTCGCGCGGTCGAATCACACGGCGCCAGGCAAAAACAACGCCGGGCAAGAGCGCAATCGACCATGGAAACCACCAGGCGAGGTGCATAAGCAAAAACTGGTAGGCAGGTACGCCAAGGAAATCATGCGTTTCATCGGTAAGTCCGCGCAGATGGCCGAGCCATTCCGAACTGATCTGATAACGAAAATACCCGGGGAAATGCCATTGTGCCCAAATGTGCCAGGGCGCGACGATCACAACGAAAATCGCGAAATATTCCCATCGCAACAACCCACGAAATCGTATGCGTGCTTCGCGGTAGAAGATTGAAAGGATAAGAAAAACCGCCGCCGGATACGCGATGCCGAGCAAACCTTTGGTCAGGCAGGCGAAAGCCGAGAAAATCCAAAAGCCGGCGAACCAGATGCGGCGGTTTCGTCGACGCTGATAACCGCCTATCGCGCAAAAAATCGCGCCTGCGATGAGTGCGCTGACCAGCGGTTCGGGCATGACGATGCGCGCGAGCAAAAATGTGCCGCACAGACTGAGATAAATCAGGCCAGCGATAAAACCGCGCCAGTAATCAGTGAGCTTTTCCCCGATTAGGAAGATGAGGGCGGTAGAGGTGACAACGGCGAGAGCGACTGGTAGCCGGGCAGTTGCAGCATTGACGCCAAAAAGCTTAAACGAAATGATTATCAACCAGTAGAGCAATGGGGGTTTTTGCAACCGCGGCGCGCCGTTGTTGGTAGGTAGAACCCAATGGTGCATCTCCACCATCTCGCGGGCTGCTCCTGCGTATTGCCCTTCCGTCTGGCTGTACAAATCGCCAGAACCGATGGTCGCCACGTGTAGCAGCCCAGCCAACGCAATCAGAATCACGAGCAAGGCGTGGCGCATAGGCGGCGGCGGCAGCGCCGGCGGCTCGAGCAGAGTTTGTTCCAGACTTAGGCTGCGGGCGCCAGCAGTCATTGAGTATGTTTCTTGCCAGAAATTGGAGTTTGCGATTCGCGCTGGAACTCGGCGGAATCTTCGTCGCGATACTCTTCCCAGTGCTCGGGTAGACGAAGCAGTTTTCCTTCCGGCATCTCGATCAGTGCAAGCATCTGGCGGCATTGGGCGATGAGCGTATTGTCTTTAGGTCTGGTAATCTGGAATGCACACCAGAACCGCACGCGCTCCACCCGGTCCAGCCGGGCTTCAATCACGAGTTGATCTCCGAGCCTGGCTGGCCGGCGATAATCAATCTCCGTTCGCACGACTACGGGATACCTCTGATTCTCGGCCATTTCAGTGAGCGCGAGACCGAGCTCCTCAGTAAGAAGTGTACGCGCGATCTCGATGAAACGCAGATAAGCGATGTTCGAGACAACGCCTCCGCAATCGGTATCGAAAAACATCACCTGCACTTGTGTACGAATGCGCGGAGAAACGGCCATGGTAGGACTTCAAGCTTGATGCTTTAGGTTCGCTCGCTTTCGGTTCGTACCACGTAAAACGAATGGTTCGTCGGTTTCCTGTCGCATGGCCGCGAGTGTGAGATTTGAGATTTGAGATTTCAAATTTGAAATTTGCCTGATTGGTTGCGGAGGATCGACAACACTGCATCGGCAACTTCCTCGACGCTGACGGCCTTCATGCAACGGAAATCAATCGGACATTCGCGAAGAAAACAGGGACTGCATTCGACATGATGTCGCAGGATGATGTGACCGTTACCAAGTGGACCAGTGAGTCGCGGCTCGGTTGAGCCGAAAATGGCAACGACAGGTATTCCCAACAATGCGGCAAGATGCATTGTGCCTGTATCGTTGGTAAGCAATAAACGGCAGGCGTGCAGTTCGTCGATTAGTTGGTCGAGCGTAGTCTGACCAATCCGATTCACACAGTGATCACCAAGTGCCGCCGCGACCTGCGCGCCAACCGAGGCGTCGCGCGCCGTTCCAAACAACATCCATTGGACGGGCGATTGCGCGCTAACTCTTTCGGCTGCCTCGGCGAAGCGCTCGGGTAACCAGCGTTTGGCACGCCCGTATTCGGCCCCCGGGCAGAGACCAATTTTCAGCTGATGGTTCTCAGCTACTGATTCCATATGGACGCTGGTCAGTTGGGTGTAAGGAGTCGGGCGTTGGGCGTTGGATGTTTTTTCGGTTAGCGGTAGTTCCGTATCTGCGCCGCATTCGCGCGCAATACGGAGAAAACGGAGCGAATGATGTTCCGGCGGGCCTGGCTTTCGTGGAATCGGCACGATTTGGTTAAGCAGCCAGCGTCGCCAATGGCCTCGATAGCCGACTCTTCGCGGGATTGCGGTCAGCCACGACTCCAAGGCTGCGCGCAGCGAATTTGGAAAAAGGATGGCCACGTCAAAAGGCGGTACGCGCCGAATTAATCGCACAGATGAAAGGAGTCGGCTCGCTGGCAGAGGGATAATCGCATCTACTTCGGGAACCAGGTTCCATAACGGTGCAATCTTTTCCGGGGCAGCAATAGTGACTCGAGCATCGGGGCGCGCAGCCTTGATGGCGCGGACAGCGGGCACGCTCATCACGGAATCACCGAGCCAGTTACTTGAACGAACGAGAATTCGGAATGGCTTTAGACCCTCAGGTGAAATTGTCGGTGGTACGTAGACGCCACGTTTATACTGCGCGAGAAGGAAGTTGGGCTGGGGTGTCTTCCAGCGATTGTGCACCCAAAACCAATCTTCAGGTGCGATCCGAACTTGCTGTTCGATGATCTGATTTATTTCTGCAGTCAGTGCAGCAACAGAGGAATCCCCATTAGGCGGATCAAAACGCTCGGTAAACACCATGCGCCAGCGCGCCGGTCCGATTGTGTAAACGCCCGCGGCGATTAGCGCCGCTCGCGTCCTCCTGGCGAGCAATGCTGGCAAGGGCGAAGTGGACGCCAACCTTCCAAAGAAGGGTGTCCACAGCCCGTGATCGCCAGCATGCTGGTCGGACAAAACACCAACACCGCCGCCGGAGCGCAACAAATCGATTACAGGTTGAAATCCCTGCTGGCGATCGAACAATTCCAGGCCAGTTTGGCCACGTGTCCCACGCACATGCGCGTCAATAAAACGATTGCCAAGCTTTTGATAAACACTGGCGTTGCGCACGAAACCGACAAATTTCGGCATCAGTTGCGCAAATAATTCCCACGTTCCGAGATGACTCAAAACGAGCACTACGGGAACGCCAGCGCGAAATTCCCGGGCCATCGCCTCGATATTTTCAACCTCAACTCGCTCGAGGATTTTCTCGGGCGGCATTGCGGTAAGTTTAACGCTGCAGAGCAGGTTAGCGCCGAGTCGCTGGAAATGGAGGCGTACGAGTCGACGCATTTCTGCCGGAGTCTTTTCATCGGCAAATGCTATGGCAACATTGCGCTCGGCCAGGCGCCGGTATTTTCCAGAAACGAGCCAGGCACAAAAACCGAGGCATTGTCCAACGGCAAAGAGAAGGGGCATTGGTAATGCGGCGGCAATCGCCAACCCCGCGCGGTAAAGGAGATAAACAACGAAATCGAGCATTGCAGAACAAGGGGTATCGTTAGCGCGGCGGCAGGGTAGATTTGCCTGTGGTTGGCTTCAACCAATATAATGTGCCCGGTGTCGCCATCTCATTTCCATTCCTCTGCTGCCGATTTTGTTCGGGCAGTCTCGCGAGCGTTCCCAGAGGGCCGATTGCTGATCGTCGGTCCGAGCGCTCAGGAAGTTGAGGATCAATTTGCTGAAGCGAAAAGAGAAGCGGTTGTCTTGTGGTCTTATGACGACTTGACGACGAAGCTGGCGCAGGGCGAGGCCCCAGCGCGCTTTGAAACCGCAGTTTGGTTTTATCCTTCCGGAGAAAAGGATGACGCGCGCATAGGGGAAGCGCTGTCGAATTGCGCAGCTAATATCGTGCTTGTCCCTGGTCCCGGTGCTGACGCAACAAGGCGGCGTCCGCAACTGGTTCAGTGTTTCCAGCGTTTTCGACTGCTGCCTGACTATGAATGTGACCTGACAGAATTGGATCCTGGAGCGCTGTGTCTTCGGCATCAATCCAGTGTAGCGACTGGCGCACCAACGCCTGCAGTGGAGGAGGCTTTCGCCAGAGTTAACAAAACGGTGAACGATTTGAAGCGATCGCTTCAAAGTCGCCGCTCTGAATTGAAAGGCGCGCACGACCATATTGCCGCACTCGAGGAAAAATTGCTCAAACTCAAAGAGTACCGGCGCGAATTGAAACTGCTAAAAGAGCAGAAACAAATCCTGCGAAAATCACCCGAGCGCCGCGTGGGCCAAATCTTGCTCGCGCCATATCGCCTTCCGGAGAGACTGGTGAAAAACATTTGGAAAAAGCTCCGTCGATCTGCACGAAAAC
>Ga0193721_1000085_pt1 | contig 29435 bp, 25 predicted proteins | sample U2s2metaG_FD_145078 | JGI IMG/M metagenome (GOLD analysis project Ga0193721, IMG submission 145078) | Soil microbial communities from a riparian zone of the East river system, Colorado, United States - U2s2 | ecosystem: Environmental > Terrestrial > Soil > Riparian zone | place: USA: East River...
TCGACAATTGCAATCGCAGCGTAATCGAACGCAAAGGCGAGTGGCGCACCGTGAAAATTCCCGCCCGAAATCACATCTCCGCTTTCAGAGAAGACGAGAGGATTATCAGTCGCCGACGCGGATTCAACCAGCAGCAGATCTTCGCAGTGCGACAATGCACCGCGCACCGCCCCGTGTACCTGCGGCATGCAACGCAAACTGTAAGCGTCCTGGACACGCGGATCGTCCTTTAGATGCGACTGACGAATTTCGCTTCCTTCCAGAAGCTCAAGCAAATGCTTTGCTGCGGCTCTTTGTCCCGCGTGCGGCCGCGCATCCTGCAAACGAGCATCAAACGCAGCGGGAGTGCCTTTGAGCGCATCAAGGCTCATCGCGCCTGAAATATCCGCGAGACGCGAAAGCCGTTTCGCGCGCAGAAGTGCAAGCCCACCGACTGCATGCATGGCCTGAGTTCCGTTTAACAATGCAAGGCCCTCTTTTGCTCCCAGGATTACGGGCCTTAATTTTGCACGGCGCAACGCTTCACTGCTCTCCATTCGTTCGCCATCGAAAAACGCTTCGCCTTCTCCGATAATCGTAAGTGCCAGATGCGCGAGCGGCGCGAGATCACCACTCGCCCCGACCGAGCCTTTTTCTGGAACTACCGGATGCACACGGCTGTTAAGCATCTCGCCGAGCATTTGAATGATCTCGAGCCGGATGCCACTAAATCCGAGGGTAAGCACGTTTGCGCGCAGCAACATCATCGCGCGAACCTCTGGCTCCGACAGCGGCGCACCAATTCCGCACGCGTGACTGCGAACAAGATTGAGTTGGAGTTCATTCAAGGCGTCGTGCGGAATGCGAACGTCAGAGAGTTTGCCAAATCCCGTCGTCACACCATAAACGACGGCATCGCCCGCTATGATTTCTTCGACAATTTTGCGCGACGCCAGAATGCGCGGCTGCGCGAGAGCGGAAATCTTGACGGCCTTCCCATCGTGCGCCACGGCGGCGATTTGCGAAAGAGAAATGCTTTCACCCTTCAGTTCCATTCACGCAGCTTAATTGGAAAACCATGAGATGGGAAGGAGTTGCCCGTCGGTCCCAATGTCACACGGGCTGTTTCAGACAGATGGAAACTCCGGAAAAGGAAAAGGCCAGGTCGAAACACGACCTGGCCTCTTGGGCGAATTCGCCCACAATTAAACAACCAGCCGCTGTAATTATTTTTTGGCTGTCGGAGGTGGCGGCGCTTCCCTCGTTTGCGCACAAGCCCCGAGTCCCAAAGCGCTGGCCATTACGACCGCGATCATGATCACTTTCAAAAATTTCAATCTATATCGCCTCCTTTCGCAGCAGGTTGCTCCGGTCTGTTTAGACAGGGAACAACCGGGAGGCAATGCTTTTCTCAACTATTTTTGAACGTGTCACAACCGGGCACCAGTTTTATTTTGAATAACCGGTTGTGCCCGCGCCCGTGGTCACCGTCTCCTTATGTTGAGCACAAGCCCCAAAACTCAAAGCAGTGGCCAGAACGGCCACGATCATGATCAGTCTTAATAGTTTCAATTATCTCGCCTCCTTTCGCAGCAGGTTGCTTCGGCCTCTTTAGGCAGGGAACTACAGGGAAGCAACGTTTTTCTCGACTTTTTTGGATGTGTCATCGCACAAATTGCGAACCGCTCCGATGGGAGAAGCCACAGCGTTGCAGACGGTTAACGCCGTCCTGCCCGTGCTATTCTTCAATAATTACCGGTGTGGCGTGATCCACGAGATCAAATAACTCAACGACGTCCGCATTGCGCATCCGAATGCAACCACAGCTGGCAGGACTGCCAATCTTGCTCTCATGTTTTGTGCCATGGATGTAAATGAAGCGGTCGCGGGTGTTGTTATTGTGCTCGTCCAATCCGTCCAGCCATAGAATACGTGACATCACCAGATCCTCGGTCGGAGGATGCGGATCGTCGGGCTTAAGCGGCACGCGACTTCGAAAAATTGTGCCGGCTGGCATGTCGCCTCCAATCTTCTCCGCTACGCGAAAGCGACCGATGGGAGTTTTCATGCTCCCCTCTTCGGTTCCAATGCCGAATCGCGATGTAGACACCGGATAGGTGTGGATTGGCGTCTCACCTTCCTTCACGGTGAGTTGCTGATCTCGGACCGAGATATGGATGGTTGTTCGCGACGTTTGCATCAGTCAGCCCAAACGATAAAATTCGCGTGGTAATGAAAGCTTATCACATCGCTGTTGTCGGCGCGACCGGTGCAACTGGCACTGAATTACTGCGTGTCCTGGAACGGCGAAATTTTCCCGTGGCAAGCCTGCGCGCGATTGGTTCGGCGCGCTCTGTGGGAAAATCAGTTCGATTTCGCGAAGAACCGGTCCCGGTCGAAAAACTTGGCGATCGATCATTCGACAAAATCGATATCGCCTTTTTCAGCGCAGGCGGCGACGTTTCCCGAAATTATGTTCCGGTTGCCTGCCAGTCGGACGCGATCGCGATTGATAAATCATCGGCCTTTCGGATGGATCCGCACGTGCCGCTGGTGATTCCGGAGGTTAATGCCGAAGACGTCAGGCAAAATCGCGGAGTAATCGCGAATCCCAATTGCACCACGACGGTCATGTTGATGGCGCTTTATCCGCTTCACCGCGTCTTTGGCGTGCGCCGCGTGTTCGCGACTAGTTTCCAAGCCGTCTCCGGCAGTGGCGCGCGGGGAGTCGAAGAGTTGAGGCGCCAGGTGACAGCGAAAGATTCGCAGCCGGCACCAGAACTTTATCCGCATCCGATTGCGTTCAATCTGCTGCCGCATATCGACTCATTTCTTGAAAGTGGTTACACGAAGGAAGAAGCTAAGATGCAGGATGAAACGCGAAAAATTATGCATTTGCCGGAACTTCCTATCTCGGCGACTTGCGTCCGCGTACCGGTTTACCGGGCACATTCGGTAGCTGTGAGCGCGGAGTTCGAGCGTTCGGTGTCAGTCGAACAGGCCCGCGAAATTCTGGCCAAAGCGCCGGGCTTGGAACTTGCGGACGAACCGCAGAGCAATCGTTATCCGATGCCGCTCAGCGTGGCGGGAAGAGATAATTGTCAGGTAGGCCGGGTGCGACTTGATTGCGCATTTGAAAACGGCCTCTCCTTCTGGGTATCAGGCGATCAGTTGTTGAAAGGCGCGGCCTTGAACGCCGTGCAGATCGCAGAATTGCTGTAGCCCCGCGCTGCTTGCCGTGATTCCATCGAAACGCCTCGAAGTGCTCGGGTCTGGCGTACAAGCAAAAGTGGCCGCCTAAAAAGGACGGCCACTCTTGTGTTGGGAAACTCTTTTGGGCTGCTAAATCTTTAAGAACCGCCGCGCCATACCAAGCACACCGATGCCGACGCCAAGCAACATTACAGTGGTGCCGCCGTCCGGAACCCCTTGACCGCCTGCGCTAAAGAGCGTCCACCCCATAAGGAGTCCACCGGCAGTAAGGAGAGGAATTTGGACGTTGCCAGATAAATTACCGACGTACCAGACATAACTGATACCGCTGTATCGAGCAAACAGATATGAATATAAACCGGTGCCAAGGGATATATTTGTGCCGGTACCGTTTAGAGCGAATACGGCCGTGGGCAAAGAACCAAAACTATTGGTTGATCGGTTAAAGACTTGGTTCATGAACAGACCAACACCGCCAAGATTCATGCCAATCATATGATTGACATAAGCGGTCCTCTCAGCATTACCGTCTGTGCCGGGGATGATCTGGCCCAAGTATCGATTGTCTCCGACAGTAAGGGTAAGGGCACTAGCATTGTGACTGCCCGCAAGCATTACGGCGCAGAAGACCGCAGAAAGCAGTGCGAGTTTCTTTGAAGGAATTAGGTTTATTTTCATAGAAGTTTTTTCAGAAAATTTCAGTTGGCGCAAACTAAAGAAAGCAACTCCTGTGCCGAGAGTCCGAATATCGTCTGACAAGTGTCGTAAGTAGCATTCGCTAAAGAGTTAGCAGGATGAGGCAATGTTCGCGATTTTCTGCCGCCTCGGTGCCGAAAGGTAAGGCATTCCGTCACTCACCACGGCGTGAGCGAATAGAACATAAATAACAACCACGGGAGAAGTGGATTACAACGCAAATTGGAAAACGTCCGCATTTCCGACGATTCAGTCGGGAACTAGACTGCGTCTTGCAGTCTATTTCCTGCCCTTACGAGGCAGAAGCGGGCAAAAGGCTGCATGGCGAGAATTGTGCCGAATCATTTATCGCGGAGACGCGCAAGTGAAACAAATCGGAAAAGCTGACGCACCCCACTCGAATTTAAGGCTACCCAACTCGCCGCCAGGTGCTTCAAAAACCTCCAGTCCCCAACGCAGCTCAGCAGCTGGGCCGGCTAAAATGCGAACCCACTTTACGAAACGGCGACGACGGTGGGCGGGATCGTTCGATTAGATGACTGGCGACATTTATAAACCGGACCTCTTCCTGAAATATCTATGCAACGTGAGACCTACATTCGCGGTAATAAAAACAAGAAGAAAATCTGGCAGGCCGATTTTCCAGCCGAAGCGCCAGAAAGCAGCTCCAACAAGTGTGAAACAGGCAATGCTAAGCACTCCCTGCAGGATTTCTCCTCCGAGTCCCCAAAAGAATGCTCCCTCACTGAAATCAGTGAATCCTATGAACGCGCCAAGAATGATGGGTGTGCCTATCAAGAAAAAAAACATAGCGCGGCCACGAGCCATCCCAAAAAAGTCATCAGTCTCTCGTGGTTTCCTAAAAGGCAGCAGGCCTTGTGCCGAAAACGCGAAATTTTTCACTAACAGTTACTAAATATCTATTTGCTGCTGGGTTACAATTTAACAGAATGACCTAACTTTTGAAGCCGTTCAGTGTCGAAACGGGAAATTGTTCTGACGTTCGTAAAGGTTTCCTTACAATTCGGCAGCAGGCGGATGCGTTTCATTGGGCGCCACTCAGCTGTGTTTCGAAACTTCGTTCCGCCGTTTCCGTAGAGCAATCTTAGAAAGGACGTGTTTCCTTGGCGCGCGACGCTTGAGCTTGGAGACTTTGTCGTGCGTCAGGAGACACGAAGGCTTTACCAGAGGTGCCGGGGAAGGGTGAAATGCTCGACGCGCTTCTCCGGACGCAGCACAACAGATTGACTCGCAAAAGTCCGAAACCCTTCCATCGTGACCTGGCACCATCATGAAAAAGAAGAAGATCGACACGCACAAAATCGGGCTGGTCGGCCAAGCGCCGTCACGGCGCGGCGACCCGCGAAAACCACTCGCTGGCCCGAATGGCCAGAAGATCGCGCGGCTCGCCGGAATGAGTTACGACGAGCTGATCGCGTGCCGCCGGAAGCACCTGAACACTCACTACAACGGGAAGCGTGGCAAAGGCGACGCGTTCGACCACGCGAAAGGCAGCGTCAAAGCCGCCGACGTCCTATTGGACTGGCGCGTCGAGCGCATCGTCCTCCTCGGTAAGAACGTCGCCCGTTGCTTCGGCTTCCGCGACTTGCCTTTTCTGGCGGAGATACGCATTTATGGACGCCGGTTTTTGATCTTTCCACATCCTTCTGGCACCAATCGGTGGTGGAACGAGCGACGAAACGAACGACGCGCTCGACAACTTCTGCAGCGGTTCCTACGGGGCGAGACGGTTCCGGCTGGATTCCGAAAGAGTGGACCGTTGCGGAGTTCGCGCCTGTCCACAAACTGACCCCATTTGGGCACTGGAAGAAGTGTTCTTTTTGCTCGGGCGGCAGCTTTTCGTATTCGTCGGCTGTCACTGTGCAATCATAGCATTCGATCCTGATTTGAGAACTTGGGCCGCCCAATCTCGGAGAAAGAATGATGAAAGACGTTCGTGGTCAGGTTGCCCGAACCTAACCAGCTTGCCATGCGGCCAAAACCGCAGGAGTCACGGAATGTACATGTTCACTCGAAAGACCGAACCCGCGCCGCCCGCAAACGAATCGGCCAGACCATCTGTCGTCCCAGAGGCGTCCAACCACACGTTCATGCCGACGCAATCCGGCGCTCTTCTCTCCCGAGGAGTTTCGATCAAAGGCTCGGTCAAATTCCTGAACGAACTGCTCATCGACGGCGAGGTGGAGGGCACAATCGATTCCACCGGAACGCTCACGATCGGGGAACACGCGCGCATACGCGCTGAGATCCGGGCGAAATCGGTGAAGGTGCGAGGGACGGTGGAGAGCAATATTTTCGTGACTGAATGCTGCGAGCTCCAGGCGGGTTGCACGCTGCGTGGTGACATCGAAGCCCCTCGGCTGGTGGTTAATGAGAATGCGACATTTCTTGGCAGGGCAAAGGTTGGGACGGGGAAATCACTCCCGCAAATCGTTCTCGACAATCCGTAAAGCATTTATCATCTACACAAGAAAGCAGCAAACACATGGACTTTGAAGAATCGAGTTTAGTCCAAGACATTTTTGCACGTGCACGAAAGACCAATTCCAAGTCGCCCGCTTTATCCAACGATAATGAATCGAATCTCCGCCGCTATATCAAACTCGTTGATTCCTTCAAAAATTCGGGCGTCGGTCATTGCATCATAATGGACGGACTCGCCCCGCTTTTAGAAAACGGGCCAGACCATCAGCAGCGTAGTTTCGAAGATGGCGCTTTTGCCGCGGCGTGTGCGTTGTATCCAGAAATCCGCCGATTATTAGCACTCGTGAATCAGCTTTCTCGCTGCACGGCGGTCAAGAAGTCTGTGTTCAATGGTGATGTCGCTTTGAAATAGAACTAAGTGATTTCTACCTGGGGTAGCCCCTCTCAAGGCTGTGCCGAATCATTCGGCATTTTAGAAGCGCAATGATTCGCGAGTGACTCTTTCCAGTTCCAGAAACGCCGTCAGCTTTCCGTCCGCTCGCACAATGAATCAATTTCCGTCATCGCAGTGCGCATTAGCAAGGAAGATCGTCTCCCGCGAGAATCCACAGTTGAGACATAGCTCGAACTCCAATCGGCTTTGCTGAGAAGGCTGACCACCGCGCGGTCCACTTAGCGCCGGTGAACGTGATGTCGAATTCACCGATTCGAGTAAACAACTCGAGCACGCTCGAATAGCACTCGGCCTAAAGGAAAACGAAGTGCTGCTCGTGTTCACCGACGGAGAGACAGACTTCGCAGTGGCGACTGACGTGCATTGGGGCTTACCTGATCGAAATTAACCTCCGAGTGCAGCAGCCGTCCTCCCGGTCGTGGAACAATCCGAACGGAGATTAATCAACACTCTGTAAGCAAATCCTGCGGCCGTTGACACCATGTTGACCGTACCACCGTCGTTTCTGTTCTTTTGTGGTCATGTTCGCAACCGTGCGAGGGGGCGAATGTGCCACGGAGGGGCAAACATCGAATTTTATGGCCTTGGCGCTGGAGTCCCCTCTCCCTTTTTCTTTCCACGCTCCGGTTGTCCCTGACCGCGCTCAGGTGCAGCTTGCGCTCCACCCTTTGGCTGCCCAGGAGGCTGACCTTGGGCACCTTGGCCGCTCTCTCGTCCGCCTCGCGCTTCGCCCGCACCCGGACCGGCAGGTGGCGTGCTTGGAGGTTTATGGGCGCCAGGTTGTCCGCGCTCTTTTCCGCCTCGCGCCTCGTCGGGCCCTGCACCGCCAGATGGCGCGCCAGGTTGGCTGTAGCCCTGTTGGCCTCGCTCAGGTCCGCCACGACGCTCACCAGCACCGGGACCGGCTGGTGGTGGTGTGCTGCCACGTTCAGTTCCGAAACCTTTACTGCGCCCTCGCTCAGGCGCGTTCGCGGGGCCACCAGTCTGTCCGGGTTTGGGGGCTGGGGTAAAGCTGCCTGTTTGCGGCTGGCCCTGCATAGGCGGTGGCGGCGGCGATGGTCGGAAGGATTGAAGCGGCGTCCTGACAGGTGCGCCCGCGGGGCTAGTGGTCGCTCCGGGCTGAGGTCGTCCGCCGGGTCCTGCCTGTTGTTTGCCTCGCTCAAATGGTGAAGGCGATACGCCTGCTGCGGGTCCGGGCGACGTCGCCTTCGCGCCCTGAGGAGTCGGTTTTGTTGCCGGTGGCACACGGCCCGGTTTACCTCTTGGACCAGGTGAAACCGGCGCCCCAGCTGCGGCCGGAGCCGTTGGACCCGCGCCAAGCGCTGGTGGCGGGCTCCCTGCTTTACGAGCGGCAGCGGCCGTCGGCGGAGGAACGTTCTTGGGGTTCTCGCTCTTAATTTTTTGTTTTAGCTGTGCCTCGTTAGAAACGCCAGCCCATCCGCGGTTGAGCTTTGGTTGCGCAACTTTGGTCTTCACGACTGGAGGTTTGGCGGTCGGAGGCGCCTTTGCCAGCTTCTGCGGAGCAGCTACCACCAGTTTGTTCCCCTGCACTTTGGTGAGCGTGCCGGATTTGGCGGCTGCAGAAAGATTGGTTGCCGACTGTCGCTCTATGTTGAGTCGTTGAATCGGCCGAGCTGAGGCTGCGCTTAGGACCTCGTAATTCGGTCCGTAATTGTAGACTACGTTGTTTTGAACGGTGATGTTCGTGACGTTCACCGTGTTGTTAATGTAAGTTACATTTTGAACGCGCGGAGCGATGTAATTGCGCAGGACCGGTTCACCGATGTAGCGGACCTCGCAAAAATTGTAATATTCCGGACCGATATCGAACTCGATGTCCACCTGAGGGCCAATGGGGCGTCCCGGATAAACGACGCCCGGACCGCGAGGAGGCAAAGGCGCCCAGCCAACATAATCACCACCGGTTCTCCACGAGACCCATGCGGGACCCCAGTCCAGATCTTCGCCGGGAAACCAGATCCACCCGTAATCCGAAAGGTTCGCCCAGCGGCCATAATGATAGGTGGCCCAACCGAAATCCTCGTACGAGATCCACGTCCATCCGTCATCGGTATAAGCCCAGTAACCGTCCGCGTATGGCCGCCAATTTTGGTCGTTTACCGCTAAGTCGGGCTGCCAGCCGTATCCGTAACCTTCAACATCAATCCAATTTCCGCCGGAGAGATTATCGTAAAAGTAATCAACCGATATTTCCTGTCCCCTCGCCTGCTGAAGAGCAGACGCACCAAAAGCAAGCATAGCTAATGCAAACAGAATTTTTTTCATAAGAATCAAAAATCGTTATGAGGAATTCGACTGTGCTCCCTCGAGATTTATTCACCGTATGATTCGCATTCCGGAATCGGCCCGCGTGTCTTCGCGGATAGCCCGGCGTGATTCGTTAAACGTTAAATCGTCGAATCGAATCACGAATCTCGGATCACGAGTTACGGATCTCGAACTACCAATTGCCCCGAACTAAGTCTCGCGCTTTTCCGCCCATTTCCGAGAACTTTGCAATGCAGTTGACGGAGTAATAGATGAGAGGAGTGCAGGACCGGCAACAAATTTAAGAGACTCCAACCAAAATGAGACGCATATTTCTGATTGGAGTGCTATGCGGAGTAATGATTACGGCAGCAACCGCGTTTGTGTTCGCAATCCCGGCTAACACTTTTCACTGGCAGATGGAAATCTGGAAACGCGGTGGGGCAGCTTGGACCTTCGACAAGGATGGCCATTTCAGCTGGAGGTGGATGGTTAAACCGATCCCCGATGCTCCCCAGAAAAAGCGAATCATCGTACCGCCACACCAAGAAAATGTTTCTCTGGAGTGGTTATAGATAGCCGCTTAGCCGCAGCGGCTAGCGCAAATCGTGCTCAACATTCGACTGGCTGTTCGGCAGTTCTAACGATTGGATTCTTGACTTTGTTGTTTAGAAGCTGTGAAACAAAAACGCCCCGCCGGGATTTTCCCGGCAGGGCGTTGAATTGAACTAAATGAAATTTAAATGTTAGAAAACCATCACAGCAGCAGGGTCGCCAACGGTGGGAGTTCCCGGAGCGTCTCCGGTCTTCAAGCCGACGTTATTCTGAAACGTCTGAGCATCGGGCCAACCGGTGTTATCGGCTTGGCCAGATTTAAAAACGGCTCCGTCGCCACCTTTATGCATCACAATAAACCCCTTGGTACCGTAAGGAACAGGCGCTGGCGCTGTCACTATAGGGGTATCGTAGACGTAATTTCTGCTCGTACAAAAAACCGTATTCGATGGATCTGTGTCTCTAAGCGGGTGAACCTTCAGAGCGGCCGTCCCAGCAGCGCTGGTGAACGCTACGCTCTCGGGAGGACCTGCGATCACGTTGCAGGTCAGGTTGCAACTAGGCGCACTAAAAAGCTTAGAAATATCGGCACCCTTTAGATAGCCTGGTCCGACCACCCCGTTCACATAGGCCTGAAGGGTTGCTGGCGGCCCACCAGGGAGGTCGCCGGGCCATGCCAAAGCTGTGGCGCCCGTCGACGTGCCGTCGTTGGCCATTTGGAATTGAGCCAGATAAAGCTGGCGCGCGTTGTTCATTGTGCCGGTCATTTGCGCCTTGGCGAGCGCCGAAGTGAGCGCGGGTACCGCCAGTGCCGCCAGAATGGCGATAATCGCGATTACGACGAGCAATTCGATCAACGTAAAAGCGCTGATGCGCTCACGTTGTTTCGAGAGAGTGAGTACTGAGGAAGTTTTATTTATTTTCATAGGGGTTTGTTAAGAGTGGCGCGGGTTATCTCATTGTTCGCAGATTAAGTCAATCTTATTTTTTTGACTTTTTGGCCATTTTTTAGCCAAGGATGAACACAAATTAGTAAGGGGCAAACGGCGGATTACGCGGATGGCACCGATTGGTCAGAATGTCGCCTCAAAATTTTGCACGAGGTCCTTTCGGAGTGCGAAGCGTTTTCGCATCGCTTTCAATCAATGGTCCGCCTCTCCCAAACGGCGGGAAAACCACGGATTGCTCGATTTTCAAAAACGTCTTGACGCAATTTCGCGTTTCGCGGTAAAAGGCGTCCCTCCCTACGACGTGCGCACTCCGATCGATCTCTACATTGGTAGTCTTCGTGACAAAATCCTACAGCGACTAGCCTTCCCGGTAATTGGTCTAATTGTTTTTGGCGGCGCGGCGCTGGGGCCTGCCACGCCAGCCTCGGCTAGCAGTGTGCCTGGGCAAAGCACCATTTCTCCGGCTTCATTACAGCCCAGTGCCGCGACGCACGAGACGCGGGCGGAGTTGCAAGGAGTGACCGAGTTTCCGAACGCACATGAGGTTACCCAGCGTATCGAAACTGATTCGTCGGCGCCGCCGACGCGCAGCAGCTTCATGGCGACTTGGAGCAGCATAAGTGGCGCAAAAGGCTACTTTCTGGATGTCTCCACCAGCAACTCGTTCAGCAGTTACGTGAACGGCTATCACGACTTGGATGTTGGCAGTGTCAACGGCCGAGCTGTAACCGGATTGAATCCAGGTACGACCTATTATTATCGGATCCGGCCTTACACTGCCGCCGGTTCTGGCGGGTACTCGAATGTCACGACGGCTGCGACAGAGGCTCCCACCGGGCTAATAATTCATCCAACATTCGATAGCTCGATCATCGATGATCCAAACTCCGCGGCCATTCAGGCGATGATTAACCGGGCGATCGCGATTTACGAATCGCTATTTAGCGATCCGATCACAATCGAGATTCTTTTCCGCTACTCGGATACTGCTCCGAACGGTGATGATTTGCCGCCAGGCGTTATCGCACAAAGTTTTTCCGCCGTTTACACGTTACCGTCGAACCATTTCGTCAACGCTTTGAGAGCAGATGCAACAACCAACAACGACAGTAAAGCGATCGCGAGTCTGCCAGCGACCGCGTTATCTATGAACATCGCGCCCTCCAGCGCGAACGGGCGAGCGGTGGGATTGAACACACCGCCGGCCATGTTTCCAGACGGCCACTTTGGACCGGGCGGTCCGTTTGATGGGATCGTCACGCTTAATTCCGCGCTACCGTTCTCATTCACCCGGCCTCTCCTCAGTGGCAGTTTCGACGCGCAGCGTTCAGTTGAGCATGAGATCGATGAAGTTATCGGTCTTGGATCACACGTGCGACCTGCGGCGTGTGCATCGAGGTATGAAGCGGAGTCGCCCGACAACACCATAACCGGAGGTGCGGGAATTCAAAGCTGCCCAAACTGCTCCGGTGGGTTCGACGTGGGTTACGTAGGCAACAACTCTGGTACCCTCCAGTTCAATAATGTTACCGTTAACACAACTCACAGTTACGTCGTAACGATCTGGTACCTCAACGGAGACGCGGCGGTGCGCTACGCCCTTTTGAGCGTGAACGGCGGTCCAGGAATCCCGGTAAGTTTCCCGTCCACTGGCTCATTTCAGACCGTCGGGTCAGTACAGACGACAGTCACTTTGAACGCTGGCAGCAACAACACGCTTGAATTCTACAATCCGATCACTGGTAACTGGGCTCCGGATTTTGATTGGATTGGGGTAAACTGCGCTAGTGCACCACCCCAAAATCTCCGCCCGCAAGACTTGTTCAGTTGGTCGTCTCCTGGCGTCAGGAATCTCACTTCGGACGGCTCGCGTTATTTCTCGATCGATAGCGGCCGCACCAATATCGTTGGTTTCAATCAGGCTCCGCCCGGCGATCTTGGTGATTGGTTGAGCGAACAATGCCCACAACGCCATCCGTATGTGCAGAACGCATTCGCTTGCGCCGGCCAAGTTTCCGATATCTCCGCGACATCGCCCGAAGGGATCAACCTCGATGTCATCGGTTACGATCTGATTAATGCGTCCACACCGACACCGAGCGCGACACCGAACTCGGCGTGCACTCTACTACAGAAACGTCTGGATCGACTCCAACGTCGCGAGCGCCGGTTACAAGGACTCCACCGCTCGAACCCACGGCTAAACCGACGTATACATCGACTCCAACGCCAACTCCAAAATTGCCACTGACGCCTGGCCAACTCCGGCTGCAACTCCAACGCTAATAGCCTGGCGGCGGTAGTCGATTCTAACGGTCGCGGCTGTCGGCAGCCCTCATTATGTACTCCCCAAGCCAGCACCGCCAAAGAGCGATATATTATCTCAACAACAACAGTTTCGTCGGGTGGGCGTCTGATCCCACTCTTCCAGCCGGCTGGAGCCTGGTTGGACAGTAATACCTCAACAATGACAGTGAACCGCTAATAACTCACGTCGGTGATCTATCAGAGAACCACTTCGGCGTCCGCTAAGTCCGACCCCGCCCGAAAGTTTTGGACCACCAGGAAAAATATGGGTAACGAAGAAGACGACGATTGAATTCCCTTGAGCTTTCTCCGTCGCGCCAAGAATATGGGAGTAACGACATCGGATGCCCATCGTTAGTCGTTGCATCCATTTCGACAGGGTGAAATGTATAGAGCGGCTTACCTGGTACGCAAAGCGGTGGAACACCGCTGCATTCTAAAGTGTTTCGCGCAAAACAACTAATCCGCCTTGACGCTTCAGCCCTTCAACTTTTAACCTTTTAACAACGGGCGAAGCCCTACTTCTTATACGCCGGCGCCTCAGGTAACGCCGGTGGCAGCAAGCCTTCCTCCTCTTCTTCCTCGTTGTTGAATGCAAGGCCGGACGGGGTGATTACCCGCGCAGTGACAAAGATGACAAGATTTCGTTTTATATGCTGATCAACATTCGTGCGGAAGAGGCGTCCAACCAATGGAATATCGCCAATAATAGGCGTTTTATCTTCTGTCTTTTGCACATCTTCGCGCATCAACCCGCCAAGCACGACGGTTTGGCCATCATAAACGCTGACGCTGGTGGTAACCTTTCGTGTGCTGAACACCGGCTGGTTAATCACGTTTTCGGTGAGCAAAACCGGAACAGATGTTGATATCGCACCACCGATTGTGTTAACGCCTACTGCATTAATTGGGCTGCCATAGTTAATGAACCCCTCGAACTCTACCACCTGTGGAACCAGGTTTAGGTCTATCGTCGTGGCATCCCCTCCCACAACTGGCTCCACTTCCAAGGTGACACCTGTGTTGCGGGTCTCCCAGTCCTGAGGCGTTGTCGGAGTCACTACTACAGGCACGACCCCGCCAACGACCGTCGTACTACTGCCAATCTGCGGGACCTGCGGCTGAGTGTATGTCTTCGGGTAACGGAATTCTCTAACCACTTCAATGATGGCGCGCTGGCCGCTCTTGGTTGTTACCTTTGGCGCTGAAAGCAAATCGATGCCCTTTTTCTGATTCAGCGCCCGGACCACAACCTGAAATTGCGGGTCCGTGAACACACCAGCCAAACCAAAGATTCCCGGTGCCACGCCACTTGCGCCTGGAAATAGTAGCGCATCGAGGGCGTTGGCGCTGATCGCAAGGCTACCGCTGCGATTTCCGCCAGTCACTGGAAATTGGCCAATAGGCTGCTGGGTCGCGGGATCAACAAAAGGGAAATTAGCGGGATTAGCTGCTGGCGAATTTACCGACGTTCCGCCCGATCCGAAGGCTCCCTTGTTGCCAACCTTGAATGGCCCAAGCAGCCAGTCGAAGCCAAGTTCTTTGAGGTTGTTTTGTGTTACCTCGATGAACTTCGATTCGATCTCGACTTGCTTGGGCTGAGAAGCGTTAGCTTGGTCAACCAAGGCATCGACCATGTCCAGATTGTCTTGCGTGTTCCGGACGATCAGCACTCCGGTATGCGGCCAGAACGTTGCGCTGGCACTGTCGCCGCGGCCATCTGGGAGCGTAACAGTGGGAAACTGAACGCCCATGCTTTGCAACATTGTTCTTGCGTCAGCACGGCCGACCAGTTGGCGATCGTTCAACAAATGCTGCCGGGTAGTGCTGGTTCCCTGCACCAAATTCGACTGACTCGTTGCTCCCGCGCCTGTGCCAACTCCGGAGGCGCTCTGGTAACTCACTGCCTCCTTCTGCACGACGTTTTCAGCCACTGGCGCCGGCTGCGCTGATCCTCCTGCTCCAGTCTGCCCCGCTCCCAAGCTACCTTCAAGATAGTAACCCACGTCGAGTGGACCTCCGAAAAATTCCGGCGGTACATGATATCGCTTTACGAGAAGATCGTCACTCTGTTCAGTTTTGGGGACGAGGGAGACGGCATAGGGTTCAATTTTCACCTTCAACCCCGCCTGATTTGCGATATAGCGTAGTGCTTCCCCCAGCGGAATTTGATTTAGCTCAATTGTTATGTTCCCGCGTTCCGGCGGAGGTGCCGCGGGTAAATTACCTGGCCTATTAGCAGCGGCGGCAGGAGGTGCACCAGGGAGAGGCGTGCCAGCTGGGGCTGCGGCAGGGGCCCCAGCCCCAGCGGGTGCTGGAGAACCGGCGGCAGGCGGCGTTACGACACGCTGAACTGCGAGCGATGGGGGTATTACAATGTTGACCCCTCTCTTTCCCTCAGTGGCAGGATCGTTCTCGACTGCTTGTTCTCGGAGGAAATCAACCGCCTCGCGAAGACTGGCATCGCGAAATTCAAGACGCGGAATGATTATTGTCGTTAGCTTATTGCTTATACGCGCCGTACCGCCCAAATTTCTTTGCGCGCCGATGGCCGCTGGTTCGCCGGTCTGCCCGTATCTACGGACTGGTTGTTCCCAAGCTTTCTCAACCTGCCAAAGTTGGCGGGATCGGGTCTCGTCATACGCTTCGACGCCGTACTTGTATTTGGTGTTGTTGACTTTTTCCTGACCGCGCCGGGCCGCAGTGTTGTACGGATCAAGAGCAAGGACCTGGTCATATCGTTTCATTGCAAGATCGTACCGGCCGGAATTGTAAAAGCCGTCGGCCTCGGCGAGCAGCTGTTTCACTTGCTCCACCCTCTCGATGAAGGTCGGGCTCATCGTTTTGTTGAAATAACCGGGCTGCCGCAGGTGTGCGTAGAGTTCCTGTGCCGGACGACACTTGGAATCGTAGCGATCACTCAAAATCTCGCTCAGGATTGCCTCGGCATCGGCATATCGTCCTTCTGCGATGCGCGCTTCGGCCAGGACGACGCCGCTTTTGCAAAAGCCCTCGACAGCTTCATCGTGCGCTTTTCCGGACACGACTGCATCGGGCAGATACGTGACTGCAGTTCTGAATTCTTCGTGTGCCGCGCCATAGTCTTTTGCTTTCATCGCAGCCTTGCCCCGCGCCAGGGCCGCTTCGCCTTGCGATATGCCGGCCTGACGCCGCTGCACTTCACGTTCAGCGACGTTGTCCGGGGTTTGGGCAAAGCTGGACGCGCAAATAAGCGAAAGCCCAGCCAGGGTAAAACCGAAGATAACAAAGAAAGCAAAAAGCCCAACGAATGGAGGGGCGAGCTCCTGCGAGCGCGTAACGCTGAAATTGTTAACCTGAGCGGCGTCGCAGAGCTCCGCCCTCCAAGGAATCGTCTGTTGATTACCTAACCAATCGCAGCCGGTACGGCTGCCTCTACAGCGGACAGATTGCGGAATAGTTTTCATAGGAGGAGTTATGGAGAGTGATTTTCATTGTAGTTAAGGCGGTGCAAAACCGATCTCGATCCGCGCATTTGGTTTTTGCGTATTCACGATTACGGCTTTGTTAGGCTGCACATCCAAGAGCTTGTAATTGATCTCTTCTACGGGTTTCAAGGAAAATTCTTGGTCTTTTCTCACTTCGAACTCCCGGCGCCCGCTCCAGGTATAGACGAAAGTGGCCACCGATTGCGGCGAGGTAGCGATCTTTTCCTTTACCAACGTCACCTGCGCACGAGTGTCACGATGTTTGAGGAGCAATTCGGAAACATCGACGTTGGTGCCGTACTGATTGCGCTCATGTTTCTCGGTAAACTTGACGATCTTAAAGTCAGTGCCACGAATAACGTCTCCTACTTTTAGAAATTGCGTCGGCTCGCTCTGGTCGATGGTGTTAAGCGCAAAAGTGTCCCCAACCCATGATGCAAAAACGAATCGAAAGGGTTCCTCGGTGGCGGACACCAAATGTAGTTTTGTTAGATAATCCGGGTGCGAATCTTTGCTTGTCGGATCGGTGCCGCCCTGCCACTCGTCCAGATTCGTGAATCCGTCGCCGTCCTGGTCCTGCTCGAGTACGTCGGCATCCTGGACTGGTAAACCGAACTTTTCGAACCAATCATTTGGGACAGGCGGATGCACCTGTGTGTTCTGCAGAGTCGCCGGCAGACCGTTCGCACCAATAAAATGTTTTTCCGGAACAAAAAGTCCGGAACGAGTACTGGATTTCCATTGGGAAGGACGTTGAAGACGCTCCGTTGCGCGATCGAGCTCCGCCGCGACAGGTGGCGGCGATGCATTTTTTGGCGGCGCCCCGGGCTGAACCACCAGACGATTCCCAAACTGAATAGCGTTCCACCAAATAGAGACGGCAGAAATAAAAAGGAAAACCCCGGCAGCAACAAGCGCGACCCGATCGTAATGCGCCTTAATCCATTCGGTCTTCGCCATGGTTAATCACCACGGCGCGCATTTAACCACGAATGGACACGAATGAACACGAAGAAAATGATTAGGAACCACGGATTACACAGATGGCACGGATAAGAGATTCAGGAATGAAGATCAGGAGCCTCGTCAGGTTGATTAGAGCGCAACACACGTTTCCATTCCAAGCGCGCATTCTTGAAATTAATGAGGAGGGCAAGATCCAGGTCCGTGATGTTTAGATACCCGATCATTTGCGCGACATGCGTGTCAGTGAAGCAGGAGACCACTTTGGGATCGACGATTACAGCATCATCGACAATCAGATCCGGAATGAGATTGCCGATTAATTCCCCGCGATACGAAACTGGGAACGAGCTTTGGGCTGAAACACTATGTCCGCCGCGCTTCAGTTCGATAATCATTGCCCGTTCGTAAAGCTTTTCGTCTAGCCCGGGTTTCAACTCGTTGAGCACCATCATCGCAGCGCCGATTATCTTGCCGCTTAGTTCTTCGTGAAGCATCTATCCGTACTATCCGTGTAATCCGTGGTTGAATTGAAAAGGCTCCATCCCTGGTTAGAGCCAAATCTCAGCATTTCGATCGTGGCCGAAACTTCAATGTGCTCGTTGCCGACTATGAAATTTAGCGGCGCGCCGGTACCCGGCTCGGTCGGGGATGCAGCGGGAGCTGGTTCTCCAGTTCTTTGGCGTGGCGGGCCTTTGTCCTTTTCATTGTGCACATACAACGTGCGGATAATGAAGAATTGTCCGCTGGAATTTACGATTTCGTTCAAGACTTTGCGCGCTGCGGCGGGCGTGGCTTTAAAGGTTAGATCCACAATGTTGCGCTTTAATAACGCCGGTGACGGTGTGGCTGTTTTAGTTGCTGTGCCCGTTCGTCCGGCTGCTGGAGATGGCGTCGGAGTCGACGAAGCTGCGTGTTCTTCGGACAACGGCGCGCGACGAAAAGAAGTGACGCTGTCTACCTTTGCGTCCAGCAGAATGTTTAACAGCTTCTGGATTTGGGAGAGCTCCTGCCCAAGGAGTGGCGCCACAGCTGTGTCTGGCAACGACATGGCGAACTCATCAAAGCCGAGCTGAAATTTGTCCGGAAGTTTTACGTTGTTAGTCTGTGCTCTATTCAGTGTCGCAACGGTCGCCAGACGCAAACGCGATTGAAATTCATTCGGCGCAAGTGGTGGCGCCGGGACGACCTCCTTTTTTAGTTCGTCTTTAAACGCGTCCAGCGCAGTGTTGTATCGATCAAGGTAACCCTGCAACTTTCGGTAATTGGCGTCATTGGGAAAAGGATCGAGGCGGTCCAGGCGACTTTTCTCTGCTGCCGCCTGGTCGAACGTTTGTTTCGCGTTGCTCCAGGTCGCCCATCTCCAATAAAGAACGAGTCCAGCAAATAATACGCAGATTCCAAAGGCAATCAGAAGTGTAGCAAGCGCTCGATTTTGCTTAAACCAGTTCATGGCAATTTCACCGGCTTGCGCAGTGTGAGCTGAAGCTCGTAAGGGAACGTCCACTCGGTGTCGTTTGGCACAGAGTTCGATTTAATCACGCGCTCCGGAGTTTTTGGATCGATAACAAAAAACGGCGAGCTCGCCAGGTTGCGTAAGTAATCGACGACAATTTCCTGTTGTTTCGTATTATAAAGGTAAAGACCGCGCACCAGGATGCCATCGATCGACTTTGTACTGGCGGCCGCCGCTTTCGGTGCCGGTCCGGAAGGCGGCGGAGCAGTCGCAGTTTCTCCGACGCGTTTTTCGCCGGTGCCTAGAAGTTTTCCACCCGAGGTCGCTGCGAGCTCGGTGATCCAGATGTCGGCCTGCGGCAGACGCGCGTTCAAATCTTCCAGAATCTGCGGCCAGAAGTCGCGATCGTTGGTGGCGCTAATAAGCGGAGTAGCAACGCTGTCGAGCGCGGTGATCTGTTTTTTGAGTTTATCAAGCTGCGTCTCTGCTCCTCGCATGGAGGCGTTCTTTTGCTGGATCAGCGCAGTGGTTTCTTGCGTTACCTGCGCCGCTCGCGTGTAATATATCGACCAGCCCAGCATGGCGAGGACGACGCAAGCAGCCGCGGCAATGAAGAATGGCCGGCGCCGTTCCAATTCCTGCCTTCGAACAACGCTAGCCGGAAGCAGGCTAAGCTCCATTGGACAGACCGTCACGCTTCGCAGCGCCAGGCCAACCAATTCGCCAAGTAGATGCGCGGAGTTCGCGACACCCGATGCCGCCGCCGTTTCCGAAACGGTCACGTTTCGAAGCGGATTAAAAAACTCGATCGGCAACTGGAATTTCTCCTGAAAAAACTCGCGCATATAAGGCATACCCACAGCACCGCCGCAAAGAAAAATGCGGTCCGGCCGACTTCCCTGCTGTTGCGCTCGATAATGGGTGATTGAGCGCATCAACTCCGCGTGCAGTCGGGTCATGGTGCTTCGCGCCAGTTTCGAGACGCGGGCAAGATCGTGGTCTGAAGGCTCTGCGTACGCGCCTCCCAGTCCCACAAAGCCATCTCGTTTCTTGCGAGTTTCTGCCGCCTCAACGGATTCTCCAAATTCCCTGGCAATTGCTGCGGTGATCGCACTGCCGCCAATGGGAAGACTGCGCGAGAAAATTTTTCGAGGCTCAATGAAGAGAACATTCGTCGTGCGCGCCCCGATATCCACGAGCAGCGAGCACTCGTTCACATTCGGGTAGCTATAGCGAAACGCATTGTAGAGTACCATTGGCGCCACATCGATCGTGGAAGTATGCAGCCCGGCTTCTTCGACTCCTGCGTTGATGTCCTCGAGCAAATCAATTTTGATCGCGACCAGGACCACTTGAATTTGCTCCTCCAAGCCGCCTCCGACCAGCTGGTAATCCCAAACCACGTCGTCGATCGGGAACGGAACATTTTGCTGTGCCTCAAATGCGATGATTTTCTCCAGCTTTTCCTTTTCAAGGCCGGGGAGTTTAACGAACCGCGCAAAAACCGACTGTGCGGGCAAGGCGTAATTCACGGCGCCGTGTTTAATGTGGAGCTCGCTCATCATTTCACGCACAACCAACGCGATTTGCGCGCGCCGCATCTCATCGCTGGTCGGATCGGTCGACGTCTCGCGCAAACGATAGTCCAGCAGGACCAGTCCACCGTGAGCTTGGACGCGGAATTCGGCCAAGCCCATGGTTTGGGACCCAAGATTGAGACTGATCAGGCGCGATGCGATAGCCATGTCCAACTCCCAAAACTCAAATCTCAGGCAAATTTCAAGCTTTAAATCTTAAAGCTGGTTGACGCACCGCGCTTGCGGCGAATCGGATTGACACATCGACAGGATTTTTGGCAAAAGCACCGCGTCTATGAAAACGAATATTGTGTCTCCGGTTCTTATTCCCCTGCTCGTTCTGAATTGCTTTGGATCTTTGCCAACCGCACAAGCAGTCAATCCCCCACCGGACGGAGGGTATCCCGGGGGGAATACTGCAGAAGGGCAAAACGCGATGTTGAACCTTAGCAGCGGTGCATACAATACGGCGGTTGGTTTCTTGTCCCTTGTGAGTGACAACATTGGCGGCTTCAACACGGCCATTGGTGCTGGCACCCTTCTTGCAAACACCGCGAACAACAATACGGCCACTGGCGCTGGAGCGCTTTTAAGCAACACGAAGGGCCTGTTCAATACAGCTAACGGAGCATTTGCTCTCCTTGGCAACACGACTGGCAGTGGCAACACAGCAATAGGTGAAGAAGCGCTCCGTCAAAACATCGACGGCGGTAACAATGTAGCCATTGGCGCTAGTGGCTCGCTTGCGGTCAACACAACTGGCAGTGCCAACACCGCTATCGGGGCCGCTGCAATGGCCAATAATACAATCGGCAATTTTAACATCGCGCTCGGCTCAAATGCCGGTTTGAATCTTACCGCTGGCGATAACAACATCGAAATTGGAAACGTTGGTGTTGCCGGTGAGTCAAACACGATCCGCATTGGAGATCCGGCGATTCACGCAGCGATATTTATGGCCGGAATCACGACAATGACCCCGGCAATGCCGAATCAGATGGTGTTAGTAAACCCTGCATCCGGACAATTAGGGAGCGCTGACATCCCCAGCTCCGGGGTCGTCAGCACAAGTCCCGAGAATACTGCTGTTGGCGATCAAGCGCTCGCTTCCAATACGGGAGGATATAACACCGCGACCGGCTTCCAAGCGCTCTTTAGCAATACAAGCGCTGAGAACAATACGGCTGTTGGCGCTGACGCACTTTCAAGCAATACCGGCCCAAACAACACGGCCGTTGGATCGGGCGCTCTGTTCTCGAACCAAGGCGATCCTGCCAGTGGCCTTGGAGCGTTCAACAACGCTGTTGGCGCTAATTCGCTGTTTTTTAACGTGGACGGAAATAGCAATAACGCTCTTGGCGAGAGTGCACTTCTGAGCAACATCACCGCTTCCGACAACACGGCCGTCGGCGATGTGGCGCTAGCAAACAACGATTCAACCGGCGCCGGCGATGGCAGCTTCAACACAGCTGTTGGCGCCGGAGCGCTCTTTAGCAATGTCGATGGCAATTCCAACAACGCCGTCGGTGTTAATGCGCTTGGTTCCAACACTATTGGGGTCTACAACAATGCCATAGGATTTGAAGCCCTTGCCAACAACATCAACGGTAGCAGCAATGTCGCGATAGGTGATGGCGCCGGCCTGAACGTTACCAGCGCCAGTAACGTCATCTGCATCGGAGCGAGCGTGGCCGGAGCCAACGTAAGCAACAGTTGTTATGTTGGCAGTATCTTCGGCCAAACGTCCTCGGGGGGCGCTGCGGTGCTCATTAATTTCGACGGCAAACTGGGCACGGTGGTCTCGTCTCAGAGATTTAAAAAAGAGATTAGAGCGATGGATAACACCAGCGAAGCCCTCTTTGCGCTCAAACCAGTCACCTTTCGGTACAAGCAAGAGATCGACGAGGCAGGCAGCCAGCAATTCGGACTGGTGGCTGAGGACGTGGAAAAGGTAAACCCTGACCTGGTTGTCCGCGACAAGGATGGAAAACCGTACAGCGTACGCTATGAGCAGGTGAACGCGATGTTGCTAAACGAGTTCCTCAAAGAGCATCGCACAGTGCAGGAATTGAAAGCAACCGTCGCGCAACAGGCGAAGCAAATTGAGACTGTCAGCGCTGGCTTAGAAAAAGTGAGTGCAAAACTCCAGGTGCGAGAATCCGCACCGCAAACCGTTCGAAATAGTCAATAAAAGCGCATCATGATTTCCATGAGGCTAATCACCACATTCGTTTGTGTCGTTTGAGATGATTCCATGCGATGTCCGCGCTTTTGATGGGGATGGATCGTAAATCTGGATCTACCCTGCGCTACGCGTCACTGATGCGAATGTGTTCAGCACGATCAGTATTGATTTTGTCCCAGTATTGAGATCCGGAGACCCGGGCAAGGACACTACACATTTTCGCCGGAATGACGTCAGGCGATCGTCGACTCGCTCGGTTCGAGCAGACTTTGTTCGCACAACCGCGCGTATTTCCCATCAAGCGCGAGCAATTGCTCGTGAGTTCCGCGCTCGACAATACGGCCATGATCAAGCACGAGGATGAGATCTGCGTGCATGACAGTGGAAAGCCGGTGCGCGATTACAATGGAAGTGCGGTCGAACATCAGAGTCTCCAGCGCTTCCTGGATGAGTCGCTCCGTGGCCGTGTCCACGCTCGCCGTCGCTTCATCCAGAATCAGAATTGGCGGATCCTTCAACAGCGCCCGCGCAATCGAAAGCCGCTGCTTTTCACCGACACTCAACTTTACTCCGCGCTCTCCTACCACGCTGCTCAGTCCGTCCGGCAGCCGATCAATGAAGGGACGCGCGTTTGCAACCGCTGCTGCCTCCAGCAATTCTTCATCCGTTGCATTTGGCTTTCCGATTTGCAGGTTCTCGCGGATGGTGCCGTTAAACAAAAAGCATTCCTGCGTCACCATCCCCATCTGTCGCCGTAACTCGTGAATGCTGAAATCACGAATCGGACTTTCATCGACTAAAATCTCTCCGCTATCGGCCTCATAGAAGCGCGCAAGAAGATTGATCACCGTGGATTTTCCCGCGCCGGTCGTGCCGACGAGCGCGACCATATCACCTGGCCGTGCGTGAAATGATATGTCACTAAGCGTCGGCAGCTCGCCGGAATAGCTGAAACTAACGTGCCGGAACTCAATCTCGCCGCGCACCGCCTGAGCAAACGTTTTACCGCCCTCCGGCTCTCCCGCTGAATCGAGAATTTCGAATACGCGTTCGCCCGAGGCCCGTCCCGCCTGCACCAGTTGATTGAGTTCATGCAGTTTGCCTATCGGTTCGTAGAGAAAACTGGCGAGCACAAGAAAAGCGCCAAGGTCGCCCAACTGCATAGCACCCGATAAAATACCACGCGCCCCTACCGCGATCACAAACAGCACACCGAGCGAGCCGAACAAATACATCGAAGAATGGTAAAGTGCCCACACCCGCGTGACGACTAGGCTGGCGCGTTGCAACTCGTCGCTCTCTTTGGTGAAGCGACGATCTTCCTCAACTTCGCGTACAAAACTTTTGATCTGACGAATGCCGGACAGATTGTCGTGCAGAAGCGAATTCATGGCCGAAGCGGCGCGGCGATGCAGCCGATATCGCCTGTGCGCGGTGAGCGTATACCAAAGCGCGCCGCCGGCCAGGAACGGCACCGGGGCGAGCGCGACAAGCGTCAGTTTGGTGCTGAGGTAAAACATCCCCGCCACCACAACCACGATCTGCAATATTGCCACCGTGCCTTTTTCGATGCCATCGATGAGGACGCGCTCGAGCGAGCTCACATCCTCCAGAATGCGCGTCATCAGATCGCCGGTGGCACGATTATCGAACCAGCGCACTGGCAGAGTTTGAATGTGTGAATACAGATCGCGGCGTAGATCGAAAATAACTTTCTGCTCGAAGGTGTTGTTGAGCAAGAGGCGAAGATAGTCCAAGCCTCTTTGAAGCAGCATGGCGAAAGCCACGAGAATAAGCAGCGGGAGCAAACGCTCGGGGTGGTGACGGGTGATGACGTTATCAAGAATGTATTTCGTCGCAGCAGGGGGAACGATCACCATCAGCGTGCCCGTGATCGCGCAAGCCAGCGTCGCGATCGCGAGCATCGGGTAGCGCCTTAGATAAACAAAAACGCGCCAGACTGTTTTCATTCTCCTTGAAACTCAGTGACCCGAGCCAAGTTTCAAGCCCTGATAGGCCTTAATCGCCATCAAATGATGCGATAATCTTTCAGTTCCTTAAAGAAAGTCGCCACCGCAGTTTTGACTACGACCACCGTAGGAATGGCGAACAACATCCCCCATAAACCCATGATGAGAGAGCCGCCGATGATCGCGATGACAACCACGAGGGGATGAACATTCGCTGCGCTGCCAAGGACGAAGGGCTGAAAAACAACATCGTCGAGCACATGCACAATCACGACCAGGATCAGCACATACAACGCCAGATCATTTGGATCCAGACCGGGAATCAGCGGCGTTACGTTCTCCGCGATCAACGCATAACCAACGCCAATCACCAGGGCGATGACCGTTCCCAGAAACGGAATGGCGTTGAGAAGTCCGGAAACCACGCCAATCGCGACGGCGATTCCCAGGGGAATCCCAAGGAGGATCAATCCCAATGTAAGAGCCAGGCCCACCAGAAAACATTCCAGCAATGTTCCGCGTAAATACCTGCCGATAGCATCGTCGAGTTCGTCAAGAACCGTGAGCGACAGCTCAAAGTAACGGTTTGGGACGAGGCTAATGAAAAAGCGGCGGATTTGTCCGTTATCGAAACCGAGGAAGATAAAAATCAATGGTGCGAGCATCCATGCGGACAATTTATTCTCCAAACTCGCGCCCTCGCTGGGAGGCGCAGCAGGAGTCGGAGCGACTCCAACCGGCGCCCCCGCCGGCGCCGGACTAATGGGAATCTTTTCGGGAATTACATATTTTCCGGTTCTTTGGTTCGCCCAAAAGTAATCAACGAATTTACTTTGGATGGGAGGTTTACCGTTGTATCCCGCGGCATATTTCAGGAACAGATCGCGTTCCTTCGGATCAAGTGCGAGTGCCTGATTGACCCTATCCATCAGCGGGCCGACTTCTTTTTCGATCAACGGCGTCACCGCGTTTGATTTTTTTTCTGGCGATTTTGCCACCAGTTGCCGGTACCTTGCATTCAGTTTGTACTGTAGGCGGACCTTGAACTCGAGTTTCTGCTGTTCGTCCGGGATGTGTTTGCGCAGGGTATTGAAAGCGAAGAACAGGACTACACCAATCGCTGCGAAGGAACAAAGGACTTGAACCTCGTGAGGCAACCATCGAACCCGAAAGCGATCTTTCACCGGACGGAAAACGAAGGCCAATAAGCAGCCCACTATGATCGGCAGAATGAGAATGCTTAACTTCCAGATCAGAAATCCTCCTGAAATCAATGTCAGCGTCGCAAATGTGAGATAAAAGACCTTGCGCCGAATTTTGCGCTCCCGCTCTTTCCCTTCGAAATCCTGACCGTTGCTCATTCCAAGCCAATCGGGTCGGCAGAAATCTTCATCTGCACCAATTCATTGGTCGAGCGAAGTCGATCACCGATCATCGACGCAAGGGAGCGATAAATTTGGCAGGCAGTTCGCGCGTGCCGATGCATCAATCCGTTAAGGTCGTTCCGATAAAGCGCCAGCGTCCGAGTCGGTTCCAAAGCCCGCGCGTTGGCGGAACGCGGCGAGTCATCGAGGAGCGCCATCTCACCAAAAAAGGCGCCTCTTTCCAAAACAGCCAGACGCGTCGTGCTGGTCTCGCGGCAAATTTCTATCGCAATTTTGCCATCCAAAATTAGAAAGAGCGCCGCTCCCGGTTGTCCTTCCTCAAAGATTGATTCGTCGGCGTCATAGCTGCGTTCAAACATGATATCAGAGACGCGCTTGAGCTGCCGATTCGAGAGCCGGTCGAAGAAAGGCACGGTCTTCAGGAATTGAATACGATCCAATTCAGGGCTTGAACGTTTCCAGCGTCCCAGCGTTTCCCACAACAATTTATCCGCAGCGAATTTTCGAGCCGACATTCGTATTAATCCGTTGAAGCGACTTCGGCCAGCGGGCTCAATCAGGAACCCCCGTCGTGATTACTGCGATGCTAGCAAGAAACGCTCGGCGATTTCAATCCAAAAGATCGCAGCGAATGTTCTCTTCGGTCTGATTTAGCGAACGAAGCAAACCGAACGCCGCCACCGTCGCGGGTGGCTGGGAATTCGAACGAGAAATTGCGTGCTAAACTCCTCGTCTTCCCTGAATCAGGTTAATGATCAGCACGATGATCGCAATGACGAGCAGGAGATGGATCAAACTGCCGCCAACGTGACCAAGCAAACCAAGGAGCCAGAGCACGAGCAGAATAACGATTATAGTCCAAAGCATGGGTAGTCCCTTTCCGTTGAGTTAGATTTCATCCATTGTTTTATCAGAGGTCATCTGTTCGCCAAGTTCTTTTTTGGCAAGTTTATTCAACCATGGGAAACGTGACAACAACGGGCAAACTGCGATCTGATTACGTTTACGCCAACTGCTAGTTGCGTGCTCGGGTCGATACGTCTAGAGAAAATCGTATGAGCAGAGAAGTAATCTACACAGAGAACGCACCCCGTTCGCCGGTTTACAGCCAGGCCATTAAGGCGGCTGGGCTTATCTTCGTTGCCGGCCAGGGGCCATTTCATCCTGTCACGGGCGAGATATCTGGCGAAACGATTCAGGAACAAACAAGACAATGTCTCAGCAATGTGTCATCGATTCTCTCCGCGGCAGGTAGTTCAATGTCAAAGGTTGTGAGCGCGACTTTTATTTTGGCTGAGGAATCAGATTTCGCTGGAATGAACGAAGAATGGAGCAACTGGTTCCCAGTAACTCCTCCTGCGCGGCAAGGTGCCAAGTTGCCAATCCGTCCGAAGGGAATGAAGGTTTCAATCGCAGCAATCGCCGAAGCCTAACCAGATGATGAATCCAAGGTTTCCATGATATTCCTTCTCTGTCTTGCAGCACGTCGGGTTTCCACCGACGACGGCTGTTTTCGTTCTCGTTAGCGTTCTCTGCAGTATGTCCGCCGACAAGTCTCAACAGCGAAATGAGTTACTTAACACGGTACGGGATGCCTTGCGGCGAGCTGAGCGTTACTGCGTTAAAACCCGTCGTTGGGATACGCTCTTGTTGATCATTAGCATCATCTGCGGAGCAGTGGCCACCATTCTTGCCGGCGGCACGGTTATCGGAGGCCAGCACACACTGGAGGCTGTCGGCGGATGGCGGATTCTCTGTTCGATTGTTGCACTGTTAACGGCATCAGGCACCGTTGCTGGCGCCCTCCACAAAAGCTTTCAGATTACGACCCGTCTTTCGAGCGCCGAGAAGTGTGTCGCACTACTTAGGGCGCTCGATGTCGCCATTGCGGCCAGCAATCTACCGACTGATAACGCGTTGGAGACATTCCAGCGTATCTCAGAAGAGCACGCTGCTTGTTTGGCGTGACACGAAATAAGCCGCGCTACGGCTTACGGGCCTCCGGACGGCCAACTGAGATGTTGGCCTTCTCGTTAGACTGACACTACGTGCTGACGACGCGATGCTTTTCGTTACTTCACTGCAAGTAATCGTGCGCGTTTCGAAGATAGAGAACAAGATCGTAGCCGTTGCCGCTCGGAAAGGGTTTCCCATTGATCTTGAACCCACAGTCGAACGCGAAACTCAGGACGCGTTCGTCTGTCCGGGTCGTCGCGAAAATGTTCTCATTCTTCGCGAAAGCAAGTAACTCACTGACGATGCGGGTCGACAGCCGCCGCCCCTGGTACGATTTAGCCACAACGACCCAACCCAACTCAACGGGGTATTCATCTGCAGAAACGGTTGCCCGCGCATCGGCGAACACCTTATTCCGATACTCCGGTCTGGAGTGTTTCAACGCGCCTGCTCCGATGAGTTGGTCATCTGACTTACGTAGGAATAACAGGCGAGAGGCGTTGCGGATGCGTTGCCCAAGGCCTTCAGGATTAACTGCGCCACCTTCGACGACAAGTTTCTCGAAATCGGCTAGCGCCTGGGCTGTGCAATCTGACGGTAAGAATATTGACGATCTTAGCATCGTAGCGTCGAGTTACGAATGCAGTGCGGCGCGTGCGGCTATCTTGGAACTGCGAACGAACGAAACCGGACACTCCGTCCATTTGTATTCCATTCGTCGTACGACGCGCCGGCTGTGATCTGAAATTTGTCGTTGCCTACGGTGCCGACAACATACGTCTCCCACATATCGCCCCCACCCTTCCCGCTCCATCGGCCGTATAAGAAGCCCACTTCACCACCGTAATAGATCGGATTCGCCGATGAGCTTAGCATTTCGTTGGGAGAATCCTTTGGGTCTGTCCCAAGATCCTTGCCCTGCGTACCATGGACTCGGCCAGCACTGGGTCTTTGTGCCGGTGACTGGGGACTGCTGAAGGATGCAGCCGGCAAGAAATCCACCGATGTAAATCCCAACTGGATCCATGAGCTCGCGAAGCCGTAGCTGCGGTCGGCGATCCCGTTACTTGGTTGCGTGCCGTCCAACCAAAGCGGCACCGAGCCGTTATGAAGCAGAAGTGAACTCTCGTTCGCGCCCCAGGCTTTAGGCCGGTAAAGATTCAGCGACAAAGGGGCACTTGATGCGCCAGTGGAACGTGACTGTTCGCGTTTGACGGAATGATGCGGCTGTTGCGCAACAGCCGGGAACAATGCGCCGAGCAAACCAAAGGCGACGCAAATCGCGCGCTTAACCATGGCACAATTCACATCTAAATAACCAGAAGCGCCAGTAAAATTTTTGCGCAAGCGCATGCAAGCTCCCTAATTCGGTACTCGAGATTCGTGAATCGTGGTCCGATGCAACCGCCCGAGGCGGGTAATGTTTCAACCGAAGACGGCCCGCCAAATGCTTCACGATTTAACAATTCAACGCTTTAACGTCGCGAAGCCAACGATTCTTTAAAATATTCGATCGTCGTCTTGATTCCTTCTTCGAAATCCACGCGCGGTTCCCAACCGAGAACATCTTTTGCACGGGCGATATCCGGTTGGCGCACTCTCGGGTCAT
>Ga0193721_1000086_pt1 | contig 28853 bp, 26 predicted proteins | sample U2s2metaG_FD_145078 | JGI IMG/M metagenome (GOLD analysis project Ga0193721, IMG submission 145078) | Soil microbial communities from a riparian zone of the East river system, Colorado, United States - U2s2 | ecosystem: Environmental > Terrestrial > Soil > Riparian zone | place: USA: East River...
CATAGTAACCGGCAAGGACGTCCAGGCGCGTCTTGCAACCGCGGACACTGCAAACAGCGTGCTGGCGTTGCCACCTGGCAGTGAAGTCAAAATCTTGAGCACTCGCGGAGATTGGATCTACGCAGAACTGCCGAACACCTTACGTGGTTGGATCCCGGCGAAGAACACAGAGCAAGTGCGCTTGTAAGTCGTGCTACGGCGTCACTATCAAGCTGCGCAATATATTGATCTGAGATAATGAAAGCGATGCGAGGACGCATCGCACTCCCAAAGCACTCCGTGCGAAATCCATCCGGACTCGGCCTGCCGTGTTTCGCGATAGCTTTCGGAGTGCGTACGCGTCCTCGCGTCGCTTTGCTAATCGCGAAAATCCCGAGACATTCTATTTAAGACTTAAATCCGATGAAGGTTGCAGCTGCCCAGATTTCTTGCTCGCTCGGTGATTCAAACGCCAATCTGCTCAAAGTTCGGGATTTTTCTCGCGAGGCACGGGACACCGGCGCGGAGTTGATTGTTTTTCCGGAAATGACCGATACGGGCTACTCGATGTCGGTAATCGAAGCGCACGCTAATTCGTGGACCAATGGTTTTGTTCCGGGACTTCAGGAAATCGCGGCGAAGCTTTCTATTGCGATTGTGTGCGGCGTGTCGGAACGGGATGGCACCTCAATTTACAATTCCCTGGTCTTTGTCGATCAACAGGGCCAAATCGCTGCCAAATATCGAAAAACTCACTTGTATGCAGTCGCGCCAGTTGAAGAAGAAAGATGTTTTGCTTCGGGCGACGCTTTCTCAAGCTTTGGCCTTGGCAATCTGCGCTTTGGCTTCAGTATCTGCTACGATCTCCGATTTCCGGAAATGTACAGAAAACTGACCGTCGAACAGAATACAGGTGCGTTTATCGTTTCTTCCGCATGGCCGTTTCCGCGCATTGAGCATTTCCGTACGCTTATCCATGCGCGCGCGATTGAAAATCAGAGCTATGTGATTGCATCGAATCGCGTCGGCAAAGACGAAGACTTATGGTTTTGTGGCAGCTCAGCGATTATCGATCCTCGCGGAGTCGCGGTTGCATCTGCATCCGCGGATCGTGAAGAACTTATTCAAGCTGATTTGTCTGAAGAGCTCGTGCGCTCAGTCCGGAGCCGGGTAGAGTCGCTCGCTCATCGGCGTAAAGATTTATACTAATAACGGTCAGGACACGGCGTTGAGCGGCACAAATTTGCTTTCGTGCAAAACAACGCGCTTGGTTCCGCGCAATAATTGCCACCATTGCCTCGCCGATCCCAGAACGATCAGGAGCACGAGGACAAGAAAGGAAACAGCCACAAACGCGTCGAATCGCCAGATGGTTGCCTGTCGCGCCAAGTTAGCCGCCTTGACTGGATCAGTAATCGCTGCCGCCTGACTCAACAGCGATTGGGCGCCGCTCAAAAAACCGAGCCTTGGGTCCGGTGAGAAAACTTTCAGATAGCCAGCCGAAAATGTGACCGCACACATAAAGCAAAGTGGAACCAGCGTTACAAAGAGGTACTTACTCTTTCGCATTTTGATTAAAAGAGTTGTGCCGAGACAGAGTGCGACCACCGACAGCAATTGATTGGCGAGTCCGAACAGCGGCCAAAGCGAGTTGATGCCGCCAAGAGGATCGATCACGCCTTCATATAAAAACCAGCCCCACGCCGCAACGAGCAAAACGCTGGAGAAAAAATTCGCAGTCCACGAACGCGTGTTTCCCAGAGGACGCCAAAGATTGCCGAGAAAATCCTGGAGCAGAAATCGTCCCACGCGTGTTCCGGCGTCTATGGTTGTAAGGATGAACAGGGCTTCGAACATGATGGCGAAGTGATACCACAGTGCCAGTGCCGTTGGCTTGGTAGAGACTCGCGCAAACATGCTTGCCATGCCGACGGCGAAAGTCGGCGCTCCCCCGGCGCGGTTAAACATCGTGGATTCGCCCAGGTTTGTAGCGAGCTTCTGCATTTCTGCCTCCGTTACCGGAAAACCAGCTGCGGAAACTTTTTCGACGACCTCGGTCGGCGCGCCTTTTGTGTTAATGGCGAAATATTCTCCCGGTTGAAGCACACACGCTGCGATCATCGCCATCAGTGCCACCATCATTTCGGTCACCATCGCGCCGTAGCCGATGCTGCGTATTCGCGACTCGCGTCTGATCATTTTCGGCGTTGTACCGGAAGCAATTAGAGAATGAAACCCGGAGACTGCGCCGCAGGCGATAGTGATACATACAAACGGAAACACAGGACCCGCAAAGACAAGGCCGCTGCCATCGATGAATTTGGTAATCGCCGGCATCTGCAAAGTCGGATTGATCAGCACGACAGCAGCCGCAAGCATGGCAACGGTGCCGAGCTTTAAAAAGGTGCTGAGGTAATCGCGGGGCGTCAGCAGCATCCACACCGGCAGGATCGACGCCGCAAGCCCGTACATCATGATGGCCCACGCCAGCCATTTCTGGTCGTGACGGAACCAACTCTCAATCGCGGGAAAGTGCGCAAGAAATTGGCCGCCCCACACGCCAAACGCCAGGCCGAGCAAACCGAAAATCGTGATTGCCGTCACGCTCACTTTGCCCGTGCGCAATCCAATTCCCATGATGAGCGCGATCGGAATCGTCACTGCGATGGTGAAAACGCCCCAGGGACTCTCCGCGAGAGCTTGCACGACAACGAGCGCGAGGACCGCCAGCAAAATAATCATGATCGCCAGGACACTCACCAGAGCGAGCAGGCCAACGCCGCGCCCAATTTCTTCTCGTACCATTTGACCCAGCGTTTTACCGCCGCGCCGGATTGAGGCAAAAAGAACAATCATGTCGTGAACGCCACCGCCGAGCGTTGCTCCGATCAAAATCCAAAGAGTGCCGGGAAGAAAACCGAACTGCGCTGCGAGTACGGGCCCGACCAACGGTCCCGGACCGGCGATGGCTGCGAAGTGATGACCGAAAACCATCCATCGGTTTGTCGGCACATAATCCTTGTTGTCGTTTTGCAGGATTGCTGGTGTCGCGCGCTCTTCATTCAAAACGAGCACCTTTGCTGCCAGCCATTTACTGTAAAAACGATAGCTGATCGATAATGCGCAAAATCCAGCGGTAACGATCCACAGGGCGCTGATGTGCTCGCCGCGAGATAAAGCCAGCATCGCCACCGCCCACGTTCCCAACGCGGCCACGGCGAACCAGAGCAGTTTTTTCCAGAGACTCATTCCTGTGTGCAGTTTAATTGAAGTTGTTGCGCTCCGCTACAAGGTGTGATCTTTCTTCAGGTGCAATTACGACATAAAATTCGGAAGCTTGTCGATGGCCAGAGCCTGGTCAGCGCGAGAAAACATACGCTCAGGCTTTTCCGAACTGGCAGATTCCCGCTGAATAAAAACCGGGTCCTTGAAACGATCGATCCGGTTGGTTTCGCGCAGATTCGAAAGCGTTACGCGGTGGCCGATCCCGGCGCAGACTGGCCGAAATATCTCGATCTCGACCGTTGGATCGGAATCAACATCCGGCGAATTCGCCAGACCGAGCTCGATTTATCGCGTCCCAGGCGCATCCTCGATCTTGGCTGCGGCGCAGGATACTTTCTCTACATCGCCCAATTGCTGGGTCATTCAGGACTCGGCCTTGATATGGACCGCTTGTCCATGTTCCGGGAAGTCACGCGTTTGCTCGGCGTTCGGCGCGTAGTCCAGCAAATTGAAGCTTTTCGGCCTTTGCCCGATTTCGGACAAAAATTCGATCTCATTACGGCTTTTATGATTTGCTTTAACAACCACAAAATGCCGGATCTCTGGAAGGTGCCGGAGTGGGACTTCTTTCTCGACGACCTGGCAAGACATCTAACGCCACGCGGCCGGGTTTGGCTCGAACTCAATCAGGAATACGACGGCACCTTCTACACGCCTGAGTTAAGGGCATACTTTCAAAAACGCGGCGCCAGAATAAACGAACAGAAAGTGATCTTTAGTTCAGGCATTCGCGCGCCTGCTTCAGCTTCTCCAATTGGGCGCTGAAATCTTTCAAGCGCCGGCGATGTTCCTCAACGACAGCCGCGGGAGCACGATCGACGAAGGATTTGTTCTTCAATTTTTGCTCAGCCGCGCGCGCTTCAGTTTCGATTCTTGCAATTTCCTTGTCGAGGCGCTGCTGTTCCCCTGCTCTGTCGGCCGCGGCAACGGTTAGAAAGATCTCGCCTAGCGGTGTAACCGCGACCGGGTTTCCGGCCTGCGCTTGATATTTTGGGTCCAGCTCCACTTTCTCGGCATTCAATAGCCGACTCAGCGTCGAAATGTGATCGGGGACTGATTTCTCATCGGTGCGTAAAATAAAACGTATCTTTCTGTTTGATGGCACTTTGGACTCTGCCCGCAGATTGCGTCCTGCCTGTATTGTTTCGTAAATAGCCGAAACAAGCTCGCGTTTGCCCGCAACATCGGAAACGTCATCCAAAGCGACTTTTTCTGGTGGCGCAGCAAATTGAATTGAATCGCTTCCAAGGCCCAACAACGACCAAAGCTCCTCAGTAATGTGCGGCATGAAGGGATGCAGCAATCGCAACGTTCCAGAAAGAACAAAATCCGTGACTGCCAGCGTGGATTTCTTTTTGGCCTCATCTTCGCCGAAAATTTCGGTCTTCGCTGCTTCAACAAACCAATCGCAATAATCGCTCCAGACAAAGTCATAAAGCCGTTGTGCGACCGTGTTGAACTGATATTCGCAATAGGCGGCTTCGATGGCGTCAATCGTTTCGTTCAAGCGCGCAATCAGTTCCAGTGCGTAAATCGATAGCGTCCGATTATCGATTTTTGGAGCGGCATCGCTTTGGCCATGCATCTGCCGGAAACGCGCGACATTCCAAAGTTTGGTTGCGAAGTTTCGACCTTCTTCAATTTGCTTTTCGTCGAAGCGAATGTCCTGCCCGCGGGGCGCAATGCGCATTAGCCCAAACCGCAAACCGTCGGCGCCATACTTGTCGATCAATTCAAGTGGATCGGGGGAGTTACCCAGCGACTTCGACATTTTGCGACCGAGTTTGTCGCGAATGAGGCCCGTAAAATAGACATCGCGGAAGGCAATATTGTCCTCTACGCGGTCCGACTTCCCGGGCTTGAACTCCAACCCGGCGATGATCATGCGCGCCACCCAAAAGAAAATGATATCCGGCGCGGTCACTAGAGCACTCGTGGGATAAAACTTCTTTCGTGTTTCAATGTCCATGGTCTCATAAGCCCACAACCACGATGAAAACCACGTGTCGAGGGTGTCGAGGTCTTGCGTCCAATTTTCGGCGTCAGTCGGAGGTTCGATGCCGACATAAATTTCGGATTTTCCTTTCCGGTACCAAGCCGGTATCCGGTGTCCCCACCACACTTGTCGACTGATGCACCAATCGCGAATGTTCTCCAGCCATTGCGCGTAAACTTTCTCCCAGTGCGGGGGAAAGAATCGGATCAGGTGATCGCGCACCACAGCCAGAGCCTCTTTTGTTTTGGGATAGCGTAGAAACCACTGTTCACTGATGCGCGGCTCGATTGGCACATCGCTTCGGTCACTGAAGCCGACATTGTTTTCGTGCGGCTCCGTTTTCGCGAGCGCTCCTATCGCCCGCAACAACTCCGCCGCCTTTTCCCGCGCTTCGAACCGCTCGAGTCCATCCAACTCCGGAACTGCAGGGCAATTGACGCGGCCGTCAGGATGCAGCACGTCGACAATCGGCAGGTTGTGGCGTTGGCCGATCTCAAAATCCAGCGCGTCGTGCGCAGGAGTGATTTTCAAAACGCCGGTGCCGAATTCGGGATCGATTGCTTCGTCGGTGATGATTGGAATCTTCTCACGCGCCAGCGGACGCCATGCGTGCTTGCCCAGGAGATCAGCGTATCGCTTGTCGCCTGGATGAAAAGCCATGGCAGTATCGGCCATGATTGTTTCGGGCCGAGTAGTTGCGATCTCGAGGAAACGACCAGGCTCTCCCACAATCTCATAGCGAACAAAATAGAGATTCCCTTTCTGTGGCTTGGAAATCACCTCTTCGTCTGAGACCGCCGTTTGAGCGACAGGGTCCCAATTGATCATTCGCCGGCCGCGGTAAATCAGTCCCCTGCGATAAAGAGCGACAAAAACGTTTTGAACGGCTGCAACGTAGGCGTCATCGAGTGTATAGCGTTGGCGCGACCAATCGCAGGAACAGCCTAATCGTTTGAGTTGGTCGATGATGATGCCGCCGTGTTTATCCTGCCACTCCAGCACGCGCCGCAGGAATTCCTCTCTCCCGAGATCATGCCGCGTTTTGTTTTCCGTTCGGCGCAGATATTTCTCCACCGCGGTCTGCGTCCCGATGCCGGCATGATCCATCCCTGGCAGCCAGAGTACTTCGAAGCTTCGCATCCGCGCACGGCGGGCGAGAATGTCTTGAATGGTGTTGTTGAGCACGTGACCAAGCGTAAGCACACCGGTGATATTTGGCGGCGGCATCACAATCGAGAACGCCGGTTTTGACGAATTCGCGTCCGCCACGAAATCGCGATTTTCCATCCAGTGCCGATACCATTTCGGTTCAACCAATTTTGGATCGTATCTCTTCGGAAGCTCAGCCATTGCGATCAATCATCCAAAGCCAGAGCGCGTTTGCAAATCAGCGGCGCGCCCGGTGGTCGCGCCCTACCACGTGCTTGCATCACGATGGCCTAACCGCCACCTTCCCGCTGCATGAGTGATTTACGCCCTATCGGCGTTTTCGATTCTGGTATCGGCGGCCTTACTGTGGTGAAGGCATTGCGCGATTTGCTGCCAAATGAAAACATTGTTTACCTCGGCGACACGGCACGTGTTCCCTACGGTCCGAAAAGTGCGGAAACTGTGCAGCGCTATGCGGTGGAACTGGCGGGAATGCTGATGGGGAAAAACGCAAAGGCGCTGGTGGTTGCTTGTAATACGGTTTCATCAGTCGCGCTGCCGTTGCTAACAAAGAAATTTCCTGTGCCCGTGATCGGGGTGATCGAGCCGGGAGCCCAAGCTGCGTTGCAGGCGACACGCAACCGGCACATCGGCGTGATTGGGACCCGTGCGACGATTCGCAGCGGCGCATACGAAAAGGCGTTGCGCGCAGCCAACAATGATGTGCGCGTAAGCAGTCGCGCCTGTCCGTTGCTCGTCCCATTAATCGAAGAAGGACTGCTCAACGACGATGTGACAGATCGAATAATCATGCGCTATCTCGAACCGATGCTCGCTGATGAAATCGACACCCTGGTGCTTGGTTGTACGCATTATCCACTGCTCGCCAACGCGATCGCACGAGCGGTAAAACGCCAAATCACGCTCGTAGATTCCGCGCAAAATTGCGCGCGCGCGGTGGAAGAAACATTGGATCGACAGTCACTTCGCGTGGCGCCGCCAAACCGCGGCGAGCTACACATCACGCTCACGGACGCGGCCGATAATTTCCTCAACGTCGCCCGCGACGCACTGCAGTTGAGTTTCGGCGAGATCGAGCTGCAACCTTTGCCGTAGATTTCGGAAGGGTCCTGACCACGAGGTTGTAGGAGTCGTCGACCATTTTTCGCACCTCGGCATCGGGAATGCCGGTCTCAATCTCGACTGTGTTCCAGTGTCTTTTGTTCATGTGATAACCCGGCGTGACTTGTTCGTAACGATCGCGCAGCTCGAGCGCCAAGTCGGGATCGCATTTTAAATTCACTCTGGCCGGCATTTCGTCGAGAGCCGCTAATGCGAATATCTTACCCCCGACTTTGAACACGAGAACGTCGGGCCCGAATGGCGTGCTCTCGGTTGCGCGCGATTTGCTTAGGCAGTATTCGCGGAATTGCGCGAGATCCATTAAGAGCCCGTTGAGATACTGAGCCGCGCCGCGCGAGAGCGGTTTGGGGTGAATGGCAAGACGCGAGCGAGGAGCATGTCCGCTGCGACCTGTGAGGAGCGAGCAACGCAGCCAAACAGCCCAAAACGCTCTCGCGCTCCGGGTTGCGCCGATTTTTCGCCTTTCCGGCGTTGCTCGTCGATTACAGACCGCTGCCGGTATGCGCACTCCTCGCGCCTTGGAAAGACGAAAAATCGGCGGCAACGTGGCATGGCTGAGTATTTCAACAGGCTCCTAGGCCAGCCGGTCGCGTAGAATTCCTGGAAGATCTTGAATTGCGACGCGTTCTTGTTTCATCGAATCGCGATCGCGCAACGTCACTGTGTCGCGGAGCGCGGCATCCTTTTCTCCGAGCGTTTCAAAATCAACGGTCACTCCGAACGGAGTGCCAATTTCATCCTGACGCCGATACCGACGGCCAATGGCGCCGCTCTCATCATAGAAAACGGTCATATGCGGCCGCAAAAGACTGATAATCTCCTTTGCTTTCGCAACCAACTGCGAATTGTTCTTTAAAAGTGGGAAAACACCGCACTTAACCGGGGCCATCCGCGGATGAAAACGCAGTACGATGCGCGCCTCCATTTTTCCTTTTTCATCTGGCGCCTGGTCTTCTGTATACGCCTCACAGATCAATGCCAGGACTGTGCGATCAACCCCGGCGCTCGGCTCGACAACGTGGGGCACAAATCGTTGCCTCGTTTCTTCATCAAAGTACTCGAGAGGCTTTCCGCTGGCCTTCTGATGTTGTGACAAATCGTAATCAGTGCGATAGGCGACACCCTCGAGTTCCTGTCGTCCAAACGGGAAATCGTATTCAATATCGTACGTCCCTTTTGAGTAAAAGGCGCGCTCCTCGTCGGGAACTGTCAATACGTGAAGTTTACCGCGCGAAATACCAATGTTTTCGTAAAACCTCAGACGTTCTTCCTTCCAATATTCGAGCAATTCCATCCCCTGCTCCGCACGGCAAAAATATTCGAGCTCCATTTGCTCGAACTCGCGAGAGCGAAACGTGAAATTGCGCGGGTTAATTTCATTGCGAAAAGCCTTGCCGATTTGCGCGATGCCGAATGGCAATTTCTTGCGCGATACTTCGAGGATGTTCTTAAATTGAACAAAGATCGATTGTGCTGTCTCGGGACGCAGATAGGCGATGGAAGTTTCGTCAGTTGCGGCACCTACATGCGTCTCGAACATCAAGTTGAACTGCCGCGGCGCGGTCAAATCCTTACCGCCGCAATTTGGACACTGTTTAACGCCTTTCTTCTCGACAACCTGGTCAGTGCGCAAATGTGCTTTGCAAGACCGGCAATCGATCATCGGATCCGAAAATCCTTCGGCATGCCCGGATGCCTTCAACACCGCAGGGTGCGTCAGAATAGAGCCGTCCATGCCGACAACGTCGTCCCGCTCATGCACGGTCACATGCCACCAGTAATTCTTGAGATTACGCTTTAACTCGACGCCGAGTGGCCCGTAATCCCAAGCACCGTTCAATCCGCCGTAAATTTCGCTCGACTGGAAAATGAAACCGCGCCGCTTGCACAGACTGACGATTTTTTCCATGAGTTGAGAATCGGACGAGCGGTTCATCTCTTATGAAACAGATTATCGCACCTTTCTGTCATTCCGGGCGAAGTCGAGGAATCTCTTACTGTTTCAGAAATATCCAGAGATGTCTCGACTCCGCTCGACACGACAGCAGACAAACGCCGAGGTCGTGAGTTACTTACTTTTGCGTTTCGACCATGACTGCGGTCTTCACCGAGTTCGCAATGAAACATTGCTCGTGCGCGGCATGATTCATCTCTTGGAGCTCTTGCTCAGTCGGTTGTTTTTCGCCGGAGAACTTCAATCGCTGGCTTAGAGTCACACGCGTAATGGCAAGCCTGCCTTCCGCATTTTTCTCCATATGGCCGACCGCATCGTCCATATATTCGTCGAGCACAAACTTCTTTTTCGCGGCGATCGCAAGGAAAGTCAGCATGTGGCAACTCGAAAGCGATGCCACAAACGCTTCCTCCGGATCGACAAACTTTGGGTTTCCCAGATAAATGGGATTAGCCGATGCCTGCATTTCGTGTCCGCCATCAAATTTCCAAGTGTGATCGCGTGAATATTTCTGATACTCGAACGGCGTGTCGCCGCGCTTCCATGTGAGAGTAATTTTATGTTCGGACATGATTCTAAATAGAATGGCATTTGCTGTAGGGCAAGCGCTTCGCTTCCCGGCAACGCTCGTTTGGTCGCCGACGCCACTGCGTTACAATTCCCGCGCATTGATTGCGCTGCTCGGCGCGCTTTATTTTGTCCGCTTCTGAAAACACGCGCGATTAGCTCAGTGGTAGAGCGGTCGCCGCGGCGACAAGGCGCAGGCTTGCGCCACTGGAGCCGCTCTCTATTTTTGCGCTTCTGAAAACACGCGCGATTAGCTCAGTGGTAGAGCGCTTGCTTCACACGCAAGAAGTCGCAGGTTCGAACCCTGCATCGCGCACCATTCTTTTTGTTTGCCCCGAATCAATTAACCTGCAGAAATAACACCCTTATGGGCCTGGTGCAGCAAGTTCTTGAAATTGTTAGAAAGCGTAACCCCAACGAGCCGGAGTTTCTCCAGGCGGTGACGGAGGTCCTCGAATCGATCCGGCCAGCCATCGAACGGCACAAGAAATACAGAGACGGAAAAATCCTGGAACGTCTCGTTGAACCGGAGCGGATGATTCAGTTCCGCGTTCCGTGGATCGACGACAAAGGCCAGATTCAGGTTAATCGCGGGTTCCGCGTGCAGATGAACAGCGCGCTCGGTCCGTACAAAGGAGGTCTGCGTTTTCATCCGACAGTCTGTGCCAGCATCATTAAGTTCCTCGCGTTCGAACAGGTCTTTAAGAACTCACTCACAGGTCTGCCGATGGGCGGTGGGAAGGGCGGCGCGGATTTCGATTCAAAAGGGAAATCTGATAACGAGGTCATGCGTTTTTGCCAATCGTTCATGACCGAATTATTCCGCCATGTTGGTCCGCACACCGATGTGCCGGCTGGCGACATTGCCGTTGGCAGACGGGAGATCGGCTACCTTTTCGGCCAATACAAACGCCTGGCAAATGAATTCACCGGAGTGTTGACTGGCAAGGCGCGCAACTGGGGCGGCTCGCTCATGCGCCCGGAAGCCACCGGTTACGGAGCCGTCTATTTCGCGCAGGAAATGCTTAAGACGCGCAATGAAACAATCGAGGGAAAAATCTGTACCGTCTCGGGTGCTGGCAACGCTGCCCAATTTACCGTGGAAAAGTTGATCGAGTGCGGCGCGAAGCCCATTACCATGTCCGATTCAAGCGGCTTCATTTACGACAAGAACGGAATCACGGAAGAAAAACTGGCCTTTATCCAAAGTATCAAGAACGTGCGGCGCGGGCGCATTAACGAGTACGCCAAAAAATTCCGCGGCTCAAAATATGTGGCCGGCCAACGGCCCTGGAGGATCAAATGCGATTGCGCGTTTCCTTGTGCTACGCAGAACGAGGTTACCAGCGAAGATGCCAAGAAACTGATTGAGAACGGTTGCTATCTGGTTTCCGAAGCCGCCAACATGCCAACCGTCCCGGCGGGCGTCGATCTTTTCCTGGACAAAAAAATTCTCTTCGGCCCCGGGAAAGCAGCCAATGCAGGTGGCGTGGCGACTTCGGGGCTGGAGATGAGCCAAAACTCGATGCGTTTGCCGTGGCCGCGCGAAGAAGTTGATTCACGTTTACGCCACATCATGTTCACCATCCATAAGAACGCCTGGGAAACCGCTGAAGAGTATGGGCATCCAGGCAATCTCGTGGTCGGCGCGAACATCGCTGGATTCGTGAAAGTGGCCGACGCAATGCTCGATCAAGGCGTTGTATAGCCGAGCCGGCATGCAGGCGCGTAAAACCCTTCCGAAACCGAATATTATTGTATGAAGATAAAACCGATCATTCTTGGGATCGCTCTGGCTTCCGCCGTGCTTGGTGCAAGCGGGTGTGGAGGTTATTACAGTACCTACCCGGGCTATGGCCCCTATTATGGAGGCTCTGGCCCCTACTATGGAGGCGCTGGCCCCTATTATGGCTCGCCAGGTTCAGTTACAATCGCAGTTGGCGACCGGCCCTACTATGTTCGTGGCCCCGGATATTGGTACGGAAGCGCGTATTACGTCTGGAGGCCAGGTCACTGGGCTCGGCGGCACGGTCAGCAAGTCTGGGTTCACGGCCATTACGTCGTGCGCGGATACTAAGCCGCGAGTTGTTTAGCAAGACAGCCGGATCAGCGGTTTACCAAACCGTGACCAGCCCACCCGCCAAACCGAGCGACGTTCCCACGAGCATTTCCAGAAGATCGTGGCGCCTCAAATAGAGGCGCGACCAGAAGACGAGCGAGGCCAGCGCGAATGCAATCGCGCCGGCGACCGGATTGACCACAAACAGGATGATTGCGCTATAGAAAGCAAAAAGCGCATGTAACGACAACTTGATCCCAAAATTGATGAGAGCGGCCACAATCAGCAGAGATAAGGTCACCAACACCCCGCGCAGTGCGAAAGCCGGGGCGCGCAATACCCACAGAGCAATCAGTGCCATCGCCGAAATCGGAATCGCACGCGGATAAAATTGCGCACGTTCCGCGCGAATGGAAACATCCGGGTCGCTCCATCGGCCCGATCGCGTTCCCCAAAAAAGCAAGAGTGCCATCGGCAGAATCACCGTCACCAACAGAGTCAGCCAAAGTGTCAGCCCGGTGCGATTAGCGGCGCGCAGGGCGATGACAATTGCGATCGACAGGCTAATGAAAACTAATGGATGCCCAATCCAGGAAACCCATCGCGCAAAGGTAACAGTCGACGTGACGTCGCGCTCGCCACTGTTCACTTGTGGCTTCCAATAATTTTCCCGCTCACTTCGCCGAAGCCGACGCGGTAACCATCACCCTGGCACCATCCGGCAATTGTCAGTGTGTCTGCGTCTTCCAGCCATTTGCGCGTTTCGCCATTCGGGAGCTTCAAAGGATTTGCGCCGCGCCACGTCAATTCTAACATGCAGCCGCGAGATTCCTCGGTTGGTCCGCTGATTGTTCCGCTGGCTAGCAGATCGCCGGGCTGCAGATTACAGCCGTTGACCGTGTGATGAGCAAGTTGCTGGGCAATGCTCCAGTACAAATTTTTGAAATTGGTGCGCGTGATGACGTGCGCGGCATTCATCGACGAAGTTTGCAAGCTCGCTTCGAGTTGAATGTCGTACGTGAAATCATCCTTTGCTCGCAAGTATGGCATCGGCTCGGGATCCTGCCTCGAGAGCGGTTTTCGGAAGGGCTCGAGCGCGTCCAGCGTCACTACCCATGGTGAAATGCTGGTGCAAAAGTTTTTCGCCAGAAACGGACCGAGCGGCTGGTACTCCCACGCCTGAATGTCGCGCGCGCTCCAATCGTTCATTAAAACCAATCCGAAGATATGATCGACCGCGCGATCGATCGGCACCGATTCGCCTAACGAATTTCCCGGGCCAATCAGGAAGGCCATTTCCAGTTCGTAATCGAGGCTCTTTGTCGGGCCGAAAGTCGGGGCTGACGCATCGGGCGGTTTGACCTGGCCACCGGGCCGTCGCACATCGGTTCCGCTGATCACAACCGAGCTGGCGCGCCCGTGATATGCTACAGGCAACCATTTCCAATTTGGCATCAGCGCATTTTCGGGTCCACGCAACATCGTGCCCACGTTGTGCGCATGGTGATAGGACGAATAGAAATCGGTGTAATTCGCAATACGCACGGGCAATTTCATGGTGACACTTTTTTGCGTATGAAAGACTCGCGCCCGCAGCCTCGCGTTGTCCCGCAGAATCGGCGTTTCGGACGAGAGGAGACGCTGAAGGACTGCGCGCGCCTTGCGCCACGCCGGTCGACCTAGCGCGAGGAACGCATTGAGTGAGTCTTCTGAAAAAGGTTTTCGGCCCTGAAATTCCGGTGAGCGGAAATGGCCGAGTTCTTCGAGAGCAGAAAGATCGACAATCAAATCGCCAATGGCGACACCAGGGCGCGGTTTGCCTCCTTTTGGCTGAAAGACGCCGAAGGGAAGATTCTGGATGGGGAAATGCGAATCAGGCGAAATGTTGATGAATGATTTCAGTAGCATTCGTGGAATTGTAGGGCGTTTCTGCGAAACGCCAACCGATGGCGTCTGGCACAGACGCCCTACAATAATCCCAACGCGCGCAAATCATCGCGCGGCTCATCGAAGCTGCAACTACCAAATGAAACCACGAATCGGCGGCGATATTGCAGGCGTTTGGTATCGAGCCGCCATTCACGCCACGAAAAAAAATCGTCGGTGAACGAAAACGAATCTGCATTTTCGTCGTCTAGCATGATGGCGGTTTGATTGGCGTCCCACCGATGCTCCGCAGCCAGCACGGCCGCGCCCAGCACATTCAGAAAACCGTGCATCTTTGTTTTGACCTCCTCCCGGTACTGTCGCAGCGGATGGTGGAGACCGGCCGTAAACTTGAGTGGCAGTTGATGCGTAGCCGGGGTCACCAGCGCTTTAGTAATCTGCATCGAAGTTGGAAATGCGTCCGCAGTCACCCCGCCGGTGCGTAGTTTGTACCCGAAAGTCCCCGAGTCAGCATCGGAGTTAAATTCAGCGAGCAACGCGATAGTTTGCTCCGTCCTATCCGGGGGCGCTTCCCAGAAAACTGGCAAATCACCGAGAATCGATCGCGCCTCATTCAGCAAAGCGACGTCGACGTCCATTGGCAGAAACATCTCGAGGTGACTCATTGAAATAAGATCAACGTTGTGTCTTGATAATGAGCGAATCGCCGCATCTGCATCGTCGACCGCTTCAAGAAAAACATCCGCGCTCGCAGTCTTAGGTCCAAGCGCAGCCACGCGAAGTGGATGTTGAGCGTCAAATTGGGAAAGGAGTTGTCTTGTCGCGTCGAATTTTTCGATAGGGAGAACGAATGCGCCAAGCATCCATGCTTCCGGAGAGCGGACATATTCAGCCTGATTTCTCAGCGCTGTGTCGAGCGCGAGACTGCAGGGCGGGAACATTCCCGCATAATCAATTGAATGCGCGAGCAAAGCGCGAAGTGAAGCAGCTGGCATGGTGGTTCCGTAATTCGTTGAATCGTTACATCGTAATTCGATACCGAGTTACGGATCTCGAATCACAAATCTGCTTTTACGAATCTCTGGTCCGTCATCAGTCGTCAATTAATAAGCTAATCAGACGAGGCAAGTTCCGGGCCCATGCTGAATGACGCCTGCAATATGCCCCCGGGAGCGATTGTTTGAATCCCTTCTTTTTTTTCAAAGGCGCGCTGTTGATGATGGTCAGTGAGTCCCCAGCATGGTTCAACGCAAAGGAATCGTCCGCCGTCCGACCACAGTGTCAGATACGGCACACCCATTAAATCGAGAGTCACCCAGCGGCCGCTGGGCGGATCGACATAGAAGAATTGACCCCTCGGCACATCCAGGAGTTCCAAGATAATGGAGCCGGGTAAGTCCGTTTTAGAAAACGGCATTTCGCCACCAGCGAACTCGATATCACGCGTCTCGCCCGAAAGATAATTTCCAGGCGAAAAATGACGGCGGTAAAGGCCCCTGGGCATTTGCAGATGAAAGGTTTCGAACGAGGTCGCTGCGAATCCAGGATGCAACCCAAAAGAAACATGCGCAGTCAACTCAGGCTCCTCGTTTCGAAACTCGAAAAGCACGCAAACTTTATTTGCGTCGAACTTGTAGGTCAGGTTTACGCCGACTTTGAGCGGATATTCTTCAGCTGAGAAATCATTCGGCGTGATCCGATATTCCAGTGACGCGCCGCTTCCGTGAATAGAACTTCCGGCAAACTGCCAGGTTTTGGAGCGGAGAAAACCGTGATTGCCGCCTTTGATTTCGCGGCCTCGGTACAGACTGCGTCCGTCTTTAAGCCGATGGAGATAGTAGCCCATCACCGTTGCATGATTCGCCCATCCTTGTGAAGGAGTTGAAAGGTCGTTGTCGCGGTAAAGAAACCCCACCCATTCGCCCTCCTCGTTTATCCGCGCAAGGCTAACCAATTCGGCACCTAGTCGCGAAACAATGATCCGGAGACCGTTCTCCTCATCGGTCAAAACATCGAGATGTTTGCCCTCGCGGTCTTCTTCGCTGTGCGAAAATTTCACTGTAGTTGCAACTTGTGGATGCGTAGCCACGGCGCTGTGCGCCGTTGTGGATGTGCCGGCTTCCAAACAATGCAACGCCCCACAGGGGCGTGGCTACAACAAAAGACTCACGGAAACAAGCCGCGCACCTTTTTAGCTTTTAGGACGCGCTCGACACCGATGGCCATTGCCGCTGTGCGATGAGAAATCTTATGCGCTTTTGCGCGTCTGATCACCTGCGCAAACGAATGTTCCAAGATGCGGAAAAGTTTGTCTGTCACTTCGATTTCCGTCCAGAGATAGGATTGCAAGCCCTGCACCCACTCGAAATAGGAAACGATCACGCCGCCGGCGTTGCACAGAATGTCCGGAATGACAAAGATTTCGTCCCACCGTTTTTCAAGAATCAGGTCGGCCTCGGGTGTTGTCGGACCATTGGCTGCTTCGGCGAGGATGCGGCATTTGAGTTGAGCAACGTTCTTTCCAGTAATGGCGCGATCGACTGCGGCGGGCACCAGAATGTCGCATGGCATGGTAAGAAGTTCGTTGGGATTGATATGATTGCCCTGGGCGAATGCGCGCAAGGTCCCTTTCTTTAATACGTGCTGTTCGGCGGCCTGGATATCTATTCCTTTCGAATTGTAGATCGCCGCATGCGCGTCGCTAATACCAACGACTTTGACACCGCTTTTGTAGGCCAGCGAGAGAGCTGCCACCGATCCGACATTGCCGAATCCCTGCACAATGGCCGTGCATTTTTCAGGATCCATCTTCAGCATGTTCATCGCCCGCTCGATCAGATAAACGACACCGCGCCCTGTTGCTTCCCGGCGGCCTTCTGTTCCGCCTATGGCGACCGGCTTGCCGGTCACGATCTCACTGACGGAATGACCCTGGTGAACTGAATAGGTGTCCATGAACCACGCCATCACCTGTTCATTCGTGCCCATGTCAGGACCCATAACGTCGGTGTGCGGTCCGACAAACGGAATCATCTCCTGCATGTAGCGACGCGAAACCGCCTCCAACTCAGTGCGCGACAGTTTAGCCGGATCCACGGTCACCCCGCCTTTCGCCCCGCCGTACGGCAAATTGGACAGCGCACATTTCCAGCTCATCCACATCGCGAGCGCCGCAGTTTCGCCCATTGACAAGGATGGAGCGAAGCGTGTTCCGCCTTTTGTTGGACCAAGCGTCAAATGATGCTGAACGCGATAACCCTGAAAGGTTCTTGTACTGCCATCATCCATGTGCACTGGCAGCGTCACTGCGATGGCGCGCTTTGGATACATTAACCGTTCACGATCATTCTTATCGATGCTGAGGTAATCGGCGATGACCTGAAATTGATCACACGCCATTCGAAACACGTCGTCGTCGTAAATACTCATTGAAATAAATTTGGAGGCTAGGCCAGGCGGCAGCCAAATGCAGTTGCTATTTGCGCCGGGCGATTGGAGCCGTCAACTCCGAACGCGTTCGTGAGTGAGCCCCGAAAGCCGCACCACCATAAAGTCGACAAGCGCATTTGCAACCCGTAGCGTCCCCTCGAAAAGCCAACCACGATGAAAATTGAGACTTTAGCTGTCCACGCAGGCCACACCGTTGATCCGGCCACGGGCGCGGTTTCGTTGCCGATTCATCTTTCAACGACGTTCGAGCGAGACGCCGGGGGCACCTACTCGCGCGGGTTCATGTATACGCGCAACAACAATCCAAATCGTCAGGCACTCGAACAGGGAATCAGCGCGCTGGAGGGCGGCGCAGCGGCGGCCGCTTTCGCGTCCGGGATGGGCGCAAGCATGTCGATCTTCCAGGCGCTGGCGCCAGGCGATCACGTTCTCGCGCATGTGGATGCGTACTATGGAACATCGCGATTACTGCGAGAAATTTTTCAGCGCTGGGGACTCGACGTTAGCTTTGTCGACATGAGCGATCTTCACGCCGCGGAAAAAGCGCTGCGCCCGAACACAAAGCTCGCCTGGATGGAAACTCCATCTAATCCGCTGTTAAAAATTGTCGATCTCGCGGCCGTCGCGAAGATTGTCCACGCAGCGGGTGCGACCTGCGTTTGTGATAATACCTGGGCGCCAACGCTCCAGCGCCCGTTCGATCTGGGGGCGGATTTAGTCCTGCATTCCACGACAAAATATTTCGGCGGTCATTGTGACGTCCTCGGAGGAATTGTTGTTTCCAAGGTGGAGGACGATTTTTTCCAACGCATCCGCGGCATTCAATACGAAGGTGGGGCGGTCCCCTCTCCTTTCGATTGTTGGCTGATCCTGCGCGGCATGCGCACCCTTCCCTGGCGGATGCGTGGGCATTCTGAAAACGCAATGAGAGTCGCCGATTTCCTTTCCGGACATCGAAAGGTCTCACGTGTCCACTATCCCGGATTAAAATTGCATCCCGGACATGAGATCGCTGCAAAACAGATGTCGACGTTTGGTGGAATGCTTTCCTTTGAGGTGAAGGATGGGCGTGACGCAGCAATGTCAGTCGCTGCTAAAACGAAAATCATTACTCGCGCGACCAGTCTGGGCGGAGTGGAAAGCTTGATCGAGCATCGAGCATCGATCGAGGGAGCAGGCACAACTTCGCCTGAAGGCCTGTTGCGATTGTCCATCGGTCTTGAGAATGCCGACGATTTAATCGAAGACCTCGACCGGGCGCTGTTGTAGGGGCGCTTGTGCCAAGCGCCCAGGCGTTTGACACAAACGCACTCTACAGTGCGCGATTTATTTTCCGGCGAAAGATATCCACGATATCCTGCACCTCGCGCACGCGCAGTAAATACGCGCAGCCAAAGAACGCCGCAGCGCCAAACGCGATTGCGATCAGCAGCTCGCATAGCTTTGGGAAAAAGCGTAGCTGCGACCACGCGCCAAGCCACCAGTAGTTTGCCGCCCAGCAAACCAGCGCCAGCACTGCGCCAGCAAGACACATTTTTCCAAGGCCGATCAGCAGGTGTCGCGTTTCCAGCCTGCGCACGTGGGTGCGCATTAACGCGTAAAGCAACAGGAAATTAATTGTCGCAACCAGGCTCGTCGAAAACGCCAGACCACGATGTCCCCAGCCAAGCCGAAAGGTAAAAAGCCAGTTCAGAAACAGATTCGCGCCAATTGCAAAGAAACTGATGATCATCGGCGTGTTGCGTCTTCCGATCGCGTAAAACGCAGGCGTTAGCACCCTCAAGGCTGCATAACAAACGAGGCCGACCGCGTAATACTCCAGCGCGCCGGCAGTCTCTCTTGTCATTTCCGCGTTAAATCGGCCGTGCTGATAGATCACGCTGATAATTGGCGAGGCAAACATCGCCAGCCCAATCGCCGATGGAATAGTGAGCAAAAATGCGAGTCTTATCCCACGAGCGAGAATCGCGCGAAACTCGTCCATGTTTCCAACGGCCGCGCTTTTCGATACCAGCGGAAGAGTAACTGTTCCAATCGCCACGCCGAAAATCCCAAGCGGCAATTGCATTAGCCGAAACGCAATGTTTAACCAACTGACCGGACCATTGCCAAGGCTGGCGGCGAATCCGCTGTTGATGAGCACATTTACCTGCACGGCGCTCGCAGCAATCACTGCAGGCCCCATTAAGGTGAGCACCGTGCGCACGCCTTCGTCACGCCATTGAAAATCGGCGTGATACTTGTATCCAACGCGCCCAAGAGACGGGAATTGTCCTGCTAATTGCCAGGCGCCACCGATCAGCGTCCCGATTGCCAATCCTACCAGCGACCGTGCACCGAAATTTGGATCAAGCCACCATCCGATTGCAACGCCGCCGATGATTGAACCAAGATTGAAATAACTCGATGCCATCGCCGGCGGGCCGAAGACATGTTTCGCGTTGAGCATACCCATCACCAACGCGGCAAGCGACACGAGCAACATGAAAGGCCACATGATGCGTGTGAGCGAAATGGTCAGTTCGGTCTTGTCCGGCGACCAGCTTCCCCACGTTAAGAGCTCCACAAGTTGCGGCGCGAACACGATTCCGAGCAGCGTGACCGCGCTCATGAAAACGGCCGTTAGCGTGGCAACTTTGTTCGCAAGTCGCCACGCCGATGCATCGCCGTCGACCGCGATTTTCTTGGAAAACGTGGTGATGAATGCTGTCGAGAGCGCGCCTTCAGCAAACAAATCGCGCAACAAATTCGGCAATCGAAACGCCATCAGGAACGCATCGAGATTCCTGCCCGCACCGAAAAGACCGGCAAACACCATCTCGCGGATCAATCCAAGGACGCGACTCGACAGAATCGCCATGCCCACGATTCCTGCCGCGCGCGTGCTTCCTCGCCGATCTTCGGCTGCAGTCATCGGCGAACAAAGAACAGCGTCCGACGATTTACGAAAGCAAAAACTTTACCTAATCGAGCATCGTTAGAGTTATCGTATTGCGCTGACCTGACAGCGCAGCGCCGTCCCGAAAAGGTCAAAGTTGCTCAATTGCGTATCCGCGCGCCCGGAGCATCGCGAGTAGACCCTGTGGCCCGCCCATGTGCCCAGCGCCCACGACGACGAAATAAGTTTTGCCACTCCGCAGATAGCTTTCGATCTTCGGCAGCCAGTTACGGTTTCGAACATCGATTAGACGTCTGCCCAGTGACGGAAAATCGCGAAACTCCTCTCGAAGCACGCGATTGACCGCTTCAGCATCGCCATGACGCCACGCCTTGACCATGCTGGCACCACCGGTTTCACCCTGCCCGGCATTAATAAATAAAATCAAAAGGAGCGCCTCTGCTTCATGATCGTTCAGGTCTATGAAAAAAGCATTGTGCTCTCTCGGCGACTCCAAACCAGACATCGACTTGGAGCCCTTAGCGCGATGTTGGAGATAGCGTTCAACGCCCAACTGCGAGTTTTCGATCGAAGGCGAGGAAAGCATGATGTTGATGAGCCATGGCCGATATTTCGAAAATGTGTTTTCGGGAACATTCAGCAGAGCGAAAAATCGTCGAACGTATTGATAGGTGCGAAGGTCAACATGATTTCTCAACGTGTCCGCTTTCGGATAGGTACCGGCCCGCAACAAGGCTTTTGCCTCCTCCGACGAAGTCTGCGGATCATCTTCAAACACAAGATGCGACGATGCGTTAAAAGCGGTGGTGTACGCTGTCGGCAATGGATAGTCTGCGCTGCGCAACGCGTGCATTGAGCCACCCAGGTACAGGGTACCGCCGCCCGGACCGGTGACTTTCCACACGCAGGACGAAGCAACAGCCGCTGGCCGAAGAGAACAGATCATTGCGACGGCGACAACTGGGAGAAATCTGTTGGCGGGTAACTTCAATGGAGCCGGCTCTCTTAGCAGTTCGCGCCGAAGCAGGCAAGAATCTTTTTACTTGGATTTCGTGTCACGGCGTCTTTACACTCCGCGCCGTGAAATTGGCAATCCGACTTTTACAAGTCTGTTGCGTGCTCGGTTTTTCTCTGGGCACATCTTTCGCCGCTGAAGATGCGTCCATTGATCGTCTGCTAAAGAAACTTCCGCCGCCGGAAAAACTCGTTAAGCAATCTGCTCCACAAGATCCCGCTCTGAAAGATCCGCTCCTTACGTACGCGATCACGTCTGTAATGCTGCGGGATATGTCGCAAGCCCGATTCTACTCTCGTAAGCTGTCTGAGAAATATCCCCATAGCGAAGTTGCGGCACTAGTGTACGGGAACGTTGCGTATCGCTCGCGCTATTATGCCGAAGCCGCAGGTGCATTTCGCAAGGCGCTCACCTTGGCCCCACATGACGCGTACACTTGGATGGATTTGGCTATCGTAGAGAACGCGATGGGGCACGTTGGGACGGCATTAGATGCGATGGCCAGGGCTGCGCAGCTTTCCCCGAATGACGGCGATCTTGCGGCAGTTCTCGGTTTCAGTTACATCAACCTAAACAGAGTTCCCCAGGCGATCCCGCCCCTGCAACGCGCGGCCAAATTGTTGCCCCGAGACTATCTCGTGCAGTCGCAGCTCGGTTACTGCTTGCTGGTTACGAACCAAACCAATGCGGCGATTGGATATCTGCAAAAAGGTGCAACCTTGAATTCGCGTTATGGTCCTGTCTGGGAGCACCTCGGTGTCGCTTATAAAAAACAAGGACGGAGTCGCGATGCCGTAAGTGCATTGGAAAACGCGACCCGGCTTTTACCATCGTCGCCGTTAGCCTGGCGGCATCTCGCTGAAGCCTACCAGGCAACAGGGCGCAGCGCCGAGGCTCAGCGCGCCGCTGCTCGCGCGCAGCAATTGGGTTCTGCCGCGCCTAAAGCTAATAAGAAAAAGGCCTAAGTGCTTCAGTCAGGCGAGGCGAAGGTTCATTTCAAGAAGAGATTCATGCTATCGAGGTCGATGATGCCATGACAGTCGTATAGCGTATCCATCCCCAGGATCCCGCTCACTCTGGCGCTGCCTTGTCGCAATGTGAAGTTAGGCAATGCCGTAACACCAAATTTTCCTGGCGGCGTTTTGAAGTTGCCAATTTTAAAGTCGTTAATTTTCCCTGCACTGATCTTCCGCGAAGCACCAGGCGCAAAATGCGCGGAGACCCCTGTTTTCTCCATCGGAATGCCGACCGATTTAAGGAACGCTTCGTGGAAAATCGTAAGAAATGCTCCCGTATCGACGAACAGACGTGCGGGCTGTCCACGGATCGAACAGGGCACAGTTAAGGCGCCGTTTTCCTCTCGCCGTAAAGGAATTCTGGTGAATTTTTCCTGCGAAGCGACAGAACTGAGATCCACTTGTCGGGCTTGATCGACTTTGAAGAAAATAAGTTTTGTCCGGCAATTGATCACGGCTTTGTGTCGGGTGAGAACATCCAAGCCCAGAACGCCATCAACGGGAGTGCCGCCGGTGTCAGAATGGCTTGACTCACGCAGCGCCACCAGAGTGCTACCAAAACTCATGCCCCCAGCTATGAGACTTTGCGCGAACCCGACACTGAGTAATTGCCCGTTAACTCGAGTTTGCTGGGTATACCGCAGATCGCCTTGCGACGATTGCAGCCCAAATGATGCGGCTGCAAGCCCGTCTAGGATGATTTGGTTGGAGCCGGTATCAACAAGCAAATTTGCTCGCCGCCCGTTGATGCGGACGGACATTACCATCTTGTTTAAAGGATTGTAGTGCACTCGAACAGCCTTATATCCACTTAGCTGCGTTGGCTTGCCTTTCACTGAAGCCAAAGTGGAAGACGGAATGATCAATAGAACAGCTAAGACGAAACGAAAATGTCGAACGCGCGTCGACAGTGCTTCGTCCGTGATCATCGGATCACCGTTACAATCCCGTTGGGCAATCGATGAAAGCCCATGGAATTTTGAATCGTTTGGACAGATTCGCCGCCAGCGCTTTTACGCCGAAAACTTCGGTGGCGTAATGGCCGCCGAGCAGAAGATTCATCCCAAGCTCGTCGGCCGCCACTGCCGCCCAATGCGGCGCTTCCCCGGTGATAAACGTGTCGATTCCCTCCTGAGCAAGCTTGTAGATTTCCGAGCCCGCACCTCCGGTGATGATCCCGATTGTTCCAGTTTTCTTTGGACCGAACATGAAGGATTTTACCGAGCCAGTGAGCGCTTTTTGCAATTTGCGATCGACTTCATCGCGCGGCAAGGACACGCGCGCTTTCACGCCGATCAACTGACCTTTTTCCTCAAAGAACGGTTGAACTGATGTAAGTTCAAGCGCTGCTGCGAGCTGTGCATTATTACCAACCTCGGAATGCAAATCGAGCGGCAGATGCGCGCTGTAAAGCGCGATGTTGCTTTCAAAGGCCAGTTCCAGTTGCCGACGCAACGTCCCGGTCACCGACTGCAAACCTTGCCAAAACAAACCGTGGTGCACGATCAAGAGATCGACGTTCTGTTTTGCCGCGGCTGTCAAAACTCGTGTCGAAGCGTCCACGCTCGCTCCGATCTTGGTCACATCCCCCGAGTTTTCGATCTGCAGACCATTGAGCGCGTTGTCCCAATCGCCTATTTCGCGAATGCGCAAAAAATCATTCGTATAATCAACGATTTCAGCGAGGGACGTCATGATTAAGTTTCGTATTGGACGGCGAAGATCGCCAATCGCCCGTCGATGCCGCGGACTTCCTGTGGCGGCAGTTCCTCAAAACTAAACGAATCACCTGAACGATCTCGCACCGCCGCTGTCACCAGCAGCGGTTTCCCGGTCGTCTTGGTTAGTCCCTGCATGCGCGAAGCGATATTCACGGTGTTCCCTATTGCAGTGAATTCTAGTCTTTGAGGGGAGCCGATGCTGCCCACGATCGCCGGCCCCGAATGAATTCCAATTCCGATTTGGATGGGAGCGCGACTCTTTACTGCGAGATCGTTGTTCAGCTCTCTTACTGCCAACAGAATTTCCCGGCCGGCGGCAACTGCGTCGCCCGCGTGATTAGAGCGGGAGTCTCCCACTCCAAAAATCGCCATAAATCCATCGCCCAAATATTTGTTTACCAACCCACGATGATTCTCCTCGACGACGCGAACGGTTACCCGGAAAAAATCGTTCATTACTTCGACCACGTCGCTCGGTGCAGACACGCTTGTTCGTGCGGTCCACGAACGCATGTCCACAAACATGACCGTGATCTCCTCCTCGACGCCGCTCAATCCGGGGTCGTGCGCCAGAATTTGTTCGGCTGCGCGCTTGCCGACGTGCAAGCCGAATGTTTGACGTAATTTTTCCTTGTCCCTCAGCTCGCGAACCATGTTTTCGAATTCGCCTAGCAATCGCCCGAATTCATCCGCCCGGCTTACGCCGAGGTCCACATCAAATTGACCACGTGAGACCGCATCCGCGGCGACACGGAGTTGATCAATCGGTTTGGCAACAAGCCAGCTCATCATCAACGCAGTGAAAATTCCGAATGCGATACCGACGACACCGACAAAAACAGCAAACCACTCCGCATTCATCGTCGGTGACCGCGGCGCAAACATAAGCAATAAGAGGGAAGCGATCGGGCAGATCGACGCCGATACCGCCCACAAGATTCCGCGGCCGCGCAATGACAGCGTGAACACGCCCGGGATCAGATCGGCGCGCTCGCCTCTAAAGAAGACGGGAAACAATCCCCAGTAACTGGCCAGTTCGACTAAAAAGAATGAATGCGTGATCGCTATAAAACCGGAAACGCAAAATGAAATCGGCAAGTGCCAGAGCAATCGCGGATCAAGTGGGTTTTGAACCTGCCAAAGCGCGCCAATAAAAACAGGAATGCACAAAAACCAGGCAAGACCGCAAATCGCAGCGGCAAACCATGGCAGATGAATCAGCCGGCGGCGCGCTGTTGCGAGCGAAGCGGAATCCATGGCCATTGGCGCGCAAAGACCATGGAACAATTCACGAAACGATATGATTCGTCTGAGCCACAGGACAACGCCGATCGGATAGGCTACGACGTTGTAAATAATGATCGTCTCGAGGAAACGCTGCTTTAAGGCGGGAGAAACGAGTAACGGCTGAATAACGGTCGTGTTGTACCATATGTTGAACGCGCTCCCGAGAATTTGCGGAACCACTGGCGCCAGTGCGGTGAGTAATAGACCGTAGCGTTCGCGCATTGGGGTCATCTTCTCGACAGCAGCCATAAGGCCAAACTAATCTTGCAAAGTTGTTTGATCGAGAAGCTCGAGGTCCCAAACCCCAAATCCCAAACAAATCCCAATTGCCCAATGTTTCGCGCGCTTACTCATTCGTCGAAATAATCGATGAAAAAATCAGCGTGAGCTCCCGCGGTCTCCGTCGCCAGTTCCTCGCGGACAGCGAGCGTGGCTTTTGCCAGGCCCGCGTCAACTAATCGCAAAAACAACCGGCTCTCTTTCGCTTCCTTGCGACAAATCTTTACTCGCATCAGGAAGTCTTTCTTGCTCAAAGCCTCATCGGCCTCAATCCAGTTAGCCGCGACTGAACCTGATGCGCGCACTAGCTGCCGAACATCTTCCGTATTACTGATCGTCTTCGGCAGCTGCTTCACAAACGCACGAACTGACTCTGCGAATGCAAACGTTCGTTCTTGAAGATCCCGTGGTTTAGGGCCGCCTTTCATTTGAGAGCTGGGATTTTACCCTTTGTTTGTGATTTGGTTTTTGGAATTTGGGATTTACAGCCGAGACAGTGTCCATGGTCGAAAATAATCGAGCAGAATTAAGCGACCACGACTTGCTTGCTCGCAATCGCGGCGTACGCGCGAGAAATCTGTAAGCGGTCCGAATTGAAATCCAGCGTCCAATGGCCGAAAGAAATTGTCCTGATGGCTGGGCAAAACATAGCGCGGCTGTAAACGCTCGACCGCGCCAGGCAGGCGAGCGCGTGAATCCGGCAGGGCCATACCCAGAATTGCAAGATCGACGCGCTCCTGGGGCGGCAATTGCGCAGGGGTTCCACCAGAATCGATGTAGATGCGCTGATCTCCAACTTCGATGAGAAACGCCAGCGGCTCGCCACAAACCCAATCGGCCGGATGCAGTGGCGGAGCGGAGCCGCGCATTTCACTTTGATCGAAAGGCACTTTGCCAAAAAGCCGATCGTGCGTGGCAGACAACACGCGAATTTTCCATGGACCAAGCCGCCGCACATCTCCGGCTTTCACCGCATCGCCGGATGGAGCGCCTGCTCGTTTCGCAAGTTCGACGGCTGAGGCCGAAGCGATGAGACGCGCGTGCGTTCTCGACATGACAATCGGAACATCGAGCAGATGATCGAAATGCCCATGAGTAACCAGAATCGCGTCCGCCTTGGGCGCGAGATATCGCATTCCCTCTGCGATTCGAGACAAGTCCGGTCGAATGCGCGAGCCAAACGCAACACTCAAAAGATCAACACGCGAAAAGTAGGGATCGACCAGCAGAGCGCGCCCGTCGAATTCGAATTGGTAACCATTTGTACCCAGGTACGTCACGCGCACTCCACCCTGTGGCATTGGGCCAGCATCCTTTGCAATCAGGTCATTATAAGAATGCAGCCCCGCGCCTAACACTTGCGCGGAGAATCCAAAGAGAAGAAGAAGCGCGCTTTTCAATCCTTGGAGCCGATTCTACCGAAGCGTTCTATCGCGACCAACTGCAAGTTTGCTTGACGAATTCCGCGCTCCTGCCTTCAATGATTGAAATGAGTGTGGATTACACGGATGCACCAACGGTTCGGTCTGAGCCGGGCACCGGAGACAAAATGGCGTGTCCATACTGCGGGCGTTTGCTGCCTAAAGATGCCACAAAGTGTGATCGCTGCGATTGGACGCGTGGCGCAAGTGAAACTGCGGAAGGCAAAGCGAGTGACGCCGTCGCCGTTATCTTTAGTATCATTCCCGGCTTGGGACATATTTATAAGGGCCACAAGCTTGCGGGCTTTCTCTGGATGTTTGGTGCGATCCCAGTCGGGATTTTTGTGTTGTTGGCGGCATTCGCTTCTGCGGGTTGGGGCCTCGGCCTGTTTTTCTTCTATCTCATCGCGGTAATGCTTCATGCTTACGCAGTGGACGATCGCGTAGCGCCACCGAGAGAAGACGAAGGCGAAGAGTACTGACATCGTCGAAGCTTTAAAGCGCTGAATCGTTAAATCGTGAATCGATTCACGAATCTTGATCCTCGAATTACGATTCCCCAATGATCCATGTCACATGTCCGGCGCTTGGATTCACTCTTGACGCCGGAAATTGCGGATCGCCTTCGATGACGCGCTCAATCAAACTGGCGTTTTTCGCCGCGCTGACCAGGAAACAGACATGCCGAGCCTGATTGATGAGCGGGAATGTGAATGTCAATCGCCACGCATCTAACTTTGGAACAAAGTTTGCAACAACTCGCCTTGTCATTTCATCCAACGCGACAGTCCCGGGAAAAAGCGACGCAGTGTGCCCATCATCCCCGAGGCCGAGAAGAATGAGATCATGCCGGTAAATCGGTTCGCCTCGCTGCGTGGCCATCAGATCGAGTTGGTCCTGATAATCCTGCGCCGCCACTTGTGGATCGATCTCACCGCGCATACGCAGGATTGATTTTTCGGGAACCGCGGCAGGCGCAAGAAGGGTTTCCCATGCCATTCTGAAGTTGCTCTGTGGATTCTCCGGGGGGACGCAACGCTCGTCTCCGAATGTAATCCGGGCTGACTCCCACGGCAGATCGTGCCCGATTACGGCAAGCCGGGTGTAAATCGGCTCCGGCGTCTTTCCACCTGAAAGCGCAATTCGGAACTCGCTGCGTTCTCCAAGGGCTTTGTGCGCCTCGTCGAGAATGAAGTCGCTAGCGTCGGCGACGAAATTCTTCGTTCGGATTACGTGGCCACCCATTCGCGGTTAAGTCAGATCGCGCAATGTGACTGCCCGCGCTTCTGCAGATAATGCTGATGGTATTCTTCCGCGCGCCAGAACTTCGGCGCAGGTTCAATTTGCGTTACCACTGGCTGGCGAAAACGCCCGCTCGCATCGATATTTTTTCTGGACGTTTCCGCCGCCGACTTTTGCTCGGGCGAATGATAAAAAATTACTGAGCGATACTGTGTCCCGACATCCGGACCCTGCCTGTTCAACGTTGTGGGGTTGTGGTTCGACCAGAAGACGTCCAAAAGTTCCTCGTAGGTGATCTGTGATGGATCGAATTCCACTTCCACAACTTCGGCGTGGCCTGTCTTGTCAGTGCAAACATCTTCGTAGGTGGGATTCTCGTTCTTCCCACCGGCATAACCGGCCGCTGTAGACAAGACTCCCTTCAAATTGCGGAAAGTCTCTTCGACACCCCAAAAACAGCCCGCGCCAAATGTTGCCTTCTCCGTGCCCATCACAAGCAAAATG
>Ga0193721_1000087_pt1 | contig 28489 bp, 21 predicted proteins | sample U2s2metaG_FD_145078 | JGI IMG/M metagenome (GOLD analysis project Ga0193721, IMG submission 145078) | Soil microbial communities from a riparian zone of the East river system, Colorado, United States - U2s2 | ecosystem: Environmental > Terrestrial > Soil > Riparian zone | place: USA: East River...
AAGCTCGCCCGCGACGGTGATCCAAACCGTTTTGGTCTGCCGCGCAGCATGCTCGGCTCGGAGAATTTCAGTTTTAGCGGGTTAAAAACCGCGGTGCGATATTTGCTGCCGAAGATTGTAGGGCGTTTCGGTGAAACGCCGGGCGAGGAAAGGCGTCTGACACAGACGCCCTACAAGTTGGATGAGCGCGTGTTGAATGATCTCTGCGCGTCGTTCCAACAGGCAATTATCGACGTGCTGCTGACAAAGACGATTGCGGCAGCGCAGCAATACGACGTCGATCTCGTGACAGTTAGCGGCGGCGTGAGTTGCAACCAGGAATTGAGAAGGCAGTTGCACGAGGCATGCAGTCGCAACGGATTTGAATTCAAAAACGCCGAGCCGTCATTGTGTACCGATAACGCGGCCATGATTGCCTTTGCTGCATTATTGCGCTTGCAGGCGGGATTTGAATCGCAAGTGACCGAAGAGATCGACCCGAATCTCGCGTTGGTGAGATAGAGGGCGACCGCCGTACGCGCCGCGGATGGCCCTCAAAATTCGCGTTCGAGCAGATAATTCGCCAACACGTGTAGCGGTTCGGCATCGCTGCTACTGAACATCGACAGAGCATTGTGCGCCTGACGCGTAAGCCGCCTGGCTTCGGCGCGGGATTTCTCCAAGCCGATCACCGCCGGATAGGTCGCTTTTTTTGCGGCCACATCCTTGCCGGCACTCTTGCCCAATATCTCGGAGGTCTGTGTTACATCGAGAATGTCGTCGATGATTTGGAACGCCAAACCCAGTCGCTGCCCGAAGTGTGAGATAGCAGAAAGTTTTTTCGCGTCTGCGTTGGCGCTCATCGCTCCGAGCCGCACCGAGCTTTTCAAAATGGCTGCGGTTTTGTTCTCGTGGATAAATCGCAGCTGGTCGCGTTTGACGTCCTTACCTTCAGCTTCGAGATCAGCAACCTGACCGGCGATAAGTTTTTGGCTTCCCGCCGCCACTGAAATCTCGCGCAACAAGGCTGAAATATTGTAGCGGGGCGCCGGTTTCGCTCGGGACACAATTTCGAACGCGATCGTCAGCAAGGCATCCCCAGCGAGCACTGCAAAGCCTTCGCCGAAAACTTTGTGGCAGGTAGGCCGACCGCGCCGGAAATCATCATTGTCTATACTAGGAAGATCATCGTGCACGAGTGAGTAGGTGTGAATGCATTCCAGCGCACAGGCGAGGGGGGTTGCGTCATCAGAATTACCGCGACAAGCTTCGGCGGCGGCGAGGCAAAGAATCGGCCGCAATCGTTTTCCGCCCGCAAAAAGACTGTAACGCATGGCCCTGTGAAGTGTGGACGGCTTCGTAGTCGCCTTTGGCAGGTACCGGTCGAGCGCGCGATCGATCAGCTTCTGGCGAGTGGTGAGATAGGTTTTGAGATTCACGACGCTAAAATCCTCGATGAGGATAGTGGACTCGGAATTTTGGCCTCTCAAATGTTCTCTGCGCTCTCTGCAGTGGCGACGGGTTTCACCCGCATGGCGAGGAATGCACCCAGGAGCAGAACAGCGGCGCTCCAAAGCTGAGTCTGAGTGAGGCGTTCGTGGAAAATCCAGGCAGAGAGCGCCATTGCGATTGCCGGACACAGGAGCTGCAGGGTTTGAGACAGCGCGACCCCGATCTCGCGTATCGCAACGTAATACAGAACATGGGCAAGCGTGATGCAGGTCACAGCGGAAATCACCAGAACGAGGTTCGCCGGCGTGCCTGCGTGGATCGGCGTGTCGATCTTGCCAAACGCCAGGGTAAGCGGACACAGCAGGCCCGAAGTGATGAAACTGACAATTCCAAAGCTGCGAATCGACCCAAGTTGAGCGGAGGGGCGTTTAATCAAAACACCATAGAGGGCCCAACAAAAGGTCGCAGTGAAAGCGATAAGTAATCCGGGCAATGCCACATGTTGATCGTGCGAAATTGCGTTTGGCTGAAACCAGATTACGCCGAAAGCACCGAGCAACCCAAGGCAGGTCCCAATTTGAAATTTCCATTGCCGAATGACAAAGCGTTCTTCCGGGAAAAATGCCAGCGCCAAGAGCGCTGTGAAGATCACTGACGCTCGAGTGAAAATCGTGTAGACGCCAGGGCCCATGTAAAAAAGAGCCATCACCTGGGTGACCTGATGAACAACGTTTGGCAGGCACGGCAGAAAACAAAGCCGAACCGCGCGAATGTTGATCCTCTGGCCGAAGCGGTAGGCACGCCAAAGCACCAGCGGCGCGATCGCGATGCACGCCACCAAATAGCGATAGAAATTTTGGGCCCACGGATCATAAAACCGATTCAGGTAATACATGAAAAGGGACGGCAGCGACCAGATGAAAACAGTAGCGAGGACTGCGGTATAACCTTTTGAGAGATTGGTGCTCGGGCGGACATCCACAGTCTTCCCGAGGGAACTTGGTTGCTTCATCACTTTGCTATTTCGACGCGTTAATTTGCTCGCCTACAAAGGATAAATTGGTCAAAACGTAGACCGAAAGGACAAATCAATATGTTGAACAAGCAAATAATCACCATCGCGACAGCGTCATTTCTGTGGCTTGCAGCTGTTCACATCGCGCTAGCGAAAAAGCCCGCGGCGGGCGGCGGGAACCACATGCAGCGCGGGATCGAACTCGCCCAACAAAAACACTTCGATGAGGCCGCTGCCGAATTTACCAAGGCCGTTGAAGCGAACTCAAAAGATCCTCGTGGCTATGCGAACCGCGGCACGGCGTATCGTCAAGGCGCACGCGCTGCTGCGGCGGCGGGAGATTCAGAAGGTGCATCGACCAGATATCAATCTGCGATGGCCGACTTCTCAAAATATGTCGAGCTCGCGCCGAAAGATGCGGCCGCCTACATTGAACGCGGCGAAACCCAGGTCGAACTTAAGCAGTACGATCCGGCCCTGGCAGATCTAAACAAAGCGCTGGAACTAAAGCCAGACGACCTTACCGCGCTTAAGTTCCGAGGCTTTGCCGAGCTCGGACTCAGCCAGTGGGATAAGGCGGTCGCAGATTTCACGGCCTTTATCCAGAAAAAACCGGACGATCTGCAGAGTTATGATCGGCGCGCATTAGCATATCGCGGGATGAAAAACTACGACGCAGCTATTGCCGATTACACATTTCTCCTGAGCAAGAATCCGAACGACACCGAGGCTTTGACGAAGCGCGGCTACACCTACAGTCTGGCGCTGCAGTACGAAAAGGCCATTCCGGATTATCAGGCGGCGCTGAAAGTAAACCCGCAAGACAACGATACTTTCCAGCGCTTGCAATATGCGCAGTCGATGCTGGCGAAAAAGAATGCATCTCCTCCACCGGCTGCATCGCCAACGCCCAGGCCGACGCCCGAAAAACCTGGCCTGCTCAGTTTGATGAATCCGTTGTACATCGGAATCGCCATCGTAGCGCTTATCATCATTGCTGTCGTGGTGCGCTTACTCACACGAGGAAAACCCGAAGGGACTAGCAGCATGATCCGCTGAAGCGCATATGCCGCAGCGTCCGCTGTCTTCAGCGGACTTGGGTTCGCCGCGCCTTGGTTCCATGCGCGGGGACAGCGCACTCCACAGCTGCCTGGGGCGCTCGGCGCAGGGCCAAAATTTCTTTGACACGACCATGGGCGCGGTTAGCTTGCGGGCGCTTTTTGCTGGAACGAGGCGGTCCCATGGTCGTTCAAATTGCAAATTTGACGCGGCTTTGGGACTTTTGAATCTCTGGCACGGAGCGAAACCGGTTTGCCGCTCGGAATTGCCGCGGAGGCGCCTGGGTTGGCGAAGAAAGAGCAGGCCCATGTAGCTCAGTTGGTAGAGCACGTCCTTGGTAAGGACGAGGTCACCGGTTCAATCCCGGTCATGGGCTCAGAAAGAACTCGCGACCGGCGTGGAGAATTAGTACAAAAGACGAAGTTTAATTAAACAGGAGAATTGAAATGGCTAAGGAAGCTTTTAAACGCGACAAGCCGCACGTGAACGTCGGCACGATCGGCCACGTGGACCATGGCAAAACCACCTTGACAGCTGCCATCACAATGGCGCTCGCCAAAAAGGGCATGGCGGAAGTGCGGGCATACGAATCGATCGATAATGCTCCCGAGGAAAAAGAGCGAGGAATCACCATCAACACGGCGCACGTGGAATATTCGAGCGACAAACGCCACTACGCGCACGTCGATTGCCCTGGGCATGCGGACTACGTCAAGAACATGATCACTGGCGCGGCACAGATGGATGGTGCCATTCTGGTAGTCTCCGCCGCGGACGGACCGATGCCGCAGACGCGTGAACACATTCTGTTGGCGCGACAAGTTGGAGTACCTTCCATCGTCGTTTTCCTGAACAAAGTCGACATGGTCGATGATCCCGAGCTTCTCGACCTCGTGGAAATGGAAGTGCGCGATCTATTGACGCAGTATGAATTTCCAGGCGACAAAATCCCGATTGTCAAAGGCAGCGCGCTCAAGGCGCTGAATGGCGACGCGGAGGCGGAAAAGCAAGTCCTCGCGCTGGTGGAGGCGATTGACGATTACATCCCTGTCCCCGAGCGGCCTGTTGATCAACCGTTCCTGATGCCGATCGAAGACGTGTTCAACATCGAGGGCCGCGGCACCGTTGCCACAGGTCGTGTCGAGCGCGGCGTTCTCAAGAAAATGGGGGAAGTCGAACTGGTCGGTATTCGTCCAACGGCGAAGACCGTGGCGACAGATATCGAAATGTTCCGCAAACTTCTCGATGAAGCGCGCGCGGGCGATAACGTCGGCGTTCTTTTGCGCGGATTAAAGAAGGAGGAAGTAGAGCGCGGCCAGGTGATCGCAAAGCCGGGCTCCATTACGCCGCACAAGAAGTTTAAGGCGGAAGTTTACGTGTTGAGCAAAGAAGAGGGCGGACGTCACACTCCGTTCTTCAGCAATTACCGGCCCCAATTTTATTTCCGCACCACGGATGTTACCGGCACGGTTAAACTTCCTGAAGGCGTAGAAATGGTCATGCCAGGAGACAACATCTCTATTGAAGTAGAGTTGATCACGCCCATTGCGATGGAAAAGACGATCCGGTTTGCCATTCGTGAGGGTGGCAAAACCGTCGGTGCGGGTCGCGTGGGCGATATTCTGGATTAAATTGTTGTCATGTCGAGCGAAGTCGAGGCTTCTTTGGTTTGGTGATTCGAGAGATTCTTCGGCTCCGCTGCGCTTCGCTCAGAATGACAATTAAAAATACGCCAGTAACTCAATTGGTAGAGTAGCGGTCTCCAAAACCGCCTGTTGGGGGTTCGAGTCCCTCCTGGCGTGTGGCTACCGCCGCGTTAAAGGGTTGAATTGTTGAAGCGTTAAACCGGACGAAATGAACTTGCGTGATCGGCCGCTTTAACACTTCAACGAGTCACGATTGCATTTTAAATGATCACCAAGATTAAGAACTTCTTCGGCGAAGTGAAATTCGAGCTGCAGAAATGTTCGTGGCCGTGGGACCCGAAAGAGAAAGGATTTCGCCGTTACAAGGAGCTCATGGACTCAACGCTGGTGGTCGTTATCGCGATGCTCTTGCTGGGCGGTTACGTCGCGTTGTTTGACTTCGTTCTGGTGAACGTTGTGCACTTTTTCACTCGAATACACTGATTTATGGGACAGACACTCGCAGGCAAAGATCAATGGTTCGTTGTGCACGTGCTTTCAGGGCAGGAGAACAAGGTGCGCGAGAACATCCTGAAGCGTGTCAAGACAGAGGAAATGGGCGACATAATTTACGATGTCCTCGTTCCGACGGAGCGCGTCTCGGAGATCAAAAAGGGAAAAAAGAGCGAGACGACGCGGAAATTTTTTCCCGGCTATCTCATCGTTAACATGCATTTGCTCGACGAAAATAATCAGCTGGTCGGGCGCACTTGGTATTTCATCCGCGACACACCCGGCGTGATTGGGTTTGCCGGAACGAAGGACAAACCGATTCCGATGCGCCAATCGGAAGTGGACAACATGCTCGCGCAAATGAAAGAGCGCGAAGAAAAGGTGAAGCCGAAGGTCAGCTTTGAAGTCGGTGAATCGGTGAAAGTGGCTGACGGCCCATTCCAAAATCAGACTGGTATCGTCGAAGAAATCGATCCCGAACGCGGCAAACTGCGCGTGTCCGTCACTATTTTCGGTCGCGCCACTCCGGTAGAACTGGAATATTGGCAGGTCGAGCGCGGTTAAAATTCCGCTTTAACGTTTCAACAATTCAACGCGTTAACGAACCACAATGGCTAAAGAAAAAGTAGCAGAAATAAAACTTCAGATTCCCGCCGGCCAGGCAAACCCTGCGCCGCCCGTTGGAACAGCGCTCGGCCCGCGCGGCGTGAACATCATGGCGTTCTGCAAAGAATTTAACGCCGCCACTCAGAAACAAGCCGGCGACATTCTCCCGGTCGTAATCACGGTTTACAAAGACAAATCGTTCACATTCATCACAAAGAGCCCGCCTGCCGCCGTCCTCTTGAAAAAAGCGGCCAACATCGCCGCCGGTTCAAAAGAGCCAAACAAAACAAAGGTAGGCAAGGTCACGCGCAAACAGGTCATGGATATCGTGAACACCAAGCGCAAAGACCTGAACGCGCGCGATGACGAAGCCGCCTTCCGCATCATCGCCGGCACCGCCCGCCAAATGGGCCTCGAAATCGCCGATTGACGGAAGTCAGGCATCTTTGCCTGACTCGGCCCGCGGGCTTCCAGCTTGGCGGTAGGCGCAATTCGACAAACAAGATGCTTGTCGGCCGAGATAAGCTGGCAGCTTATCTTCCGAACGGCGGCACACCGTGATTTTCCCCTAAGAATTCCCATTCCTGCAATGCGATCGGCACGTTGCCGTTTTTCCAGACGAAATCGTGGAACGCGCGGAGATTGAATTTATCCCCCTGTTGCATTCGCGCGTCGGCCAGAAATTTCAGGATCTGCAATTTCCCGATCTGATATGTCATGGCACCGCCAGGACTGGTGCAAAACGCGGTTGCTTCCTGCCGCGCGGTCTGCTCGTCCATTGGAACTTTCTCCTGAAGATACTTCGCCGCTTGTTCCAGCGTGAATTCGCCGAGCGCGAGTTTCACGTCCACTTCCACGCGTAGCGCGCGCAGTCGCATGAAATTGTAAATGATCTCGCGAGTGTGCGGGCTGTCATCGAACAAACCGGCCTGCAACATCATTTCTTCGGCATAAAAGCCGATCCCTTCGTTTGCACCCGAGTCGTAGTAATGTCGTCGGATCGGGTCTTCGTGTCTCCACGAGAGACAAAGCTGAAAATAATGACCGGGAATTCCTTCGTGAACTGTGATGGGCCGCGGATCCATCGCCGTCGCGCGCCAGAAGTAGCCAAGATTTTCTGACGGCTCTGGCACGTAGCGGGTGCAATTCTCTTTCAACCGCGACGGCGACGTGAAGTCGTCGTTCTCAGTAAAGCCCAGAGCGCGCAAGTATTCCGGAGTTGGTCGAAGCGTGTAGTGCTGGACCCAATTCGGAACTGTGAGGATGCCGCGTTGCTCGAGAAATTTCCGGATTTGAAGCTCTTTCTCAGCTGCGTCTTTAATCCAGCTATTGCTGTCACTTGCGATCTTGAGCGGCGGCACATCTTTGTTCCGGTTCTTCTCAAACATTTCAAACGCGACGGCTCGATTCCATTCCTGCCGTCCCATTGCAAGCAGTTCCTCCGGCGTGAACGGCATCAGGGCCACGTTACGCAAAAACCAGACGTACGCGTCGCGACCGAGCGCTGTTTGCTGCGGAAGCTTCGGCAGGTTTTCTTTGAGCTGCTGCTGAAATTTCTCCAGCGCATCCGCCGCGCGCTCGCAAGCGCTATTCAATTTGTCCGCGGTTAGAGTTGTCGATGTTACCAGCGAGCTGGCCATTTTGCGCAAACGGTCGCGGATGCCGTCGAGATTGTTGATCGCCACCGTGGCGAATGGCGCTGGCGGATTATCGAGGTTCTCCGAGCCCTGCTGCACGATCGACGGAATATTTTCGATGCGGGCCAGAATCTCGCGGCTCCGCGCCTCATCATATGATGGCGGCACTGTGAGCGCTTCCGCCAACGCGGTAAGCGTCTGCTCGATGTAAAAATTGGGATCGCGTTTCCACCGCGGATTGATATCAAGTTCCCAACGAACCCGTGAGAGCGCGGAGCCGATCAACTTGTAATCGACCTGATGTGGAATCGGCCAGCCGTTAGGATCAATCTTCTTCCAACGCGCTTCGAATTGTTCGAGGTCCTTGTGTCGCCTGTCGATGCTCGCTCGCGACCAATCGCGAGTGCCACCTGGCCGCTCCATCCGGTTAACATCGTCACCTGTGAACGGCGCGTATTTCGCGCGCCATGTCCAGAAGTCGTCGGCCAGCTTCTCGAGTGATTCCAATTGCGCTTGGGCGCTTACGAACAGAGCAAGCGAGCTCAGTAAGGCGATGCCAAAACGTTTCCCAATCATTTGCAAGCTACAGCGCGCTCAAATCAGTACATAAGCGGTGACCGAAAAGCGATGCGAAGACGCATCGCGCTCCCAAAGCACTTCGTGCGAAATGGGATCGAGAGCTATCCGGTTTCGCGCAAGCTCGCCACGGGACGAGTCCGTCCGACGGCGGACTTTTGGAGTGCGCACGCGTCCTCGCGTCGCTTTTGAATCTCGCGTTTGGTGTGATGATTCTTTCACTCCGAGCTTCGGGGCAAGGTAATAATCGATGAGGTGATTAAGACGACTTCGTACTTATTCGTGTCGATGTCGTCGATAATGTTTTTTGCGGATTGGAGGGAGACTTCATGCTCGGCGGAACGACCGTCGAATAGTAGCCCCACGCGAATTTTCCTGGGCATCGCACTTTTCTATTTTTGCAGAGTTGTCGGCTCGCGCAGCGGCAGTTGAATCGCACTCGCGTGCGCAGCGTCATGATAAATCTGTACGTGACACGTGCGCGCGTCCTTTCCCGTCTCCTCAGCAACGACTCCGCCGGAGCAATAATTTTTTTGCCAAGAAATTGAATTGACGGCGGTGACAATCAGGCGCAGGCGGCTGCCCTTCATTAGTCGGCGTGCGACGAACAATCCTGGGTTGAAATCGCATTTCAAAATCTCGCCCGGCTTAACGAGCTTGGCTTCGCGCAGCGACTCGCGGTAGCGCAGCCGGCCCAGGGTGCTCCACAACGCGATGGTTGTTCCGTCCGGCTGCACCTCGTAAAGATCGCACTCAAGATCAACATCGCGGGTGTCAATGGAGAGCCATAGGGTGACTTCGGGACAACCAATCAATGGCGTCTCGTTTGTCACGAGCTCGGTGTGGTACACTAAGCCATCACTGCCGATGCTCAGCGCAAACGTCTGATCGATCGCGGCGGTTTTCTCTTTTGGGTCCACTCCTTCAACAAATTCGCCGCGATGTGTGTCCAGTGGGTCGTATGTGAATTTATCAATACCGTCGGTCGGCTGCATTTCAGTAAGCGCGCCCGAGCGAAATACTCCGTTCGCATCACTATTCTTCGACGCGAGATAAAATGTCTTCGGATTGGCGATCAATGCTGCGAAATCGTCGGCGTATTTCCAGTCGCCATTCGCGCCGGAATTGCCGGGCGCGAGCAAATAATATGCGACTTGGCTTCTGAGGAACGGCGGTTTCGGGCCGGCCTTCATTGTCCAGTCATACCATTGGCGATGCAGATCGTTAAGATCGACAATCGCACCGGGGCCGAATTTCACCCCAGCGACTTCATCGGTTGGCGTGCGTGTGCCGGGATGGTCCCATGGGCCAATGATCAGAAAATGTTTCGCTCGTGCTTCTGGCAATGCATTCGCAATGTGATCGCGGTAAAACGTGAGCGCACCCAGTTCATCACCATCATATTGGCCGGTAATCGTCAGGATCGGCAGTGCGATTTTTTGAAACTGATCGCGCGCCGGAAGCATCACATCGTAGTAGGCATCGACCGTGGGATGTTTGAGGATGCGCTGGAAATTGACAGACGGATTTCCCACAAATGAATCGAGCGATTTAAATGGAAGGTGTTTCTTGTAGGCGTCCAAGAATTTCGTGCGCCAGAATTTGGAATCAGCGAAAAGATTGTCCTGTGCTGCCCGGCCACTGGTGAGCGTGAACCACTGCACGTCGTAAGTCATGCCGATGTTGTTGTAGGAGGGATAATCGAGGCCCGGATGCGCGGCTGCGGCGGGAACGATCGTCGCAAGATGTGGCGGGAATTCTTTCGCGGTGGCCCATTGGTCAAATCCCGCGTAAGACCCGCCCCACATGGCAACTTTGCCGTCGCAAAAGGGCTGTTTTGCTAACCACTCGACGACGTCGTGTCCATCGCGCGGCTCATTTGTAAACGGCTCAAAATCGCCGCCGGAATTTCCACGACCGCGGACATCGACGAGCGCGAACGCGTATCCGTGCGACCCGAAGTAGGCGCCACGGGCGTGGTACGTATCGGAAATGTAAGGAGTGAGCGTGAAGATCACGGGCGTCTTCTGTGGCGAGCCATCAGAAGCTTTCGGCAAATACAACGTTGCGTTGAGTTCGACGTTGTCGCGCATCGGGATCTTAACGCCCCATCGAAGATCGTAATCTGCGGGAGGTTTCGATGGCGATGGCGCTGGACTGGGAGATTGCGCTTGCAGCATTCCACAGGTCCCAATCGTCTGAGCAACGAGGAGGTGTAAGAAAGCGGCACGGATGCCGCTCAATGATTTTGTCATGCGAGGATTGAAGCGAAGCGCCCGGCGGAAACAAGCGTTCTTTGAGCACACAAACCGACGCGAAGACGCGCGCGCACCCCTAGAGTGCGCGGTCGGACAAACTCGTCCCGTGGCGGGCGTTTGAAGAAATTTCGCACGGAGTGCTTTTGGAGTACGATGCGTCCTCGCATCGCTTTCATGATTTGCAGGAAAGCGTGTTTACGAGACGATAGATAACATGCCCCGCCGATTCTCGAGCAATGTGCAATTGCAAAAAGCGATGGCTCCGAGAACGGTGTCAAAAGCTGCCCGCGAGCGGAACGAAGAGACAATCCCATCGTTCCGGACGGAGCTGTTCTGCAGTAGTGCAGTATTTCTCGTCGCGCTTTTCTTTTATTGCTGCACGCTCGCGCCCACAGTCACTCTCACCGACAGCGGCGAATTAATAGTGGTCGCTCACGGGCTCGGTGTCGCGCATCCACCGGGCGTTCCTCTTTGGATCATGCTTGCCCATCTTGCATCGCTTGTGCCGTTGGGAAACGTTGCGGTGCGAATCAATTTTTCGTCTGCTCTTTTCGCAGCGCTCGCTTCCGCAATGCTCACTCTGGTGGTGGCGGAGTTAATAATCACGGCTTTGTATCTCCCGAAGACAAAAGAGCGAGGTGCGCGGAATAAGAGAAAGACTGCGGATATCGCGGTCGACCCCGTTTTGACTTTCGCGCCTGCGGTTGGCGCAGGACTGCTGATGGCATTTTCACGCACGCTTTGGTCGTATGCGACCATCACTGAGGTTTATACTCTCAACACGCTGCTGATCCTCACAGTTTTCTTTCTGATGGCTCGGTGGCGGCGGTGCATCGTTGCAGATCAAACGAATATCAGCTCACCGATTACGATCCACGACAGTTGGCTTTATGCCGCCGCTCTCGTATTTGGCTTGGCTCTGGGAGTTCACCACGTGACCGTGGGATTGATTCTCCCGGCTCTGGCCATTCTCGTTTACCGGACCGAGGGGCTGAAATTTTTTACCAGCCGCCGGTTGCTGTATGCCGCATTGATTTCGATCTGCGGCCTGGTCGCCGTTTATGCCTATTTGCCGTTTGCGGCGTCCCGTTCACCCGTCATCAACTGGGGCAATCCGCGTTCGCTGCAGGAGATTTGGTGGCATGTAACCGGCCGCCAATACCGCGTGTTCCTCTCCTTCAGCCCATCGATGATGGGAACGCAGTTTGTTGAATTTTGCCGAATGCTCCTGCGCGAATTCGGACCTGCGTGGCTTCCTTTGTCCCTTGTTTTGGCCTTTGCCGGGTTGCGGAGCGCTTTCAGGCAGGACCGCACAAGTTTTTGGTTTCTGTTCTTTATCGTCATGGCCGATCTGGCTTACGCCCTCAGCTACGAAATTGCGGAGGATAAGGACGCCTATTATTTACCTACGTTCATTTCCGTCGCGATTGCCGCCGGGTTCGGTATGCGTTGGTTGATTCAGCTGAACGCGTCCAAGGCAACGGCGTTACAAAAAACGTACTGGGTTGCTGCCATGGCTGTTGTCTTCACATCTGCAACAGCGTTCGCGGCGAATTGGCCGTTCAACAATCGAAGGCATTACTTTATCGCCCACGATTATGCCGAAAATCTGTTCAGTACAATCGAGCCAAACGGGCTGTTACTTACACAAGATTGGCAGGTCGCCGCCCCAATGTTTTATGAACAGGAGGTGGAACAACGCCGGACCGACGCCAAAGTTGTCGATATCAATCTGCTGCGCCGCTCGTGGTACTTCGATTATCTCAAACGCGCTCATCCCGATTTGGTCGAGCGGTCGCGCGACAAGATTGATGCGTATGTTGAGGACCTCAAAGAATGGGAGCGCGATCCCGGGGCTTTCGCCCGAAGCCAGCCGCTCACTCAAAAGATTAGCGTGGCTTTTTTGGAGATGGTTCGGTCAATCGTGACGAACGAAATCAGCTTCGCGCCAGTTTACATAACGAATGACCTGCTGGTCTCTAACCAAATGAACGGTTACCTGACCCAATGGATCCTTCAAACCTATCAACTTATTCCGGAAGGTCTCGTTTTTTACCTCGCGAGCGACCACAGTTTTCACGACTCACCAGAGCCGCACCTCCGGACCCAGGGTCTGGCTGATGGAACGGTGCGATTTGAGAAAGATGACGTGATTAACCTCAAGGTGTTGCCGACGTATACCAGCATGCTGGTCAATCGCGGACGTTACCTGGCTTTGTTCAATCAGCACGAGCGCGCCATCATTGCATTCAAGGAGGCGCTTGCACTCAACCCGGGGCTCGCCGCGGCGCGAGAGGGGCTTGCACAAAGCGAAGCGAAACTGCACAAGCCTTAGCACTGTATGTGGAATGGATGTGGCGCGTTTGCATATTCATTTCTTGCCAGCGTAGCGGATCGCTTCTAAACGAGCGGGATGAAAATCACGTCCCGTATTTGCTTAATTTTGCTGTGTTTCGGTGTGTCGGCGCTCGCGGCCGATCAATCAGTCGTGCTCAGAGCCGCGCGGATGTTCGACGGCAAATCGAACGTGCTCGTGCAAAACGCCGTTGTTATCGTGCAGGGCGACAAAATTGTCGATGCGGGAAGCAATTTGCCGATCCCAAGCGGCGCGCAGGTTGTCGACCTCGGCGACGTTACGCTTTCGCCGGGTTTCATGGATGCGCACACGCATCTGACTGCCGATTTTTCGGGTAATTACAACGAGCGGCGACTGCAAGAAGTCGATCTGAACGTGTCTGAGCAGGCGATCATTGCCACGGCGCACGCGCGTGCCACTGTCGAGGCGGGCTTCACTACCGTGCGCGATCTTGGAAGTCGCTTCGTCGGCAGCCGCGAATTTGTCGATGTGGCCTTACGCAATTCGATCAACAAAGGGGTAGTGGTCGGCCCGCGAATGCTCGTCGCGACGAAAGGCATCGGCGCCACTGGCGGACATTTTGATCCCACCAGCGGGTTTCGCGATTTTCTTTTTGGACGCGAGCCGGACTACACAGAGGGCATTGCGGATGGCCCTGATGAAATTCGAAAGGCGGTGCGGTTTGAGGTGAAGAATGGGGCGGATGTCATCAAGGCCGCAGTTTCTGGCGGTGTACTTTCACTCGCCGACGAAGTGGACACTCCGCAGTTGACGCCGGCTGAAATGGCGGCGCTGGTCGATGAATCGCATCGCTTACGCAAGAAAGTGGCTGTGCATTGTCACGGCGACCAGGCGGCGCACGATGCGATTGAGGCAGGCGTCGATTCGATCGAGCACGGTTCTTTTATGAAACCAGAAACGCTCACGATGATGAAAAGAAAGGGAACATTTCTTACGCCCACACTCATGGCGACGGAATGGATCATGAATAAAATCGATAATTACCCGCGGGCACTACAGGCCAAAGCCAAATCAGCAGCAGCGGCGCGCTCGGAGATGTTTCGCAACGCACTGAAATTGGGCGTCAAAATTTCTTTCGGCACAGATGCCGCTGTTTTTCCGCATGGTCAGAACGCAAAGGAATTCAAACTAATGGTCGATCTCGGAATGACACCAGTCGATGCATTGAGATCCGCGACCGCAAACGACGCCGAGCTTTTGGGAATCGGTCAAAAGGTCGGCACGCTGGAAAAAGGCAAACTGGCCGATGTCATTGCCATGCCGGGCGACCCGACTTCCGACATTACTGCAACCGAGCGCGTTTTGTTCGTGATGAAAGAGGGCAAAATTATCCGACGGGGCGCGCCGACAGTGCAAGGAATCTCCGAATCGACAACGCCAGACATCGCAGCGCCGGTCGATTGATGCGCCCGCGGCATTTATTGGGCATAAAGCTTTGACAAGGCGAAGATAGCCGCTACCTTCGGTGCTCCGTTCGTGGATTGAGGTGGAGCGGTTTTAAGCAGGAGCCTCGTTGCTGTGCCAAGTGACTGGGCATTTGAACTGCATAAGAAATGCAAACGAATCGAAGCAAACGTTATCGCGCGGCCGCTGAGCAGGTCGATCGAGGTAAGACTTACACTCTTCACGATGCCGTCTCGACGCTGAAGAAGTTTCCACCGACAAAGTTTGATCAGACGGTGACGGTTTCGTTCCGACTCGGAGTTGATCCGAAACAATCTGATCAGATGGTGCGCGGGACCTGCCCACTTCCGCATGGAAGTGGAAAACAGGTGCGCGTACTTGTTTTCGCCGAAGGTGAGGCAGCAAACGCGGCTAAAGAAGCCGGGGCCGAACTTGTCGGGATGAAGGACCTGATTCAGAAGTGCCAGGAAGGCTTTCAGGATTTTGATGTGGCGATCGCTACGCCTGCGGCAATGGCTGAAGTGCGTAAGCTGGGTAAGGTGTTGGGGCCTCGCGGGTTAATGCCTAATCCAAGAACCGGGACCGTGACCGATGACACTGCGAAAGCTGTGCAGGAGGTGAAGGCGGGCCGCGTAGAATTCAAGCTCGACAAGAATGGCAATGTTGCGGTCCCAGTCGGAAAATTTTCCTTTGAAGAAAAAGCGCTCATAGAAAATGGAACCGCAGTGATCGAAGCCGTTGTGCGGGCTCGTCCGGCGACAGCTAAGGGTCGCTACCTTGAAGGGGTGACAGTCAGCGCGACCATGTCGCCAGGAGTCCGCGTCGATCCGGCACCGTATTTGAATAGTTAGGTAAAAGCAGTCACGTCAAACTAAATGCGATCCGAAAAAGCCAGCATAGTTGCAGATCTGTCCGATAAATTGAAGCGCTCGCCTTTCGTGCTTGTGACCAATTATCAGCACATGAAGGTCGCTGATTTCAGCGAATTGCGGAACCGGCTGGCGCCAACGGGCGCGGAAATGCACGTGGTGAAAAACAATTTCCTCAAGCGCGCCATGGCGGATTCCGGTTTGCCCGATGTTAGTGATCAATTGGTAGGCCAGACGGCAGTTGTCACAGGCGAGCAAGACGTTGCGCCCGTAGCGAAGATTTTCAAGACGTTCGCGACCGAATTTAAGATCGCCGCCCTTAAGATTGGTTTTGTCGATCGCATGGTTCTCTCCACGGCCGAATTGGAGACATTGGCAGAATTGCCCGCACGCGACGTTTTGCAGGCGCAGCTGCTCGGATTGCTTCTATCTCCGGCCACGAAATTGGTGCGTATATTGAGCGAGCCCGGCGCAGCATTGGCGCGGTTATTGAATGCAAAAGCTCAAAAGGAAGGAAAACCAGCGGAGGCTAGTGCATAGAAGATTTCGCGCCGCTTTTTGGCGGTGCGAGTAACCAAAACGAAAACTGACCGGGTCGGCGGCTGTCGATCTTAATTCTCCGAAGGCTTTCGGAGGCGGCAATTGGAGGAAAGATACAACATGGCAGATACAGATAAGTTAGTAGACCAACTCAGCAACCTGTCGGTGCTGGAGATTGCTGGATTGGTCAAGCAGCTTGAGGAAAAATGGGGAGTGAGCGCAGCCGCGCCGGTGGCGATGGCGCCCGGTCCTGCTTCAGCGGGCGCACCTGGCGGAACAGCAGCTCCAGCGGCTGAGGAAAAGACCACGTTTGACGTGATCCTCACACAAATGGGCGCAAACAAGATCGCTGTGATCAAGGAGGTCCGCGGCGCAGTCCCGGGGCTTGGTTTGGCGGAAGCGAAGGCGCTCGTAGAAGGAGCGCCCAAAACGATTAAGGAAGGTGTGACGAAGCAGGAGGCAGACGAGATCAAGAAAAAGATCGAAGCTGCGGGTGCAAAAGTTGAAATCAAATAATTAATCCGATTTTGAGTGCTCGCGAGGCAGGAAAGTATTTGCGCGTCGCCGTGTTCGAAGTAGGGTTGAATCTGGTTAAAGCTAGGTAGGCGTATTTTTAACCCGGCGCTAAAAGGCAAAACACATTATTGGCAACGAGACGGGGTCTTCAATTTGACAGGACGCTGTTTTGATGGCATTTTTGTGTCCCTCGCTCGTCGTTGAACCGGTAAAATCTTGCCCGCGTCGGCCCGCGTTTTGGTGTGGTCGCTGCGGGGCTCTTCATCTTAGTGACTATGTCGGAACGCATTTATTTTGGAAGCATCAAGGAAGGCATTGAACCGCCAAATCTGATCGAGGTTCAGGCCAATTCATACGTCGATTTCCTTCAGAAAGACGTCCCTTACGCAAAACGGAAAAATCAGGGGCTCCAGGCTGTTTTCAAGGAGGTTTTCCCAATTGAAAGCTACGACGAGAAAGCGGTCCTCGATTTTAGTCACTATGACATTGGGGATCCGAAATTGACGGCACTCGAAGCGCAGCGCGAAGGCCAGACCTATAGCGCCCCATTGCACGTCACTTTCCAATTGCGAGAAGAAAAAGGCACGAAGGAAGAGAAGGTGTACATGGGTGAAATTCCGCTCATGACGCCTCAGGGCACGTTCGTAATTAACGGCGCGGAGCGCGTGGTCGTAAGTCAGTTGCACCGCTCCCCCGGAATCTCTTTCGAATCAACTGTTCACGTCAATGGCAAGGTGCTCTACAGCTTCAGGATCATTCCGGACAGAGGTTCGTGGATCGAGGTGCAATTTGATACCGCTGATCTTCTTTACATCTATCTCGATCGACGTAAGCGGCGCCGCAAATTTCTCGCCACCACGTTTCTGCGCGCGCTCGGCTATGGCTCTGACGAAGACGTCATCAAATTATTTTACAACATCGAGACCCTGAAACTGAGCGACAAACTTGATGAAGAGAAGCTGGCCACGAAGGTGCTGACTTCAGAAATCCGGGACGGCGAAGTGACGGTCGCACGAGCTTTCGAACCGCTCACTCTGGCAACCGTTCGCCAGATCATAGCGCTTAAGATCACCGAGGTGAAAGTTATCGACATCTCGAATGACGACACAGTCGTGAAGGCGCTGAGAAAAGACCCAGCGCACGATCAGGAAGAGGCGCTCAAAGATATCTACCGCCGTCTTCGACCGGGCGATCCCCCAACAGTCGCTAATGCCCGTGCTTTGCTCAAAAGACTCTTTTTCGACCCGAAGAAATATGATCTTGGCCGTGTCGGCCGGTACAAGATCAATCAAAAACTTGGGATCAATATCGATCCCACGGAACGTATTCTGACCGACAAAGACTTTATCGCGGCGATCAAATATTTGATCAATTTGCGTCGCGGGGAAGGGACGCTTGATGATATCGATCACCTAGGCAGTCGGCGTGTCCGCACCGTGGGCGAATTGCTAGCGAACCAATGCCGTATCGGTCTGGCGCGAACTGAGCGTCTGGTCAAAGAGCGCATGACCCTTTTCGACATCAACGTAGATGGGATGACCCCGCAGAAGCTGATTAATCCAAAGGCGCTCAGCGCGGTCATCCGAGATTTCTTTGGGCGTTCGCAGCTCTCGCAATTCATGGATCAAACAAATCCGCTCGCGGAATTGACGCACAAGCGCCGCTTGTCGGCGCTTGGACCTGGAGGTCTCAGCCGGGAGCGTGCGGGATTCGAAGTGCGCGACGTTCATCCTTCGCATTATGGGCGCATTTGTCCGATCGAGACTCCGGAAGGGCCAAACATCGGGTTGATTAGCTCGATGAGCACGTTTGCCAGGATCAACGAGTTCGGTTTCATCGAGACGCCTTATCGGAAGGTGGAAAAAGGCCGCGTGACGGACGAGATAGAATATCTCACCGCTGATCGAGAAGAGAATTTCCTCGTGGCGCAAGCCAATGCGCCTATTGACGGACGTGGCCATTTCACCGGGGAAAAAGTATCTGTGCGCTACCGTGGCGATTTTCTTGAAGTTGATCCCGCCAAAGTGAATTACATGGATGTATCGCCGAAGCAGCTCGTCTCAGTGGCAGCAGGCCTCATTCCGTTCCTTGAACACGACGACGCAAACCGGGCGCTGATGGGATCCAACATGCAACGCCAGGGTGTGCCTCTGATCGTTTCCGAGGCGCCACTCGTAGGCACCGGGCTGGAAGAAAAAGTGGCGCGAGACTCGCACGCTGTTGTTCTGGCTATCGAGAGCGGCAAGGTCGCTTCAGTTACAGCGGATCAGATTGTTGTCACGAAAGATGGTCACCTGCCCGAGAGCAAAAGGAAACTTAAGACTGACCCGGAAGCCGGTATTTACGTTTACGAACTGCGCAAGTTCATGCGCTCAAACGCCGGCACGTGCGTAAATCAGAAGCCCATCGTGCGCAAAGGCCAGCACGTGAAACGAGGCCAGGTCATCGCAGACGGCCCGAACACCGATCGCGGGGAGCTTGCGCTGGGACGCAATGTGCTGGTGGCGTTCATGCCGTGGAACGGATACAACTTCGAAGATGCGATCATGATCTCCGAAAAGGTGGTGAAGGAAGACGTTTACACTTCCATCCACATCGACGAATTCGAGATCGGCGCGCGCGATACCAAGCTCGGTCCGGAGGAAATTACACGGGACATTCCCAATGTCAGTGAAGAAGCTTTGCGCAACCTGGGGCCGGATGGCGTAGTGCGCGTCGGAGCGGAAGTGAAGCCGGGCGATATCCTGGTTGGAAAAATCACGCCGAAGAGCGAGACAGAATTAGCGCCTGAAGAACGCCTGCTGCGCGCGATCTTTGGCGAGAAAGCCGCGGACGTGAAGGATACATCGCTTACGGTTCCCTCCGGCACCTATGGGATCGTGATGGACGTAAAGGTTTCGTCCCGTCGCGAAGTTTCACGCGAAAAGCTCACGCCGGCGGAAACCAGACGACAGCTTAAAACCATCGGCGAAGAGCATAAGCGAAAGAAAGAGGCCCTGATTGAACAATTGACCGATTCGCTTTCGAATGTCCTGCTGGGAGAAAAAGTCCCGCTTGATGTCGTAAACGCTAAGAACGGTGAAATCATTATTCCAGCCAATCGCAAAATCACCAAAACGCTGTTGCGCAAGCTGGCGACGGCGCATGATCACGTCGAGATCGATCCAAGTCCGATTCGTAACAGGATCCGTGAAATCATTGGCTCGTACGAGCACAAGTTTGCTGAGCTTGAGCTGGAGCGCGATCGCGCGACCGACCGGGTAGAGAGCGGAGACGATATCGACCCTGGAATCATCAAGCAGGTTAAGGTTTACATCGCCAGCAAGCGGAAGCTCAGTGTCGGCGACAAGATGGCTGGACGCCACGGCAACAAGGGCGTCGTCGCCCGAATCGTGCCTGAAGAAGACATGCCTTTCCTGGCAGACGGAACACCGGTTGAGATTGTGCTGAATCCGTTGGGGGTTCCCAGCCGCATGAATGTGGGACAAGTTTTGGAAACACACCTGGGCGTTGCTGCGAAGGCGCTCGGATTCAAAGTCGCGACTCCGGTGTTCGACGGAATCAAAGAGAAACAGATTGGCGAATACTTGAAGGATGCCAGAAAGAAGGAGGGCTTCACGTGGGTGCAAGACAATGGTAAAGCGCGCCTTTTTGATGGACGCACTGGCGATCCGTTCGATCAGGAAGTGGTCGTTGGCCACATCTACATGATGAAGCTCGGTCACCTTGTTGCCGACAAGATTCACGCCCGCGCAGTCGGACCGTATTCGCTTGTTACTCAGCAGCCGCTTGGCGGCAAAGCACAATACGGGGGCCAACGCTTTGGCGAAATGGAAGTTTGGGCTCTTGAGGCGTACGGCGCCGCGTACACTTTACAGGAACTCCTGACCGTTAAGTCTGACGATGTGCAGGGCCGAACCCGGATTTACGAATCGATCGTGAAAGGGGACAACTCGCTCGAAGCGGGTACGCCCGAATCGTTCAACGTCCTGATTAAAGAAATGCAAAGCCTCGGCCTCGACGTGAAGGTGGGCGGACAGCCGCCCAGCTTTCTGGAAAGCGTCGCATAATTTTTAAAATCACAATCATTCGAGAAAATCATGAACGAACATTCCTGGCGTGAGTTAGTGGGCGAAGAGCGCCCCGTGGGTTTTGATCAAGTTGCAATCGGTGTTGCGTCGAGCGACACGATGCGGTCGTGGAGCAAAGGGGAAGTCAAGAACCCAGAGACGATCAATTACCGCACATTCAAACCGGAGAAGGGTGGCCTTTTCTGCGAACGCATTTTTGGTCCGACGCGGGATTGGGAATGCTCGTGTGGAAAATACAAGCGCATAAAACATAAGGGAGTAATCTGCGACAGGTGTGGCGTAGAAGTCACCCTGGCACGCGTCCGCCGCGAACGGATGGGACACATCGAATTGGCGGTGCCCGTTTCGCACATCTGGTTTTACAAGTGCATGCCTTCGCGGATCGGGCTCATGCTCGACATGAGCGCGCGCCAGCTCGAGCGCGTTATCTATTACGAAGATTACATCGTCATTGATCCGGGCAAGACGCCACTGCAGAAGACACAGCTGCTGAACGAAGTCGAGTACCGCGAGGCGCAGGAGCAATACGGCGAAGATTTCGTCGCCGGCATGGGTGCTGAAGCAATCAGAAAACTCTTGGCCGAGATCGACCTTAACAAGCTCAATAAGGAGCTTGAGAAAGCAATGGGTGCCACGAAGAGCAAGCAGATTCGCAAGAAACTAGCCAAGCGTCTCAAACTCGTACAAGGATTCCAGAATTCGCACGCGCGCCCTGAGTGGATGATTCTCGACGTGTTGCCGGTGATTCCACCGGATTTGCGTCCTTTGGTTCCCCTGGAAGGCGGCCGTTTTGCGACCTCGGACCTGAACGATCTCTATCGCCGGGTCATTAATCGTAATAACCGCCTCAAAAACCTCCTCCTCCTCAAAACACCAGACGTCATCATTCGCAACGAAAAGCGAATGCTCCAAGAGGCTGTAGACGCTTTGTTCGATAACGGCAGACACGGTCGCGCCGTGACTGGCGCCGGCAATCGGCCTCTGAAATCGCTGAGCGACATGCTGAAAGGTAAGGGCGGTCGGTTTCGCCAGAACCTGCTCGGCAAACGCGTCGACTACTCAGGTCGGTCCGTGATTGTCATCGGCCCGGAGTTGAAGCTGCATCAATGCGGGTTGCCGAAGAAAATGGCGCTTGTGCTTTTCGAGCCGTTCATTATTCGCCGTCTGAAAGATCTCGGGTACGTGCACACGGTGCGCAGCGCGAAAAAGATGATCGAGCGCCAGACGCCTGAGGTCTGGGACATCCTTGATGAAGTCACCAAAGGCCATCCGGTATTGCTCAATCGCGCGCCTACTTTGCATCGATTGTCAATTCAAGCGTTTGAACCGCAATTGATCGAGGGCGAAGCGATTCGCATTCATCCGCTGGTTTGCACCGCTTACAATGCGGACTTCGACGGAGATCAGATGGCGGTGCATGTGCCGCTCTCAGTCGAGGCCCAAATGGAAGCGCGCATGCTTATGCTCGCTCCGAATAACATTTTCTCTCCCTCCAGCGGCAAACCTATTACCACGCCTTCTCAAGACATCACGCTCGGCTGCTATTACCTGACTCAAAATCCCAGAAGTCTAAGTAAAGATGGGCAGCGTCTACCGCTGTTTGGGGATGCAGCCGAAGTAGAATTTGCCATGGCAGAGGGCAGCGTTCGTGCGCATGACAGGGTCCGGATTAACAACCCTGATTTTGGTAAGCAGACCATCTACGGGAATGCTGAAACGAAAACCATCGAGACGACGCCAGGCCGAGTCATTTTCAATCAGATTTGGCCGAGCCAACTTGGATTTTTTAACAAGGCTGCCGGCAAAAAGCAGCTTAGCGATATTATCTGGCGGTGTTACCAAATCGCTGGGCCAGTGGAGACCGTCGCCACATTAGATAAACTTAAGGAACTCGGGTTTAGGGAAGCGACCCGCGCCGGCATTTCGATTGGAATCTCGGACATGATCATTCCAAAGAAGAAAGAAACGGAATTGGAGAACGCTTACAAGCAGGTCCGCCAGGTGGAACAGCAATATCGCAAGGGTATCATCACCGACGGCGAGCGTTACAACAAGATCATCGATATCTGGACACACGCCGGTGATCAGATTTCTAACGTGATGTTCCGCGAGCTAGAGGAAAATCAGGAACGGAAAGAATATAACCCCATTCATCTAATGGTCGATTCCGGCGCGCGCGGAAATCGCCAGCAAGTGCGTCAGCTCGCAGGCATGCGCGGCTTGATGGCCAAACCTTCAGGCGAAATTATCGAGCGCCCGATCACGTCCAATTTCCGCGAGGGACTCAGTGTGCTCGAGTATTTCATTTCCACTCACGGCGCTCGCAAAGGTCTCGCCGATACGGCGCTAAAGACTGCTGACTCAGGCTATCTGACACGCAAACTGGTGGACGCTGCACAGGACGTGATCATCAATGAAAAAGACTGCGGCACTGTAAACGGCATCGTGGTGCGTTCCATTTACGAAGGCGACGAGGAAGTCGTGGATCTTGGCCAGCGCATCATCGGGCGTGTCAGTTGCGAAACGATTGCCGACCCCGTTGACAAGAAGAAGAAGATCGTCAAGGCCAACCAGTACATCGATGAGAAGATTGCCGCGGACCTTCAGCGTATTGGCGTCGAGAGCTTGAAGATTCGTTCTGTTCTTACGTGCGAATGCGGCCGCGGTGTGTGCGCGATGTGTTATGGGCGCAACCTCGCGACTGGGCAGTTCGTCAAACTTGGTGAAGCGGTAGGTATCATTGCTGCGCAATCAATTGGTGAGCCCGGAACACAATTGACCATGCGTACGTTCCACATCGGTGGAACCGCCAGCCAGACGTTTAAGCAGCCAATCATCAAGGCGAAGAACGATGGCACGGTGCAGTTTAATGACCTGCGCACGGTGCAGGCGCTCGATGGCAGCTGGATCGTTCTCAACAAGAACGGTTCAATTGGTGTGCATAACTCCGAAGGCCGCGAGCTTGAGCGTTATAACGTTGTCATCGGCTCCATGATCTCCAAAGGCGACGGAGCGACAGTTAAGAAGGGCGAAACTTTCGTTCAATGGGACCCTTACAATGTGCCAATTCTTACGGACAAAGGCGGGAAGATCGAATTCCGCGATATGATTGCCGGGGTCACCATCAAGCGGGACGTCGATGAAGCGACTGGGCTCATGGGCACTGTGATCATCGAGCACAAGGAGGACTTGCACCCGCAGATTGTCATTGTGGAAGACAAGAAGGAAGTGCTTGCAAGCTATTCCATCCCGGCTGGCGCTCACGTGATTGTCGAGGAAGGCCAGAAAGTGCGCGCCGGCGCATTGCTCGCGAAAACGCCGCGCAAGATTGCAAAGACAAAGGACATCACAGGAGGTCTGCCGCGAGTGGCCGAATTATTTGAAGCCCGCCGGCCGAAGGACGCAGCTGAAATTGCAAAGATCGACGGCATCGTAGCCGAGATGGGGGGAACTGTGCGCGGCAAACGACGCCTGATTTTAAAAGATCCGGACACGGGAGCCGAGGAGGAGCATCTGATTCCGCTGACCAAGCATATCATCGTGTTTAAAGGCGATTTCGTGAAGAAGGGTCAGCAACTCACTGAAGGTCCAATCGTGCCGCACGAGATTCTGGAAGTCTGCGGCCCGCAGGAATTGCAGGAGCATCTGGTTAATGAAGTGCAAGAGGTCTACCGGTTGCAGGGCGTGGAAATTAATGACAAGCACATCGAGATCATCGTGCGTCAGATGCTGCGAAAGGTGAAAATTACCGATCCAGGCGATACACCTTTGCTCTGGGGCGATCAGGTGGACAAGCTCGATTTCGAGGAAGAGAACAGGAAAGTCGTCGAAAAGGGCGGTAAACCAGCGGAAGCCGTTCCTGTGTTGCTCGGTATTACGAAGGCGTCACTTGAAACTGACAGCTTTATTTCTGCCGCTTCGTTCCAGGATACGACCCGCGTGCTCACGGAAGCCGCCACACTCGGTAAGGTCGACAAGCTGCGAGGCTTCAAGGAAAACGTGATTATGGGTCATTTGATTCCTGCCGGGACAGGCTTCCCCGAGCATCGTCAGATCAAGCTCGTCGAAAAAGGCGAGCCGATTGGCGCCCCCGTGATGGAAGAAGCCGAGCCACAGCCGGCGATTGGGTAGGATCGGCGTTGGTGTAGACATCTGACGGATTGGCGTTTCACAGAACGGAGCCGGCGGGCGCCGAGCGACATAGACGGGCAGCCCGGAGGGTGAGTGAGCTGGCGCGAGCGAATCAAACGCCCTACAATTTGCCTTATGTCTATTGTCACCAGAACGGGTGATGGGGGCGAAACTTCGCTGATGTATGGCCGTCGCCTTTCGAAGGCCGATCCTCGGGTAGAAGCTTACGGATGTGTTGATGAGTTGACCGCCGCGCTCGGTGTCGCCCGATCCAGTTCGTCCAATAAATTGATTTCGGAAGAAATCTTCGCCGCCCAAAAAGATTTGATTGTTGTGATGGGTGAACTGGCAACGGCGCCAAGCGATCGGGAACGTTACGTTAAAGATGGCTTTCAACTTACGACTTCAGCGATGGTGGACCGTATTACAGCCATCATTTTCGATCTCGAGAAAGACAAATCGCTGTATCCCAAGGACTGGGTGATCCCCGGCGCCACCGCACTTTCCGCGGCTCTCGATTTTGCTCGCGCAACATGCCGCCGTGCCGAGCGGCACATCGCTACACTTACCACCGAGAAAGGCTTCAACCCTGAGATTTTGCGTTACGTGAACCGTCTTTCTGATCTGTGCTGGATTTTGGCGAGACGCGCGGAGAAGCACTCGCGAACCTCCAGTTAGCGGCGTGCTATTCAGTTTTAGCGCACGATGCAGGCCGGATTTGAGCTGAGTTATCACCGATCCCAAGGCGCACGGTAATAGGCGGAAAAAGACAGCCGAATTTCAGGTTGCGCACCCGCGGGTGCTGTAGCATCTTCACGCTCCCGCTCTGGAAGTTCCCCGTTCGCGGAATTTCTCTTATGGCAGACACGACAGAATTAGTACCTGAGTTGTTGGAAGCTGGTGTCCATTTTGGGCATCAGACGAAGCGTTGGAATCCAAAGATGAAGCCTTTCATCTTTGAACAGCGCAACCAGATTTACATCATCAATTTGGACGAGACCGTTCTTCAACTTCGGCGGGCGACGGAATTTCTCCAGGAGGTTACGCGACGCGGTGGCAGGATTTTATTTGTCGGCTGCAAGAAGCAGGCGCAGGAAGCGATTAAGGAGGCGGCAGTTGCTTGCGGGCAATTTTACGTGAATCAACGTTGGCTCGGCGGCACCTTGACTAATCTTGCTACGATTCGCAAGAGCATTGGGCGATTGAAGTACATCGAAGAGATCGAGCAATCGCCTGAATACAAGAAAATGGGAAAACAGGAATTGGCTGCGATTAATCGCGAGGCCGCGAAGCTCCGGCGCAATCTCGAGGGAATAATTGAGATGTCGCAGTTACCGGATGCCTTGGTGGTGATTGACACGCTCCGCGAGCAAAACGCCGTGAATGAGGCGCGGCGCCTCGGGATTCCAGTAGCCGCCATTGTGGACACTAACGCCGACCCCGACATCATCGATTATCCAATTGCCGGCAATGATGATGCGATTCGCGCTATTCGCGTGATTTTGCAGAAGCTTGTGGATGCCATTGTTTCGGCAAGTAACGAAGCGCGCATTCGCGAGCAGGTCGAAATGGCTGGCGTGTCGGCCTGACCCTTGCGTTGTCATCAGAACAACGCTTTAACTAACGGTTTAACATCTGATGAACACAACAACTGAAATCGATCCCCAACTAGTGAAACAGCTCCGCGAAAAAACCAATGCGGGCTTTATGGATTGCAAGCGCGCTCTTGTCGAGAGCGGCGGTGATCTGGCCAAAGCGGAGGCGATTTTGCGGACCAAAGGCATTGCCACCGCAGGCAAGAAGGCCGCACGCGCAACGAGGGAGGGGATCGTGGCTTCCTATATTCACCTGCAAGGCAAGGTCGGCGTGCTCGTAGAGGTGAACTGCGAGACCGATTTTGTGGCGCGGAACGAGAACTTCCGCGAGTTCGTGAAAGACATCACATTGCATATCGCCGCAGCGCATCCGCTATACGTTAGTCGCGCGGATGTCCCCGGTAATCTGATCGAAGCCGAGCGTGAGATTTACAAAGCCCAGGTAAAAGGTAAACCGGATAATGTTGCGGAAAAAATTGTCGAAGGAAAACTCGAGAAATTCTACAGCACGGTTTGCCTTCTCGAACAAGCGTTCATCAAAAATCCGGACGTGACCATCAAAGACTTGCTCAGCGGCAAGATCGCCGAGCTAGGCGAGAACATCGTAATCCGCCGTTTCGTTCGCTATCTCGTTGGCGAGCCGCTGCCGTCGGAAACATAGGTGTTCTGGCAGTCTTTGGGCCAGACGCCCAGTGTTAGACTGCGGATTCAAATCCTGTTTGGGCTGTAGTCCGATGTCCTCAGCGGATTGCACGCGTGCCATCCGGGCGATCCGTGGTTAATTTGTCGCAATGGAACTGGCCGAATACAAACGGAAACGCGATTTCAAAAAGACAGCTGAGCCGGCGGGCAAACCGCTACCCAAAGAGGTCAAAGGCGCGTCGCGTTTCGTCATTCAAAAACACGCTGCGCGCCGTTTGCACTACGATTTCCGGTTAGAAATGGAAGGCGTTTTGAAATCCTGGGCACTCCCGAAAGGACTTCCCTGGAAACGAGGCGAAAAACATCTCGCCGTCGAAGTAGAAGATCATCCGATCGAATACGAAGGCTTCGAGGGCGTCATTCCCGAAGGACAATACGGTGGCGGCACCGTGATGGTTTGGGACCGCGGCACTTATTACGTTTACGGTGAACAGCCGCTTAAATCGTTGCGCGAAGGCAAGCTTCACCTCGTTCTCGACGGTCAAAAGGCGAAAGGCGAATGGACACTGGTACGAATCCGCGGTCGTGATGATGAAAAGAATCAGTGGCTAATTCTGAAGACCGGTTCCGACGCCAAACCGATTTCGAAAAAACTCGAAGATCAATCGGTGAAGACACGACGCACAATGAAGCAAATCGCCGAAGCTCGTGATGCAGAGTGGCAATCCAACCGGGAAGAAGACCTGAGCGCTACTTCGAAATTCAAGGCGCAGATCCGCGATGCGGTGCGAGCCCGCGACGCGGTAGGGCGCGACCGCTCGCCACGGCGGAGCCCGTCCAAGGCGAAGGCGGGCCGGGCGCGCCGAGCAACAACTCCGTCCGCCGACGCACGCGGACGCTTCGGTCCGGCAACTGCCGGATCTCTACCAGATTTGCCGTCGGCGAAAGCGCGCTTCATCGAGCCAATGAAAGCCAAGCTGGTCGAGAAACCCCCGACGACCGGCGATTGGATTTATGAGCTGAAATTTGACGGCATTCGCCTGGTCGCCGTTAAAAGAGATAAAAAAGTCTCGTTGCTCTCGCGAAATCAAAACGATTTGAGCGCGCGTTTCCCGGACATCGTCGAGGCGATAAAGAATTTGCCTGCGCGCGAGTGCGTGATCGACGGCGAAGTAGTTGCGCTCGACGATAAGGGCCGCTCTTCGTTCCAGCTCCTCCAAGCCCATGAAATCGAAGGACGAAGATCACCCCTTTATTTCTACGCATTCGACCTGCTCCAGCTCGACGGCAAAAGCTTGATCGGGCTGCCGCTGGAGGCGCGGAAGAACGTGCTCAAAAAGCTCTCGGCCGGCGCCGATGATCGAATCCGCTACTCCGGAGCGATTGGCAGTGAGGCCAAACCGCTTCTCGATGAAGTGAAGCGTCGTGGCCTCGAAGGCCTCATCGGGAAACAGCGTAACTCGGTTTACGAGCCCGACCGCCGAAGCGGCGCATGGATCAAGCTCAAATGTGTCAACGAACAGGAATTTGTCATCGGCGGATACACGCCACCGCAGGGCGCGCGCAAACATTTCGGCGCAATCCTCGTTGGTTATTATGACAAC